>Ga0208425_1000101_pt1 | contig 31027 bp, 40 predicted proteins | sample DEB08_DNA_4_FD_185496 | JGI IMG/M metagenome (GOLD analysis project Ga0208425, IMG submission 185496) | Aqueous microbial communities from the Delaware River and Bay under freshwater to marine salinity gradient to study organic matter... | ecosystem: Environmental > Aquatic > Marine > Coastal ...
TCAAATGAGGTAAGTCGGTCTGTGTTTGATGCTTCAGGATCATTAGTGTTTGTATAGAGTTGCTTGCCGACACCGCGAACACTATCTGTAAGTATATGGTATGAAGAACTCCTGTCTTTTATCCAGACCCAGTCAGGATTATGGCCGACGCCGGTGATACTTCTAGCCGTGTTATTGCCGGTATATGTAACTGCATTGAAATGAGCCGAACTATTAGCAATCGTCGGGGTCGGGAGGTTCGTTGTGCAAAGTGCTTTGTAATTGCTTGGAGCCGAATGGGCCCAGGCACGTTGGCCGAAGTTTGCAATGATATTCTCTCCTTCGTAAATAGAACTTACAGCAGCAACGATTGATTTGCCTTGCATGTTAGACGGTAATGATATAGACCCTAACGCTGTTCCGTTTAAATAGAAATTTACAGCCTGATTATCTTGATCAAGAGCAACGCCAACTGTGTTTCCCGTACGAAAAGAAGACGTATAGCTGGACTTAACTCCATTAACAATTTTTTGACCTGTCAATAGCCAAATGCCTACCAACCCATCAGTAGAGTTGTCATGCGGAATGTACTGAGCAAAATTTGCATCAGCCGCCATAATGGCAATCATTCTTCGCTCATTGGTCCCATTACCGTCCGTAGTCATCTCCCAAAACCATTTGCCTGATGGCGGAGCAGCGATCGTTGAAATATCTAAGGCATAATTTCCTTTTTCCGAACTACCGTCACCATGCTGAAGGTTGCCATTAACAAGCACATGATGAGCCGTTTCGTATTGCTGAGAGAGTGGGTTGAATGTCGGATAATTCCCTGAGACTTCTCCCCCGGCACCGGAGTCTGATTGCGTGCCGTTCGTTGGTACGTCAAACAGAACGTCGTTGCCTGCGCCTGCAGTCGTGCTGATGTTGTTTGCCGTAAAATCGTTTTCGTTGCCACTTGAGTCGTGGCCTACTGTTGCCTCATTCTCAAAATCCAGCAGATGGAATCCGTTCGTTCCGTATGTTCCCGAATAGCCGATAGCTTGCCAGACGCCGTTATCGTCATACGCCCCAAATGATGTGGGGTCAAGCGCAGAGCCGTCAATAAAGTAAATGTCGGCCATTAGGCCGTCGTGATAAGTGCTGCCCGGAGCGTAACCAATCGTGTGCGAGATATTGTTGTTGAAAGTAAGTTCTGCGTTTTGCGTTGGATAGGAAGATGAAAAGAACGATGTCTCCTGTACTCCATTAATGTATATTTTTACCCTGTCTGCTGCTGTAGACTGAGTCGTGTCAACTGCGACCACAAAGTGATACCAAGCACTTGTGTCACGAAATTTTCTGTTAGTAATTACATCGTATCCACCGGTTGCTGCATCGAGAACCCTAAGATTATCGCCTCCATCATCATTGTTAAAACGAATCATGGAGTTAGTGCCGCTTCCGCCAAACAACGAGTACTTGCCAGTACCTAGTTTGCCGCGCTTTACCCAGCCGCTCCAAGTCCACGTCCTGCGATTGCCTGCAGAGCTAAAAGTTCTACTTAAATTTGCACTATCACTGTTGTTGAAACGCAGCGATTTTATCGGCCCTGCAGCAGCAGCACCAGCCGCAGCAGCAGTTGCAAGCAGAGGGGAAGAAAGATTACCGGGAACTGTCATCAGGAAGCAGCCTTAACGTCCAGGTGTGCTGTGATCATAATCTTCTCGTCAGATAGCACCGCATACGCCAGCACATCTTTTGCACTAGCTGTCGTTGTCAGCGTCGGCGCAGTTCCGCCAACAAAGCGATAGTTCGACGAATAGCTGAGTGTTCTACTCCCGGTGCCGTCCTGAATTACCTCAATAAATCCGGTCTGTCCTTCGACAACATTTGTGGGGTTGCCTAGTGTTCTGTTGCCAGCCAGCGTCACCAGAAAGTTGTTGTTGTCATCCATGTCAACAGCAATCGTTGACGCATCGGTCAGCGTTGTAATCGCTCCACGCACACCGCCCGTAACGACCTGACCATTCGTGGTTTCAGTGGCAAGCAGGAAGGATGCAAAGCCAAGCGCACCAGAGCCATCAGTCTTCAGTGCCTGATTCGCGCTGCCGTCAGCCGCTGGGAGGGTCAGCGTGTAGTTAGACGAGATTGTGGCGGGGGCCTCCAAGGCCACATAGTTGCTGCTATCTGCGTCAGCGAAGCGCACATCTGAACGAGCGTTCAGCGTGATGTCACCCGTAAAGGTTGCACCAGATGCGCTGACCAGACCGAAGTTCGTGGATGCAGTACCTAGAACGATGAACCCATCATTTGCGGCATTGCGTATCTTGAGCGTGGCCGGGGTGGTGCTGGTGTCTAAAAACACCATGTGAGCAACTAGGTTGCCCGGCGCTGATGACCCGCTGTTAAGCGTTTGGATCGCACCAAGAATTGAGTTCAGCTCAGTACGGAATGCACTGCCGCTTTGGTTAGCGAGCGAATAGTCAACAGCTTGAGACATTAGGTGATCTCCTTGCCGTGCCCGACGGCTTGATAATCAAAGTTCCTGCTCACAATGCTACCGCCAGATGACTTGAACGTAATGGTGAAGCCAGTCCTGCTCACACTGCTCAGTTCAAAGAAATCACCCGTTGCCATGTTGGTCGCCGTGATCGTAATGCTTGGCGTGCTGTAGAAGGCAGATGGGAACGTCACCGCCTTTGCTCCGGTGCCGCTGCTGATGTTGCGCTGCTGCTCTGTGCGGCGTTGCAGCTTCACCGACACGCCAAGGGTTTGCACCACAACGTCCTGTGAGTCGTTAGAGGTTTCCATCTCAACCTTGAACTGGAACCCACGCCCACGCTTTGTGGAGTTGGCAAATGGCTCCCAAGTTCCATAGGTAGGCGAACCACTGGGGTTGTCATTGGTAGACCTTGAGTACAGCTCAGCGTTGGTCTCCGACAGGTCGTCAGCGTCGATGTCGTTCCAGGTGTCGATGTTGTCTGACCGCGAATCCCAGAAATCGTCAGGGTTGATCGTGTTGATCTTCAGGTTGGCTAACAGCTCGACGTCATACTTCGCGCCAAGGTCAAGCGTATTGGCAAAGATGTAGCTACCGACCGAGACCACATCACCAAAGAAATCAATGTTGGTGACGCTGTCAAAGTCGGTGATTTCATCGATCTTGCCGTCAGCTTCTAGCGTGATGCCGCCTTCTGTTGTGCTGTTGAACGCCTGCGAAAACGTGCCAGTGAAGTTGGGGCTTTCGGTGTAGGTCTGGACAACCTCAAGGTCTTGCGGCTCTGGCAGCTCAACTAAAGCTGTGGGGATGCCTGTCAACGGTGCATAGTTGTCAACAGAATCTTTTGCGCGAACAAGGTAGTGCCCACTCAACAAAGGAACAATTTTTCTGGTTGAGCTGCCGTTGACAGCTGGGACAATCTTTTCTGACTGCGACCATTTGATGTCACCAGTAGTTCGCGGGTTGTGGCGGATCTCAATCGTGCCGCCAATTTTGACATCAAGATCGGCTGCTTCAGGCCAATGCAGCTCAGCGGTGTGTTGGTCGATTGGTGTGATGTTGAGGCTAGCGATGTTGCTAGGTGGCGTGCTTTTGCCGACAGTGGTGATAGTGGCAACTGTTGGAGACGAACGCCGCTTGCCTGTTTGCGCTACATCTAGGCCGTAACCAATAGCAGAAACTCTGACTTCATAGACGCCCCTTTGGCTATCCATAATGTCAAAGCCTGTTGTCGTTACAACATGTCTCTGTAGGTTGTCATTATCAAGTTTGAATTCAACTTCATACTCATTTGCTCGTGGCGACTGCTGCCAGTTGACCGCGACACGCTGAAGAACCTTGTCGCCCTCTTCATAAAGAATTTCCTGAAGCTGCAGGTTAGTTACAGGATCTGGCTTTTCAGCTAATTGTGTAACATCACGCGGCGTAAATGTATGGCTTGCCTCAATAACTGAATACTTGTCCCTTGCGTGCGCTAAAGCAGTAATTCCATAAGTTGACTCGTTTTCAACAACGCTAAGAACACGCCAGAGGCTTAGGGCTAAGCCGTCATAGCCAATAGCAAACGCAGAGCCAGCAACAGGCGCACTATTTAAGGTCTCGCCAGGGGTGACTGTGTTGCCAACAATCGTTGAACCGGCAATAGCTTGAACCTCATAAACCAACGCGCCTGTTCTTGGATCAGTCTTGGCTGAGCCGTCGTCATTCCTGCCTTCAGTGATAACGTTGAGCGTGAAAGTGCTTGGCGCTTGGGCGCCAAACATGTCCACGTCGCTGCGGTCTAGCTTGACTGCTGTCGTTGTTGAGCCAGAAGTAATGCGACCCGCGACGGTTTTGCCAGCACGGACGGGATCACCGATCTTAATTAAATCCCCTGGCCGGACAGTGATGCCTGCAGCAATATCAGTTTCAAAGCTGCAAATTTCAGTTTCGTTGTGTGCCGAGTAAAGAAACCAAAGGCCAAGCCGACGGGCCTGCCCTCGGCTAGTGCAGGCAAAGGCTGTGATATTTTGCTTGTTATAGCCGTACTTTCTTACCGGCTTGAACGATGTTTCAGCTAGCTCAACCAACTCGTAAGCAAAGTCTCTTAAGTCGTTGTCGAAGTATTTAACAGAAACGCATGTCGGTCGATTTTTAAGGCTTGATCCTGAATAACTAAACCCAGCTTGAGTGACGTTGGATTGGTTGAACGTATAAGCAAACACGTCAGGAGCGTCCTGAGCGACAGTGATGCCACCAACCTCCCAGAAAGGCATTGCCCTGAATACAGAGCACATTTCCTCAATTAACTTAAAAGCGTCTTGTTGAGTTTGTAAAAGCACGTTGCAGCTAAAACGCGGCTCTTGCCCTCCAGCGCCATCGCCAACCAACCCGCCGCAGTATTCACTAGCCTTTTTGAAACTATATAAATCAAGATTGCTAGCAGTATCAGAGGCGCCGTTAAAGGTACCTGCAACGTCTTTAGCTCGCTCTTCTGGCGTGAGAACTTGAGAGCCTAATCCGTACCTAGTTGATGTCAACAAGTCGTAAAGTATAAACGGGGGATCTGTTGTCCATTCCTTTGTCGTTTTTAACGTGCCGTTGAATGTCCCTGAGTATTGCAACGAGCCATCACTTTGCACTGTTGCGTTGTGCGGGATGCGCACTTTGATGCCGCGTATCCTGTAACTACGCTGCGGGATGCTAGGGAATTGCTCAGCATTAAATTTTAAACCAACTAAAGCACTATTTGGGTATCGCGTTTTTTCGCCTACTTTTAGTGTTAAGTCATACCAAATTAAATCATCTGCAATAGCTACTGTGTCATTATGAAATTCATGGCCAAGCCTTGTTAGCCTAATATCAACAGGGAAAGCCGTCCCTGCACGTATTTTGTCCTCGTCAAAAACAATAAGATGCCTTCGTTGATATAGATCGGGGGAATATCCTTGGAGAATAAAGTCACCGTTACCTAAATAACTGCTGTAATTTTCAAAATCACCGAAGTCAACAGGGTTAAACCCACCTCCCTTGTATTGGATTTCTACTTTGTATTGGATCTGAACGCCCCTGACCCTGCCATCATCCTTTGCAACCGTCATCGATGGGGAACCAACCGTGATACGAACGCTTGTTACGTCGGTATCAGTTATTTGACGCGTAACAGGTGTTGCAGTTGCTCCCACCGCCACCTTCTCGGTAGTTCTATTTGTAGAACCGCCATAAAGGAAAAAATTGCCCTCATTATCGCCAATATTCGCTTTTGTAAGTTCAGCCCCTACGAGAACTGTGCTTTGAGTGGTATCGCCAATGTTCTCAAGATAGCTTTGACTTTGCGTGCCTAGGCGACTCTCGACCTTAGAGTCACGCATGTCAAAGTTCATTTGTTCGACAATATTTGCATCTTTGAGAGTGCTGCCAGATGTTACCGTTGCGCTAGCACCTAACACAGGGGTGTTGTTGAAAAAGGTGTCTTTAAGAGACGCTAAGTGGTAGGCATCAGTGCCAACGGTCAAGCCACTGGCAGATGGAAAACCTTGGATTTCGCCCTCGCTTACCAAGTCAATAATCCTGGCAACCTGTCTTGAATTCAGTTCATCTTTGGGCATTACTCAAGCTCCTCGACGTTCAAGCCAGCCGATACAACAACACTACCGACAATCACCTCTCCATAGGCAATCGGAACCGGAACGCCTTCTCGGTTGGTGTTTTGCACGCCGGAAAAGCTGAAGTTGTTACGTGGATCGTTGTCGGTATCAGGCGTAGGCACTGTGGGCGACAACAAACCGGCAACGCCGGTTAAAGCCAGTCCAATTCCGATGTTCCCTGCAAACGCTGCTGCCTGCACGCCAGCCGTTGCACCTGTTCCAGCAGAAAAACCAGTCAAGCCAACGCTGACCCCTGAGGTAACTATTGCTAAGCCGACCAAGGCGGCACCTAAAGCGATGAACGCCAAATTCCGAAGAAATCTATTTGCGCCGGTCACAACAGGAATAATTCTGATGTCGTCATCAGCCATTAACGGGTAAGTCAGCTGCTCTAGAGACTGTCCCAGCTGCAAAGTGTGCGGGCCTACGGTGACGGTGTAATACCCAGTGCCCATGATTGAGCGCAGCTCAGGGAAGTTACACAAAAGAAACCGAATGGCTTCAGCCGGTGTCCTTGCTACTGCCTCAAAGACTTTCTGACCGCAGTGCTCCGCCAGGTGCCCATACAGCCTGATTTTGCGAAGCATTGCCGTCACTCGCTATGCCCTCTGATTCTACCGACGACTCAAGGGTCGATCTTCAACCAGCTCTTATCCGCCATGCCGTAGATGAACCATGGCAGCCCGTATTGAGTACAAGCCTTTTTGTCAGGCTCACTAGGCAGCGCAGGCGCACCAGGATGGCTATGAACAACCGCTAAAACCTTGCCAGTGTCCTCGGCAGCTGCGTAGCCCATCGGGTCAAGGATGAAAACGTCATCCTCATCGCTTAGGTTTTTGCACGGCCAATAGTGCTCAGAACCGTCGAGCATGACCAGCAACCCGCAGCACTCCTTAGGCGCTTCTGCCTCAGCGTGCTGCACTGCAGCTTTTTGCCAATCTTCCATCAGTTGTTTAGACCGACAGCAGGGAACGACCCAAACGGCAGTCCACCGTTTGCGTCACCAATAGAGCCATCGTCATTGGTGAAATGAAGACGGCAGTCGCGGATTGTTTTGCCGCATTGACCTGAAACCTCAATCGGCGTCGTCGTCCCTGTGACGACTGCTGGCTCACTTGTGATTGGTGCATTGTCGGAGGTCCATACAGCGTTGCTGCCATCGGAGTTTTCAAGAACAAGAACGCCATCATCTTTGAGACGCAGCTGCCTGGTGGTGTGCCCAGTTGCTGTGACCTTGTAACCAGCGCCAGCCTCTTGCAGCGTGCCTTCTGTCGGATGGTTAGACGCAAAAGGATTATTGCTGGTCAGAGCAATTTTCAATACAAAATCTTCGCTGTTCCGCCAAAAGCCTGTCTGACTGTTGATTGTGATGCCTGTAATTGTGTTCCAACCAAAGCCCGTGTAATTGCTGTGATCTTTTGAGTAATGGTCCGCAGGAATGGCGATTGAGGTCAAGTTAAACGTGACGTTGACGGAGCGACTGCCGAACTCATGGTCTGCATCTACAAAATTGTGCGTGGCTGTTGTTGTCTGTCCTGCAGCTGAGGGGCTGCTGCCTTTGATCTCCCAAGTAAAAGCCCCTGAGCGCCCGATCTCTACATCAGGCGGATACCACTGGTCAGTGCCATCAACGCTAAGGCGAGTCAATGCGGAGATCTGCCCAAGTTCATGTGTCTTAGTACCCCAAACAACAGAGCCGCCTGCGTAGTCATTGCGGGCAACGTCGTCGTTATAAAGAACAAGGTTGCCATCAGGCTGCATTTTCAAGGTATAGCCATTTGTATTTGTGCCACGTTCTGTCCCCGTCCTCCAAACCGAATGATCTGAGGATCCACCTGGCTTTTTGTAGATTACAAAATTGCCATCGGCCTGAACCTTTGCGATGAACCAACCATTAGTGGAGACCAGCGCATTGCCCTCCGTCAACTCTGAGCCGGTAGTCAGTTTTTCTTGGTTTGTTGAATAACCAAAGCCGGTCGCATTAGAGCGCGAAAGCGCCACGCCGTTGATGGTGAACTCATCAGAGCCGGTGTAACCACATTCCTTGCTCTTGTATTCCCACTGACACAAGTTCTGCATCACAAGACGACGCGGAGCTTTTGTGTTCGCCATATCAAAGGACGACACAAGCTCAAACTCAACAAAGTCCCTGTTTTCGGAAACCTTGCGGTCGATGTAATACGTCTCTTTAGGCAGTTGCGCGTTTGCTCCAGAGTCAGGGTTGCCGTAAGGATTAACGCCGTTCTCCCAGTTATCGCTATCTAGAAAACGGCTAAGAGTGCGGATCCTTGTCACCCGTGCGCCAGAAAGGTCATTGCCAGGGGTGATTTGATTAATGCCCAACAGCAATGCTGTCATCTGGCTCTGCAGGTTCGCAAAGCGAATCGTCGGCCTAGGCAGCGTGCCATCACCGTTGAACTCGAACCCTGATGCCTCTACCGGCAGCGGGATGTAAGCCTGACCGCCGTATTTGATAGAGAAAGCATCAAGGATGTCATCTGCGTTGCTTGGCACGGTCGTCTTACGATTCCGGCCTGCGTGAAAGTAATACTCCTCATTAGAGCCGTGCAGATCTTGAAACAGCTTCAGCTCAAACAGCTCAATGATTGCAAAAGGGCCGGAGTTGAGTAGCTCAACAAAAGCAGTGCTCATGGCTCAATAACTTCTTGGAACGTCGCTGTGATCGTTGCCCTGTTCAAATACGGTATGGACTTAGACCAGTCTTGGCAAATCCACTTGTAAGTCTCAGTTTCATCCGGTGGCGACCAGTCAAAGTGTTCCGCTCCGCCACGAGCTTCAAGGAAGGTTTCAATGGTGTCGGCGTCAGTCTCTGACACCTCAAACTTCAGGCTCCAAGTCTTTAGATCAGTATTCAACCCAAAGCGCAGGCGCTGGCTATAGCCGTCACCGAACTGCACATTCCGCACAGTCGGCTGACTGCGCTTGCTTGCCCCGTAAGTCGGGTTGATTGAAGGGAAAGTAGCCATCAGCGTGTAAGAAGTCCTCCAGGCCGCTTCTGTTTAATCAATTCTGCCTGCACTGCCTGACCAATCAAGCGGCCGAGCTGATCTGCGTTGCCTTGGTTGCCCTGGACCTCAGTGCCAGAAGCATCAACGTTGACAACAACGCTGGTGCTGCCGCCTAGCTCATGATTCGGAATGATCGTGCCTGCACGGCTTGGGACAAACAGCTCAGGGCCACGCTCACCAACGATTGAAGGACGGCCAACAGGCGGGCGACCACCATTGGCAAACATCCCAAGAACTCCAGAGCCGCCTGTCCCGTCTTGGTTTTTAAAGGACCCGATGCCCTTGTTTAGGAACATCCCGCCAAGCTGGCGCAGGATGCCGGACAAGGATTCGCCTAGTGATTTGCTGCCGTCGATCGCGCCCATGATTGCACCCTTAATCCCGTTCTCAATTACATCTGCCATCTCTCTGTATTGCCGCAACTGCTCGTCTTGCTCTTGTTTTAGAAGCTTCGCCGCTGCAATTCTTTCTCTGTCTTTCTCCGATAGATTGAAATTAACATCGAGCTGATCTCGCAAAACTTGCAGCTCGTCTTCTGACAGCTTCGGGAACATCCTACTAAGGTTCATTTTTTCTATTACATGTTCTAGCCCACGCCGTTGCTTATCAGTAATGTTGCCCGTTAAGAGAGCCTCTTGTTTTTTAGTATGCAAAAATTGTTTAGCACGTTCTTGCTGATCTTTAAGTGCGTCAGCTGCAATTTGCTCTGGTGTTTTAGCGCCACTTTTGCTGTTTACTTGAGCAAGCAGTGCTTCGATTCTTGCTCGTAATGCTTCGACCTCTGGATCTGTCCCAGCAGGTGCAGTGCCTGCAGGTTGTGATCCTTTTCCTAAAGCCTCACGTCTATTGACAATTAACTGACGCATTGCAGTGATTGTGTCTAATACTTCATTGCGCAATCTGCCAAAATCACTTTTCCCGCTAAACCTCAACGCAGCCCTGCCTGCTTCGTCAAGAGCACCTTCTAGCTTTAAAAGATCAGTTTCAGACTGTGCCAACTCCGGGCGCAAAGTCCCAATCGCCTCTTTGAGCGAAGTGAATGCACTTTCGCTTGTAGTGCCAGTGCTTGCGGCAAACTGCAATGCTGCTGCTGATCTACTAAGAGCGCCTGTTGCAAGATCAGTGAACTTACTAATTGCCGTTGAAGCGGCGGAAATAATGTTATTTAGATCCTGTAAAATAAACTTCAGGGCAGGCCCAAGAACTGTGTCTAATGCCCTAGCAACGTTGCCTATATTGTTTACTATTTTTGTAACTTGAGAAGTTACAGTGCCGCCAAGCTCTTTAGTTGCGTCTTTTGCCGCACCCGCTGAATTTGCTTGATTGTCAAGGTTCTTGTTAAAAGTAACAAGTCCGTCATTTGTAAGAGGCAGCAACGCGCTGATTGCCTCTACGCTTCCGAATAGCTGCGTAAGAGCAGTTTCACTGCCCCCGGTCTTTTCAACAACGTCAGCAAGAAAACCGCCAAAACCTTTGGCCTTAATAGCAGCAGTGTTAAATTCAATCCCTAGCGTTTTCGCAACCTTTGCCGCTTCAGCGGTCGGTTTCAAAACACCTGCAATAATTTGCCGAATACCAGCGAAGGTCGACTCAACAGGAACACCTTGCGCCGTAACTGTTGAGATCGCTGCGTTGAGGTCTTCAATACCTACACCAGCAGCAGCTGCGACAGGAGCTACGCGACCAATTTGTGCAGCGTACTGCGCAACGATAATTTTACCGTCGTTTTGGGTTTGTATAAATCCATCAACTAACTTCGCGGCCTTGTCTGAACTCAACCCGTAAGCATTAAGAACAGAGGTTGTCGCGTCTGCAACTGTGTTGAGATCTGCAAGGCCTCCTATAGCCCCGAGGCTAGCAGCCTTAAGAACATTGGCGGCAGCAGCCGCATTTGTAAATCCAGCAGATGCCACGTCGTAAGCAGCCGCAGTTAACTCCGTTTGACCTATTAGGCCCCCAAGTTCATTGCTTACACCTAAAAGCTCACGGCGTAGCTTCCCCGAATCGACTCCTAATGTGCGAACCGCTGCGGCTGCTTTTTCTGCCTCTGCAAAACCTTTGAAAAAACGCCTAGCGAGATCAGCAGCGGCAAACCCGCCAAGTAATTTTCCAACTGCCCCCTGCAAGGCCCCAGTGGCCTTGTTAACGCGATTAAGTTCACGGACAGCACTGCTGCCATCAACCCTAAGGCGTACAGAGGACTCGACTGCCACAGATCCGCCCTAGTAATACCTCAATGTTACCGCCGACTGAGACGAGCGCGATCAGCGGCTTTCTCTTCCTGATCTCGCTTGATTTCGTAATACGCGGCGAAATGCGCAAGCTCCGCATCAGTCAACTCTGTGCGAAGCCTGCTTACGGTCATACCAAGTTCGCAGGCCAAGAAGAACTCAAAGTAAGTCCAGCTGTCCTGCTTCAGTCGTTTTTTGCGTCTTCAATGCTTGTTTCCTCGCCAAGACCAAAGAGGAACAGCTCAAGCTCATTCAGCACAGACTCAGGCAGCCTGCGTTGAAGCTTGGCCGCATCTGCCGAGGCAAATGGTTTTGTGCCATCTTCCAGCTCAGCCATTTGGCAAAGCATTTGCGTGGAGATGTCCAAAGCTTCTTCAGTGCCAGCAAGTTGCTGGGCTTTCTTGCGGTCTGCCCGTGTGATCGGCTTGAAATAAAGATCGCGGGTCGCGCCTGACGGGAGCGTCAAAACAAATTTGCGGCGCTGGTTAAGGTCAAAAGCCTCAACCAGCTCATCCACAAATCGCTTAGAAGCAGGCATTTAATAGCTTGAACAATACGTTCAAACTATAGCCTTATCACTCAAGGTTAGAAGTGATAGTGCTGCTGGTGATGAAGTTACAGGTGACAACAACCAATTCACCAACAGTAGAAGTAATTTCCATGTCAGTGATGATGCCGCCAAAAGAAAGCGAATCAGTGCCGTTGGTGGTGCCAGTGGTGAACAACTCAAACGAGGCATCAGCAGCATCGCCTGTTTTGACGATGTCTTCGATGAAGCCAGCCTGGCCAGTTGCGTCGGGGTCGTAAACCAACTCAACAGTGCCGGAGCCACTGACAAGACTGCCAACAAACTGACGGAAAGTATTTCCGTGGACAGTGGTGTCCAAGGTTTCTTTAGTGATTGACAGACTCCAGCTGCGAGTGCCGACAACTTGGGCAAGGCTGCCACTGCCGGTCTCAAATTCAACTGAGCCGGATTCGCCTCGAATGGTGGCCATGGTCAGAGTTCCTCGATGGATTCAAAGGTCACACGGACCTGGGTTTGGAAATAGCCCTCGGGAGCTGGCGAAGCCAGTGCCTCTGGGCCAATAGGAGCGTCGAAGAAAACCCCCGACACAATAACTCGATTATACAAATCCCGAATGCGTTTACCAATCACATAGTTCGCTCCTGGGCCAACGCCCCTGCCTGAAAATATATTGATCAGGACTAGGCCGACAATGCGGTTTTGCGAATTTGTCGTAAGGCCTTGGCCTAGATATTCGCTAGCGCCAAAGCTAGTCAGACACTGCACCCAAGAGCTGTTAGGCGTCGGCTCATACGCCATGTTGTGAAAAACAACAGGGATAACAGGACTGCTGGCTAGCTCAGTTGCAAGCCTTCCTTCAATCGTTGCCCTAATTGAATTGAGATCAGCAGCAGCCATCAGCTTTCCCTCACGATTTTTTTGTATTGGCCTTGCGACCAAGACTGCAGCTCTTTGCCGATTATGTCTGGGAAGCCCGGGACAGTCTTAGGAGTCTGCCTGCTTCTGTACTCATCGCCCCAAGACTCGGGCAGCATTACTCCGTAGCAAACCGGCGCGGCATAATCTTGGCGGTTGTTGACCTCACCAACAAACCCTTCAGTTTTGCTCTCCCAAGCGTTACGCAGATCTCCACCGCCTGGCTCTTCGCCTTCGTAAACAACTCGAACAGGGGTTGCCTGCTTCACGCGTTTTTCCCACTCAAGCGTCGTCACCCGAACAAGCTTTTTAACCTCGCCCTCCATGTGGTCGCTTATTTGGTCGAGGCGGATCTGACGACGTGCCATCGTTACGCCCTCAGGATCAGCTCAAGAGTAATTGCAGTGTTGTCCTGCTCTGTCGTCTCCACGCGAATGATTTGATGCACCACGCCGCCAATAACGATGCGATCCTTTGTCTCAGGCAGAGTTGTGAGGTCATCAGCCGCAACCGTTAGACGCTTATCTCCGGCCTGCACCAACTCATTGGCCTCACGCAGGTTCACGTCCTCAAGGATGCCCTTGATCGTTGTGTCACTCTCAGTTTCCGAGATCGCGCCAGTTGTGGTGTTGTAACTGCCCGCTGTGACAATTCGTACTGTCACATCACCACCAAACTTGGTGATGACCTTGCTGGATACCTTTTTTAGAGAGTCAACAAGGGCCATCAGACGCGATAAGCAAGGCAAGCACCGCTAGTCAGCTGAATGCTGGTGACAATGCCAGAAAGCTTCGTGTCAGCCACAAAGGTTTCACCAGCCAAGCTGTTGCCTGTTGCGTTCTGAACCGTGATTGCATTGATCACAGTGTCTTCCTTGAAATAGATCAAGCAAAACCTGCCGGTATGAGCAGCCGTATCTGAAATGAACTCAAAGCCGCCCTTGAGGTCTCCGTACATGATCAGCTCCGTTTGATAGCGATGTTGCCTGGTCCGCTAATTCTAAGACCAGTCAGATACCGTTCAAGTAACGGTGGAACGCGATCAGCGCCAACTGCACCAGTTTTGTCAGGCGTAACGTTCAAGCTACCGATTTGAACGTTCTTGAAATCCTCAAGTCCGCTCAGGCCAATGCCGTCTTTGTTGTTGTTGAGGTAAACCGCAAGGACAACTTGAGCCCGCTTGACCTGATTAGGAATCTCCGTATCGGTGAAGTAATCCTCAGAGATGCGGAAAGGAAAGCCAGTGGCGTACGTATTGACGTAGGTATCGGGCTTTCGCACGCCAGTACGCGGCCATTGCAGTGCCTGCGTATCTGTTGCCCGTGCGCCAAGAAATCTTTCGCGGTCTAGCCGCTGTGTTGCTGTGTAGAGCGCCCGATTCTTTTGATCGGTGGTTGCAGAAGCCCATGCGGTCACATCTGCATCTTCGACCATGCCATCAACAATGTCCTGCGCGTCACTTAGCGTCAGGTAGCTGTTGGCGTTTGCGCCGCCCGCTGTTGCGTCGATTGTTACTGCCATCGGGCGTCACAGTAGAAGTCTTGCGTTTGGGGGTAGAGGCCACCGCTTTCGCAGCAGCCTCACGTTCCCGCATTCGCTTGAAAGCGAACAGACCCATCAGGAGCTTGCGCCCTTCAGAGCCACGAAGCTCAGCACAATGGCTTCGCTAGCGGTCGAACCAACGTTCGCCACAGTGATCTTGAACGAACCAGCAGCAATGCTGTTGGCCTGAACCAGATAGCTGCCAGCAGTACCGGCAGAGCTGTGGTTGACCACCACCACGTCAGTGGCGGCAATCTTGTCGTTGTTGACTTGGAAAGTCACCTCAGCAGCGCCAGCAAGCTCAGCGCCGTTAAGAGTGATCTGCCCAGACTCTGCATTGAGAGTCACGGCAGTTGCCTTGTTGGTGGCCTGGGTCACAGTGCCGCCAGTGGTCGGGCCAATCAAAGAGCCCGCTGTTGCCTCAAAAATGGATGCCATGGTTAGTTACCTCCTCAATCCAGTGCGCTGGTGGTGGTAATCCGCACGATGCCAATGTTGTTGGTCTCGTACACCTTGGTCCAGTTACCCACAGTTTCCAGTTGTGCCCGCGTGGGGTTGGAAACAGAAGTGGAGAACGAAGAACCGATCGGGTGATACACGTAGTGCAGATCAATCGACATGGCATCGCTCTTAGCGAGGATGTCACGGTCGGTCTCGGTCTGAAGTCCGAGTTGCTCGCCGGAGCCAACGGCTCCCTGCGTGAAGAGGTAGGAGCAATACTCCGTAGTTGCACCGGAACCAGCGGTCTGCACATCAGCAGACACGATCACGCGCATTCCCATGAAGGTGGGAACAGCAACAGGACCAAAGGCGCCAGCCAGTGAACCTTGAGCTGCGGCGGTGTCAGGCTGACCTGCATCGTCGTAGATCATGTCAAGGGCACGACGCTCTTTCAGGTCGTAGTACACCTTGGGGTGAACAACGATTGCAGCCAGCTTGTCACCTTGGTCACCCAGCAGTGACTGACCTTCGACAATCTGACGTGCAGTCAGTTGCGTAGGGGTGTCGCCAGACGCACCATCAACAGCCAAAGCTGCGAAAGAAGCGGAGCTGGTGTCACCAACAGCGCCGAAAATACCGCCCAGGCAGGACAGCAGATCCTTTTGACGTTGGTTGGCGATGTAATCAGCAATTTTGTTGCCGATAGCAGCCATCGGGTCCGAACCAGCCGCGAGTGCAGATAAATCTCGCGATTCGAAGGCCCTGCCGCGATGTAGGACAACTCCCACTTGCTTGTCGGCTTCAATTTTGCCGGGGGTTAGGGAAGAGCTATCTGTCAGACGCTCAAAATCGCCAGACAGGTTTGCTTTGAAGTGCGGGACTTGCACAAAATCACCACCACCCTCTGCTGCATTCAGCTCCGCCATTGGCTGCACCACACCGCTAGCCAAAAAGGCATCACGCTGTGTAGTGGCTTCCAAGATATACGGCGTAAATACCTCAGGGATGATGATGTCAGAGCGAAGAGTCGCCATGACAGATCCTCAAGAATGATGTTTACGGTGTGGGCGTAACCCGATTGGCTCCGCGTAGCTTTGCCTTGCCCAACATATTAACGGTTAGCAGCAGCTTTCAACCTTTCATACATATCCCGATCCGTTCGATAGAGCCGAGATTGCTCTGTGAGGTTGAAGGACTCTTTAGCAAAAGGATTCTTTGTGCCTGGTGGGATGTCGCCACCTGCGCTGCGCCCTGAAGGCGCACCACTGCCAACAGGCTTGGGTGCTTTTTGCATGTAGCTGGGCAGAGTTTTGGCCCACTCGTTAATCGGCTTGCGCTCGTAACCGTTGACGACGACAACAGTGCCATCAGCTTCACGCTCGATTTGGTCCGGCTTCAGCAGGTCTGCTTTGAATACGATGCTGGGATCATGCACCACGTCTGCCAATGCTGTGTTCGCAGGTGCAATCAGCTCAAGCTCGCGGACTCGTGCTTCAAGCTCAGCAATCCGCTTGTCCTTGGCTTCAGCGGCCTCGCGAAACTGCTGCTCAAGAGCCTGACGCGCCTCGGTGTACTTGCCTTCTGATTCAAGTTTGTTCTGTTCGACAGAACGCTTGAACTCAAGCAGCTCCTGAACATCAACGCCGTCAGGAATTGTTTTTGCGTCTTTGAGCTTGCCAATCAGCTCGTAATTCTTTTTCTCTAAGGCTTGGATGCTGTTTTTGAGTGCATCCAGCTCGGCATTGTTTGGAGCTGCGGGAGACGTAATCTCCTGGTTTTGCTCTTCAGACATGAATAACCCGTAAGGTTGTTTTCACGACCACTTTACCTTCGACGCCCAAAATGCGGCAGATGTCTTGCCCTTCGCGATGTTTTTTGCGTGGCGTGCCTTGAATGATTTGCGCTTAGCTTTGTCCGCAGCACTCTCACCTTTGCGCGGACGTTTCGTCTTAGCACCCTGCTGCCCAAACCGAATGAGCTTCGCTTTATCGCCGTCTTTAACAACAACAGCGTGAGACTTGCCGCTCGAATGGTTCGGCGTGCGGATGGGCTTATCAAAGCCTGCAAACGTATGGCCACCGCGTTTGATGGTCACTTTCGTTTTGGCGCAGCGCTCAGTTGCGAACGTTTCTTCAACACCGGATTGCCGGTGCTTTCAGATTTGATAGCAATGACAGGGTCACCTTTAGCTCCACGCCGCGTCACAGTGCCACCAGTTGGCCCTTTGATGCTGTAGGAGCCCTCCCCTTTGATGCTGGTCACAGTCCCGTAGGTCCGCTTACCGCCATAGGTCCAACTAACGCGAGAACCCTTTTTCATTTTTTCTTGCCTCCCTTCTTTTTCTTTTTAGGGGGACGACCCATTTTTGAGCCGTAGGTGCCAGGTCCTCTAGGCATCAGTCAGCCTCCGAAGGTGCTTCCTTTTTCGCGGACTTTTTCTTGGCCGTCGCTTTGGGCTTGGCTTCACCGCCCTGCGACTTGAACTGGTACTTAGCAGGAAGAGTCATAAGAACCCTGCGGGGACTTAATCAATCTAAGCTTTCTTGGCCTTGTCTACAAACTTGACATCAGTGTCAGCCAGCAAGGCCTCAAGGAACCCATCATCGCCAGGCTTCATGCCCTTGGGGTAAGACTTGGGATCAGCCTCGCCAATCGCTGGCGGCGTTGAAAATCGCTCGTCGTGTGGTGTGGTCATAGCTGTTCGAGGTCGACAATCCAGCTAAAGCGTCCCTCTTTGGTAGCTCTAGCACTGATTTCTTCTTTGGTCACGCCCTTCAACTTGTACTTTACGTTCTGAGGCATCAGCACCTCTGACTCTTTCTCGAACTCAGACAGCTGGCTGATGTCAACGCCTTTTTTGTTCTTGGTGCGCAGCATGACGCGCTGCCCTCGACCTTGCGCAAACTCAAGAGTCCCGTCAGATGTCCAGCTCTCCATGGCCAACGTTGTCTTGCCGCCCTTGTAACCGGCCAGCATGTCCTCCAAGCCCTTCTGATCAGTGATCATCGTGCGGTAAACCTCGCCCTTGTGTTTTGGTGCCCGCTTCAGGAACGACTCAATCTCTGCCGCTTCATCGGCCAGCAGTCCATTCTTCTTATGGATCTTGATCTGAGCCTCCTCAAACGCTGAGAGCTTCTTGCCTGCTTTTTTGGCTTGCCTGAATTCCTCAGCACGCATCTCTCTGTAAGTCTCGCCTGTGTATCTCTTCAATGCCTCCCTCGGCGGTCTTGCCTTAGCGAGAGCTGGAGTCAGATCAACCTTGTCGGCTTCTTCTTGAATTGACTTCTTAAGCGCTTTCTCTGCTGCCTTTTGCTTGGCTACATAGGCAGGATCTTTCAGCCTCAGCTCTTCCAACTCAGCCTTTGCCTTTGTAGCCTTGTCAGCGGCCACCTTGAAATCCTTGGGCGAGTCAAAAGCCTTCAAAACTTCTTGGTTGAGCTTCTTAAATTCCTTCTCCTTTGCGGCAATTTGATCCGCAAGGCCTGTGGCCGCGACCTTCTTCTCAGCCTTGGCGATCGACTTCTGAACTTCAGCCTTCTGCTTTGTGATCGTTGCTTTGGGCTTGGGCTTTGCCTTGATCTTAGAAACTGGCCCATAGGCACGCTTCAGATCATCAATCGTCTTTTCGCTTCCGTCCTCACGTACAAATCTGCGGATAGCTCCGTCTGGGCCGTACTTCTTTGACAAGGCGTTGAAATAACCGACTTGACCCTTGTCACCCAATACTTTTTCCTGCACGGCTTTCGGCTGCCGCTTTAGCCAGGCTCCGTAAGTTTCACCGTCAGGGATGTTCTTGTCACTGTTAGGCCGCCCAATCTTGCTAGGCGGTGGAGGGTCAAACCCAAGGCCCTCGTAATCAATGATCGGAACAGTGGTTGAACGACAGTTGAAGTGCTGTGGTGGTATCGGCCCTTTGCCGTAAAAATGCTCCGTTCCATCTAACGCTCTGCAGATTGGCGAGGTACGGCTATCGAGCGTTGCGGTGTATCGATACTTTTTCGTGATGTCTTGGTTGGCCTCGTAGGCCTTCATGCTCGCTGCGTTAGCGACTTGATTGATGCTCGTCCTAACGACCGTTCGGATCTGGTTGTTTGCTTTTGTTGTTGCTGCACCACCTGCGCGTAAAAGCTGCGAGATCGAGCCCGAGTCACCCTCCTGCAACCTGCCAATAAGTCGCCGTGTAATCGATTCTGTTGATTCGCCCGTGAGGAACCCATTCCGCACGGCCTGCCCAAACGCCGCAGCTTCACGCTCAGCCATGTTCTCGAACGAGCTTTTAAGCACCTGCCCGTTTGGCAGCGTCATGGTCACACCATCAGCAACCGTTACCCGCACGGCTTGGCTCGCGCCGCTTACTGCCGCTTGCAGGTCATCGCTCAACGAGATGATTCCGCCTTGCGTTGGGTCAAAGCTCGCAACGGCCTCTGCAAATCTAGGGCTGATCTCAACCGACTTAACTAAATCTCGGGCTGACTCTGGCAAAGCTTTTCTGAGCTGTTCTTCTACAAAGCCAGCCTGCACCCCAGCAAGATCCTCAAGCTCTCCAATCGACAATGTCGTGCTGTCACCCGCCCATTGCGTCAGTCCCGTTTTTAGCTGCCCGAGAATGGCCGTAAGCCTTTGAGCTTTAACAGGAGCCGTAGCAGTATCAAGGCCAGCAAGACGTTGACAAGTATCCACAAGCAGATCGTTATATGACCGAATGATCCGCTTGGAAACGCCGTTGCTATATCGATTGAGGTCAATCGCATTGCGGTAAAGCTCGGCTGGCGTGCTCATGATTCATAAATGCCGAGATACTGCGGATCGTCAATGCAAGCAATCGAGACATCGCAGCCAGCACGCAACGCGTTGCCGACAAGACCAGAAAACTCAGCGATCACATCCTCTTGATACAGACCGATCGCCGTTTCTGACACACCACAGATTTTGCCCTGCAAATACCAAGTGACCCTGACCACTGCATAGGTCTGTTCCGTCAGCTCTTGCTTTGAGAAAAACAAGAGCCGGTTCATCGGATCTTCTGGCTTGCGTTTGCGCAGATTATCCAGCCAACTCATCTTCAGCCTCCGGCGCTGCTTCTGGCATTGTGGCTTCTGTTTCAGGCACAGGCTCGGGCTCGGGCCGCTGCATTTCGATCAAGCCGCCGGTCTGCGTTGCCTCGATCTCCTCTTCGATGTCGAAGTCTTCAGAAAGAACATCGCCATTGGCAAGTTCGTTGAGCAAGGTCTCCTGAGTGATCGTGCCAGCGGTGTAGAGCTGCAACAGTGACTGAATCTCTTGAGGCTCAAGGCGTTGACCAAGGAAGTCGCGGTTGACCTGACTGCTACCTGCCACTGACTCTTGCATGTATTCAGCATGGAAGCGCAGGCAGTTGTCGATCATGTCTTGCATCTGCTGAGCCACAACCATCATGGTGCTGTCGCCTTGGCTGCGATCAATCCGCTTGGCCTCTGCAGTTTCACCAACAAGCTTGGCTCCGAGGACAGCAGCCAGACCTAGGCCATTGATCTTGTTCTCGATTTGCTCCAGCTGCTTGAACTGCGCGTCGAAGCTGTTTCCGGAGGGTTCTATGTATTCGCTCCTGGCAGATTCAGGAAGGGCCAAGGCTTCCGACGCGCCAGCACTGATCTCTTCCGCTGACTGCGGGAACCCGTAAATCGCAAGCAGCGGGATTGCACTGACTGAGAGGATATTCGAGAGATCTGAAGAGACCTGATAGTGCTGCAGGTTCAGCTCTGCAATGTCATCGAGCGGCGGCATTGACTCCAAGACACCAGTGCGGTTGGCGTAAGCAACAGCAAAGGGAATCTCGCTCAGGCTGGTGCGCCCTTCATCAACAATGTTGTAGTCGCCCTTTTCGTCTTTTTCGTGGATTTCATAAGCGCCAGGGGTGAGCACCCTGACCCTTTCCACATTTTTCTCCCCATACTTACCATCTGGCACCGTGATGGTTTCAGCAAGGCGCAGCATCGTGAGCTTCTGCTCGCCCTCAGCTATCTCAGTCCTAAAGCCCAAGATTTCTCTTGGAGAATACGAAACCCAGTAGGGCCTGCCGTTTTGACCTGCAGCAGGTGCATCTACTAAAACGCCAACGTGGCCGTACCTCAAAGCAACCCGGGCAGTGTTGAAAAGCCATTGCTGTAAGTCGTTGCCTTGCAAATCAACGTCAAAAAGCTGCTCAGTGACAACATCGCTGACATCTGTGAGGCGTACGGGCTTGCGAGTCAACATGCCCGCCAACATCAATTCAAGGCGTTTTGTGAAGGGGCTAAGAACGCTCTTTTGGAGGCGATTATCGTAACTTTCGTCGCTTTCTCGGGGGAACTGCGGCAAAAATTTTCTATGACCTTGGCGGATTCCCCGCGTTCCCTTCATCATCTGCTCGATGAGCAGCCATCCAGGTTCCATTCGCACCCAAGAATTGTTCGGTGCATCAACGGTCCTTTCGGTGCTAACGCGGACACGGCCAGAAAAACCGGAACCTGAATACACAGCTAAATCCCGCCCAATGCTCGCAGTTTAGTAAAGCCTGATTCCAGTACCACGACCAGCGCGGGCATGGAGCATTGAGAAATCCCGGTAGATGAGATAGCCAAGCGCATCATTCATGTGATCGTAACCCGCATCTTTATCGGGGTCGCCTGACTCTGAATATGACTGCAGCTCTAAACATTCGATGGTTCGCTTGCAGTTGGCAGCAACCTGCAACCTTACCTGGCCTTTCCCGTTCTCCAACAAAGCTTGAACAGAAGCCACCCGATCACGGATGGGAGGGTTGGCCTTTGGTGATTGATTACTGAACCCGTAAGACTCCAAGATCTGAATGTCAGTGCGCGAGGCATTCGTGCTTCTGTTTCCGCCTGATGCATCAGGGTAGATATATACCGGACGTCCTTCAGCTCGGCGTTGTATTTCTTGGGCCATGGCGTCGGTGTCATGTGCGCCGCTGATCTCGTCGATCAGGAGAAGTTTTTCTCCAAGACGAACACCGATGACTGCGTTTGAATTACCGACGTTGAAGTCGCAGCCGACGCGTAGAGGTTCGCGGCTTACGTCTGGGATGTCGGTTATGACGTGCTTTGCCCGGTCGAAGCGGTCATAGACCTGGCCGGTTGTGAGTGAAACAAACTCGCCCTGCAGGTACGCCTTGAGAAGGCTGGGATCGTAGTTTGCTTCGAGTCGCTCGATGAAGTCTTGGGGCAGCCAAGGATTGTCTGCCGTGCGCATCTTAATCAGCTTTCTGTCTGTGCGCTGCTGTGCATCCTCTGAGCCAAAGGTGTTCCACATCCAGCGGAAACCTTCAGGTGTTGAAGCAGCACCGAACTGACGCACGTTGCCAGAGCGAAGACGACCAAGGATTTTGGGGAACGCCTTCTCAGCAATAGATGGCGCAACGGTATCGATCTCATCAGCCAGCACCCAAGCAAGGTTCAAGCCGATGATGCGTGACCAGTTTTCAAAACTGCGGCAAATTATTTTTGTATCACCGCCAGGCAGGTGCAAAACGTATTCAGCCAAGGGAGATGCCCTGAAGCTGTAAGGGATGTCGTATTGCTCCAAAAATGCGTCGAAGTCGTTCTGCCAGATGTCGCGAATCAGCGGACCTGTTGGCTCCATGACGCAACCGACGAAGCCTTGATTGGCGATAGCAAGGGCCAGGGCTTTTGCGCACAAGCTTCTGGTTTTACCAGCCCCATAGCCTGCGGAGAGGCCGATAATCTGCGTTGATTGGTCGTCTACAAAAGCAAGCTGGCCTGGGTGCAAGTCAGCTTTGATGCGTTGAACCAAGTCGTCGGCTGATTCCTGCGTTGGCGGCGTGGCGAAAGCTAAGAGCGGCTCAGAGTCTGTTAGCCCTGTCAGCAGTGGCATCAGATGTCAAAGCGCAGCAGCTTTGCCTGAGTCTCTAGCGCCTTGATTGCCGTTTGCAGGTTGTCCTCACGGCCTGCGCGTTTTTCGTATTGCACAAGGCGTGCAATTGCAGCGGCTAACCATTCAGGCCGTTCAATCTCTGAGTCTTTAGCGATGAGCTGTCTTGCGCGTGCCAAGTATTCATCAGCTTGGCGAGGTTGCACGCCCCACTCATTCGCGGCGTATTGCACGATTTCAAAGCGCGAATGTGACTGCAACAACAACTTGTAGACAGTGTTTACGCGCTCTTCAATTTCAACGTTGGTTGACTTCTTTGCCATGCCCTGAAGTTAACAGGGGTTTGAGGCAAGGGTAGCTTAGGACTGATGGGCTTTGCGCCAAAAGTCGGTCAAGCGAACAACCTTATCTTCAACAAGGTGCATCGAGCTGACTGTTGCCTTGAACTCCCCGACCAGCACTTGAATTGCTCCGTCTGGAAGGTTGCGGATCTTTGGATTTGGCGTAGGCAGCTCTGAGGCGTCGCTCATAGTCGAGGAAAGCGTTGAGATCATTGTGGCGCTGGATAGCGCAAAGGGAATCGTCTTGGGTCATGGGTTTTGAGATTTGATGTCGGGGTATGGATCGGACCTCAACCCGCCCTGCCTTTCCCTCTTGGGTGTTGTATGGCTTTCAGCCTGAGCGGGGGACAGCTCAGGCGTCAGGCTCCCCGACGCGTGGCTAGTCGTATTCCTCGACGGTGTAGGAGAAGCCGCAGTCCTTGGCGTCCTTAATGAGCTGATCGCGCTCATGCTCGTCGTAGGCCCATTCGGTCCATTCGAGGTTGTCGTTGAGCTTGGCCTCGACGTAATAACGGGTGGCGGGTTCCATGGCTTGGAGCTTTAAGAGGTTTGTAGCTTCAAGCTGATCTTGGTGCTGCTGGAAGGACTCGAACAGGTCGAGCATGTAGTTGTGATGATCCATAGTTGAGGTGATGGGGTGAGGCCCTGTCTCCAGGGCCGTGGATGTGATCAGCAGAAGAGGCCAGCCAGTTTGATTTGCTCGTTAGCGGCTTGGAGTTCCTGGACCTTCTCGGCGTCGCCAGGGGCGTTGCGCTTGGTGAAGGTGTCGATCATCTGCTGGTTTTGCTTGATGACGAAGGCGATTTCGAAAGCGGTCATTTGAGGTTTGAGGTTGTGCCGTCTCCGGCTGATGCAATAAGTATGGCATACCACCAGCAAAAGCGCAAGGGCATGAAAAAGGGGCCTTGCGGCCCCAGTGGTCATTCGAGGTCAGCCAACGTGTTTTGAAGGTCAATGTTCAAGTCGCTGATGTAGTCAGCGAAGTGGTCATACAGCCCTTCATACGTGTCAGCCTCGTCGGTCGTCATCAGTGTTTCCAGCGCGGCTCTGATTTGCAGAGCGCGTGCAAGGCGTTCCTGTGCGGTCATTGGTCAGCTGTCGAGGTGCGGGGATCTCTCCCGCACCCATTATGGCATACCAGGGTGAGGGTGTCAACCCTCCGCAGCCAACGCGCAGATCACCGTGCAGATAATCGGCTCTAGCTGATGCCTGGGGATCCCGTTGTACTGACGGCTTACAGCAACAATGGCGCGGTCAATCGCGTCGCGGCCTTTTGAAACGACAACAGGTTTGTAACCAGGCAACGGGCTGCGCTGGCCTTCAGGTGTCAACACAAGCTGCCTGAGCATGTCTTGACGGCTCATGCCGCGCTTGTCAGCTTCGCTGGTCAAGTAATTGCGCTCTTCAACTGTGAGGCGCAGATCGACGCGAACAGGCAGGGAACGGTTGGATTCAGTCATCAGAAATCAAAGGGTTCGGGTTCAGGCGTTACGGCTGGTGCTAGGTCTCGCGGGCTTGGGCCCGCTTCAACCTGCACAGCCTTGGGTTCATCCCGCAAAAGGTTGCGGTGGCTTTTGCTGATGCTGCCGGGTGGCGGTACGTCGAGGTCTTCCAGCGTCCAGTAACCCTTGGCGATGCCATCGCGCAGGGTCTTGATGGTGCTGGTGATGTCCTGTAGCTGGTTCATCAGTAAGGACGGCTGGCTTTGTATTCAGCGTCAGCCATCGGATGCAGGACGAACCTGCCGGGCATGATGCCTTCAACAGATGGGCAGTAGGTGCAGTAGCGGCCCAGATGATCAAACCGGCCCATGCAGTACGGCCCAGCAGGCCGCACGCGGCCATCCATCTGATTCAGGGCTGATTCCACATCACCTGCGCGAATGCATTTGAAATCAGGCATGGCCCCTTCCTTGGCGTTCATCGGGACAACCGCAAAGACAAATGATTCAGCAGCGTCGGGTTCGAACAGTTTCATCAGAGGAACATGGCTGACTTGGTGGGCGCGGGGGCGTTGTCTTCGAGGTAGACGGCGTAGCACTCATCCCGCAACCAACGGAAGCAGTCGGGCAGCGGTGAAGCAAACTCACCGACGCCTTGCCTTGATCGGATGTCCTCAATGGCACCGTCGATGGCACGCATGAGGTCATCAGGCTGTAGCTCGTCCGGGACAAGCTGACCCCAAAGCTCCATAGCCTTGGGTTTGGATTGGCCGTTGGCGCGATGACGGCAGCCCTGATACCGCTTCCAAAAAGCCTCGAACTCAGGGGTGCCTTTGGTCTTCTTAGCGCGTGATTTACGCGCTTTTTCGACCTTAATTTCACTTTTAACAACTATATGTTTTTTTTCGTGGTCAAGTTCTTGGGCAGAAGACTGAACAGCCTCTGTGGGCTGCGGAGGTAACTGCTGCTCTTGTAGAGCTTCTGACTCGCCTTCAGGTTGCTTCAGCGAAGGCTTATTACCTGTGAGAGGGCGAAGGTTACCTTGTGGTGGTCCCGCAGCCGGGGACACGAGCACTTTTGCACCCCTGTCAAATTTGTCAATCCCTTGCTCAATCAAAAGAGCGCAAAAGCTAGTCAAGGACAGGACTTTGGGTTTTTCATGGTCGAGTCTGGCTATCAGCTCTTGGGGTATCCGGAGACGTATCTCCCCTGTTTGCTTCATGGCAGGATGTGGCAGTTGCTCCCAAATCGTGGCATGATCGCGGCACATTCGCAACCAGCGTTTATGGACCCAGAACAGCAGGATCCCAAGGTCACAAAACTGCCCCGCAGTGGCCCTCGTGACGGTCAATCCGTCAACTCTTACCTGCATGGGGTAGGCAAAGCTGACCAGCGTTGGTCGCAGCTAAGCCCGCAGGCTGGATATGACGAACGCAAAGGACGCAAGCTCGGACGGGTTCAAAAGGGGCAGATCAAATGACCCTGTTAGATCCCGTGCCAGGGCTGGAGTTTTACCCCCTGCAGCACAAATACAGGCTCAACGGGGAATGGCTGCCGTACAACGTCAGCACCGTGCTTTCCTTCGACATGTCGCCCACGCAACGGGCAGCAATCGAACGCACCAAGGATGGCCCTGATGGATGGGCAGAAAGGGGCCGCACCATTCACCGTGTGCTCTGTGACGAGTTCCTGCTCGGCGAAGGATCGATCTACGACGAGAAGTGGGCACCGTGGATTGAGCCGCTGCTTGATGAGCCGCTGTTCAAAGGCGTCGAAACACTGGCGACTGAATACGCGGTCTGCGACAAGATCAAGCGAATCGGTGGCAGCTTTGATTTTTTGGTTCGTGACGACAATCGTGTGATTCTCGGCGACCTGAAGACGGTATCTAGTAAAAAGGGAGTCTCCAGCAGACGCCCAGCAACTGCCCAGCTCCAGGCTTATAGGAGCTTCCTTGCGGTGCATCACCCTTCGTTGGTGGTGACAGATCTGGTGACGGTGGTGTGCGGGCCTGATCGCACGCGAATCATCAACAGTGACCCTGAAGGATGGCAGGAATGGGAGAACGCATGGGGAATTTTCAACGCCGCCACCCCTGATTTCTGATTTTTGATGAAGTGCCCTCACTGCGGATGCTCATGGATCAGCGTTCTCGAATCACGCCACACGAGCGAAAAGGCCATCAGCCGAAAGCGTCAATGCAAAACCTGTGACCACGTTTGGGCAACTGCTGAGATTTCTGTGCCTGACAATGAGTGGTGCTACAAGCCAACGGCACGGAACAGCGGCAAGCCAAAAGCTGAGTTCGGCGTAAAGGTGGGGATGCTTGAACGTCTGCAATCTGCGTGAACTGGTCTGAGATCCTGCGGAAGGGGGGCGTGCCTGAGCCCCCTGGCTACATCGAGACCGTGGCCAAGGTCAAAAGCAAACCCAAGCGACAGAAGAAAAAGCCCAAGGGGAAGCGCAAGACTTGACATATGCCATTCCGTGGCAGAATAGGCGTGACTCAGCCACTGAGTCGCCCCCACTGTTACCCAACAGATTCAATGTCAGCTCTAAACGCCCGCCGGTATGACTTCCGGCAAGAGATGGACTTGCTCGCCCCCATCGTCGAGCGTGCCCGTGCCGCTCTTTCTGAAGAGCAAAAGATCAGCATTCAATCCGCCTGCCGCAACCTGCGCTTCGCCAATCGCGTGCAGTTTTCGCCAATGGGCGACAGCCAACATGTGATGACCATGCAGGATTTGTCAGATGTCGGCCTGAACGACCCTGGCATCCAAGGCATCGACGCAAAGGCCATCGATCGCCTTTTGCTTGGTGATTACGGAATGATTGAACACAAGCGGCTGAACATTGGCCGCGACAGCATCGGCAAGATTGGCGAACGCCCGCTGATCGTTTACTTCCAGCAGGACCCAGACGACGAACCCTCGAAGCCTTGCAATGCAGCTGGCCGCCACCGCAACTATGCGTGGCAGATCCTGATGCTTCTTTGCGATGTGGAATGGGATTTGGCTATGCAGCAGCCGATGTGGGTCGATAAAACGATTGCGCGAAACAAGGATGAGAGCACGATGCTCATGACCCTTGCTAATGGCTCGCAATCACGCAAGCAGCCACCGGCTGAGCTGAAGTCCTATGACCTCACGCGCCGCAACGTCCGCATCGACGACTTAGAGCGATTGGTCAGCACTCGCCTTGCTGCCACTCAAAACCAATTCGGCGATGTGATCGCTACCGGCGCAACCATGACCGTCGCCAACGACTACACCGACCAAGCGGTTTACATCTACGACCGCGTGAAGACCAGCTGGACCAAGGCCAGCCGTCTTAGCCCAGAGCACAAGAAGAAGATGGTCGACGCCTTCAAAACCGACTCGGCTTCGATCGCAGATTTGATTCAAAGGCTGGGCGATTGGGTCGGCACGTTTATTGACGAAGAATCGGAGCGCAACAGCGCAAAGACGATTCGCGAGCGGGTCAACGAACGCACGACCGATCTGATTTGTAAATTCTTCAGCCTGACGCCAGGCGAGTGGTCCAACGACAAAGAAGCCGCTTCGAAGGCCTTGGCCAATCTCAGCACCAAGCAACGTCAGCTTGAGGCTTTCGTCTGATAGGCGAAAAAAATGGGGGACTCGCGTCCCCCACCGTTACCCACTTGCACCTTACCGATGAATCAACTGACAAAACCAGAGTCAGACGAAATTTGCAGCGCCTACCCGCAGGGCATGTTGGACCAATACAACGCCGCCGAGATCCAGCAGATCGACAAGCTGCAGGAAGCGGCAGTCACGGTCAACTCAGCAGAAGCCAACTACCGCTATGAGGTGATCCGCCTCAAGCTGATGCTCGACGGCGAAGATCGTGCCGACGGCTTGAAAATGCCTAACCAGCATCAAAGCAGTCGTTTTTGGGATGGTGCTCGCGCTGGCCATTTCGGCGATCGCCTGAAAACCATGACCGAAAACGGCAACCGCAAAACAGTTGCTCGCTGGGTAGAGGCCAACAACGCTGCTGCAATTCTTCTGGGTGAGCGCGTGACAGATGTCACATGCTCCCTGCCTCTTCAGGCGGCGGTAGATCGTGGCATCGGTGCTTCAACGCTGGAGATTTACGCAGTCCTGAGCCCTGATCAACGAGAGGTCGCAGACTTTTACTACGAAAAAACGCAAGAGCTGAAAGCCGACATGCTCAAGCGAATTAGGTCAGTCTGCAGCGACTTTCCTGAACGTAAAAATGAATTGCTGCAAGGCATATCAGATAACAGCCTTAAATATCCGTCGCACATTGATGATCTGATTGAAGAGTGGCGGGCGCAAGCTAGAGAGCAAAAAGCAGCAGAAGAAGCCCTTGCGCGAGCCGCTGCGCTTGCTGCCGCAGAAGCAAACGAACAAGAGTCAACCGACTACAGGCCAACTGTCGAGACTCAGCCTCATGTTGGAGATCAGCCTCAAAACGTTGCTGCGCGACGCACACCATCTCGCGGCTGGTATGAATCGCAAATTGGCAAAAAACAAGTCAGTGAAGTTGTCGGCAATCTTGATCAACCTTTGCCTGATTTGATTGAAGGCCTAGCAGAGCTAAGCAAGCGGCTGGAAGATCAGTTTGCTCATTCCAGCTCAATGCACAATTACGCAGAGTTTTGGGCCGGATATGACGAATTCTTCTATACCCCATCAACGCACAGGGCCAAATGGGGCCGCAGGGGAAGACTGGGGCGCATGGAAGAGCTGCGCAAACGGATGCTGGAGGTAGCTGGGAAGCTGGATGTTTACATCACAGCCACGAAGCCTCCCGCAAACATCGAGTACCCGGAGAGCTGACATGGACGCCAATCAGTTCTCGTTGTTTAACCATCCGACAGCCCCGCACAACGGTACAGACACAAGCCGCGATGCAGCGGCCAGCATTGTTGATCAAGTCAACGGGATGTGTCGCGACGTGCTGCGTGCCATTCGTGAAGCAGAAGACGGCTTGACCTGTGACGAGGTTGAGCAGCTTCTGGGCATGAAGCATCAGACCGCAAGCGCCAGGATTAGGGACTTGACCAGTTGCCAACCTGCGCTGTTGGAACAGCGTTTGGATCAGGCAACAGGGAAGTTTGCCCGCAGGGCAACACGCTCTGGGCGCACGGCACGGGTTTACTACGCAAAGGGTTGACATGGCATACCACTTAAGTCATACTGCTGCACATGAGCCCTTTTTCTCGTTCGCTCATGAAACCCAACAGCATCAACGACCGCAGCCCAGGTTTTTACGACCCTGAGCACAAGAGCCCCAAAACGAATGGCATCGTCATCGCAGTTTTCTGCGTGCTTTTAGGCGGTGCCTTTTGGTACTCCCTTGATTCAACTCTGACGGACATGACCCAGCGCGATTGCAACGCTGGCATTCAAAAAGCCTGCGATTCTCTTAAATGAAAAGCGTCCAAATTGTTCTTGATCAAGACCGAGCCCACAAGCTCAGCAAGATCTCAGAGGCCACCAAAGGCAACATGACCAACGTTTCAATCGCTGGTGAATTTATTGAGTTTGAGCAGCCTAAGCTCAGTGCATCGAAACTTGCTCAGGCTCTCCTGAACAGCGCCATTGACCGAGCCTTCAGTCAACTGCAATAGCACGTTCACATTCACGGTTCTTGGGAAACCTGCGCCGCAGGGCAGCAAGCGACACGTCGGCAAAGGCGTCATGGTGGAATCCTCTAAGAGGTGCAAGCCATGGCGTCAAGACGTAAGGCACACTGCGATGGAGCTGCTTCCTGATGGCTGGTATGCCAGCATGGACAAGGCAATCACGCTTTCCTGCGTCTTCGTTTTCGCTAGGCCCAAGAACCATTTCAGGACTAACGGACAGCTAAAGCCATCCGCACCAAGGCATTGCTCAGGACGGATTGGCGATATTTCCAAGCTCGTCAGAGCTGTAGAGGACGCCATGACTGGCGTTGTCTACAACGACGATGCTCAGATCATCAACCTCATTGCCCACCGCAGATTTGCGAATGACAGAGAACAACCCTGCGCAATCATCACCGTCACAGCCCTTTCCTAATCTTGGCGATGTCATTACTTCAGATGACGTAAGCCAAAAGGGTACGGGCAAATACACGGCGGATTACGTCAACTGGTGCCGCACCATGCACCTGCTTCACGTTCACGCCCCAGGCTGGCAGTTTGCCCTAGCAACTGCTCCTGGTGGCGGACACGTTTGGAAAGCACCTAATGGCAGCGGCTATGTCGTTGGTTACTTCATCAACAGCGAGGGCAAGACAACTCCGCACTTCCCTCAAGCTGTGATGGGCTTCAAGAATGAACATGTGGCTTTTGAAAAGATCCATGCTCGTGACGTAACTGACACGCATAGGCGATGCCTCTGCACTGCAGCTGCTGCGCACTTTGGCCTTGCATGGCAGCTATGGGCACGCGAAGAGGTTGAAGACCCGATGCGTCCTGAAGAGTCGAAGCCTGCAACTAAAACCAAGCCTGCTGCTGCACCTGCTGTTGCTGGTGTGTCAAAGGAGGATCAGCCTCTGTCAGACGAAGAGCGCAATTTATTGCTCAGGTGGATCACTGACATGCCAGCTGCAAACCGCGAGGCCTTTTGTGCAG
>Ga0208425_1000102_pt1 | contig 30999 bp, 59 predicted proteins | sample DEB08_DNA_4_FD_185496 | JGI IMG/M metagenome (GOLD analysis project Ga0208425, IMG submission 185496) | Aqueous microbial communities from the Delaware River and Bay under freshwater to marine salinity gradient to study organic matter... | ecosystem: Environmental > Aquatic > Marine > Coastal ...
TTACCTTTTTTCTTCTTCTTCTTTTTCTTCATTGGTCGTTTATTAATAAACTCACTTAAAGTTTTTGTTGTTGTATATCCGTTCATTACTTTTTCTTTCTCGGTTTATATTTCTTAATAGCTTTAGAAATAAATATGTTCTTATACAAAGAAACCTTTTTACCAAACTTTTTATCTGCTGTTCTTTTAGCTGACTTATATGCTTTAGACTTCTTATTAAAAGATTTAGGCTTTCCTAAACTTTTTGGTCTAGATTTGGCATATATAGGCTTCTTCTTCATTACTTCTTTTTCTTCTTTTTAGTCATCATTTTAGATTTCTTTTTAGGTGGACGACCTTTTTTACTTCCGTAAGTTCCTTTTCCCATTGGCATAATATTCTCCTATTGGTTTGCGTTTCTCATTGTACTAGCCAAACTCTCACATCTTTTTGTGGTTTGTTTGTGCCAATTACTGTCTATCATTTCTTCACTAGCTTTTAAATAGTTTTTTTCTTTTAATGCTTCCCACATCTTTTTGAATTTCATAACTCGTGGTTTGCCTAATTGGAAACACATTTCAACGATTACACCAAAAACTATATGATTATGTTCTATTCCTCTTAATAATTCTCTAGCTGAATCTAATGCTATTTTAAAATCATTATCAAAAACTTTTTCAAGAATTTCTTTAGGATAAGCAACACCCTCAACGAAATTGTCAGAGGATAATACAAGATGACCATAGCCAATAGTAGCGAAACCCAAACTATCGGAATACACAGTATCCCTAAACCCCTCATGTTGTTTAATTCGTTCTTTGATTTCTTCCATAAATTACTTTTCCAATGTTTTAGTAAATTTAAGAATTTTATCATTCATTATGGTTTAGGATTATCTGCTTTAACTTTAGCAATAGCATCTTCCCAAGTAGTAGTACCATTAACATTATCCCAGTATTGCATATCTAACTGGTCTTGAATTGATGGATAAACTCTATCTTTTTGATATTGAGTTTCATTTATTTTAGCTTGTATATCTGCTTTAGAAATTTCAGTAGTACCTTCTAACCATTCGATAGTACAAGTATCAACATCACTACCTTTTACAATTACTTTTGCATTTGGATTTATTTTTAAAATTGCATCAATAATCATTTTATGCTCCTATTTCTGTTAAAATTAAAGTGCTTATTCTACCAGAACCACTACTTACAGAAGCATTACCAGCTTTATATTGTATTTTATAAGTTACTGCTGATGATGTGCTTGGAGCATCTAAAAATTGAAAATTAACAACATCTGTAATTTGCTGACCATCTCCAGTATCCATGTTTCCAATATCTGAAACGATTGTTGTAGAGGCTCTTATTATTCTAAATGACACATTAGTATCTCCATTTTTTCTTACAAAGTTCATGTTCATAGAAACTAATACTTTGCTATCTGTAGCAGCTGGAGTAATAGCTAAAGACAAACCAGTATCTACATAAGAACCAGCACTTGTACTAATATCACTCGTCAAAGTAGATTGAAGAACTTGTAAAACTTTACCACCACTAGGCAAGTTAGTTAAGTTAGCACCACTAACTGCTGGAAGTACACTAGGAAATCTAGCATCTGGTAAAGTACCACTTGTTAAATTTGATGCTGATAAGTTTGTTAAATCTACTGTATCAAAACTTAAATTTCCAGCACCATCTGTTTTCATAAATTGACCATTAGTTCCATCTGCTGTTGGGTGTGATAAACCATCTAAAATAACTTTTCCTGTTCCATCAGGTGTGATTGAAATATTTCCATTTGAAACTGAAACGATTGAATTACCATTAACATCTAAACTACCACCTAATTGTGGAGTTGTGTCATTTACTAAATCTGTTGCTACTGTTGAATCTAACCAATTAACTGTGTTAGCTGTGTAGTCTAATTGTGCCAAAGAAATATCATCAGCACCATCATAGAATTTTAAAGTAGGTGTAGTTGCTGAAGTAGTATCTAGCCAAACAGTTCCAGCAACTGCTGAACTTGGTCTTGATGTTCCTGAATTAGATGTATTGATAGCCTCTAAAGTAGAGTTTAAATCTGATCTGAAACTTGGGAATGATTGGTTCTGAATTAAATAATCGCCTTGTGCCATAATTTTCTTATACTCCTTTTAAAAGCCTTTTGCAATAAAATCAAAGGTTCTACTTACTGCTGTACCACCTGAATTTTTAAATGTTACATCAAATGAATCTATTGCTTTATTTTCTACAACGAAAAAATCTCCTGTGTTTAAATCTTCGCCTGTAATTCCAACTGCATAATTAACAGATTTGAATGGGTTTGTAAATGTTATAGTATATGTTCCAGCACCAGAAGTTATATCATTTCCACTAAATATTCTATCAGGCATATCTATTGTTACAGATACTTGGCTAACAACAGGAGTTGATGCTAAATCTCTTGACGTTAAGAATACTCTAAATTTAAAATATCTCGCAGTATAGTTTCCTATTACAAAATTTTGGAACGCAGTATAAGTTATATTATCATCTGAAGTTGCTATTTCTAAATGAGCATCACAGTTTGCTGGTGTATCTCCATCAAAGTTAGATGAAGCTGTATCAAATAATCCTGTTCTATTGTCAAATAAGTCATCAGGGTTATCTGAACTTTGAGTTAATGATGCTGTAATTCTAGCTGTATGTTTTGCACCAATATCAATAACATCTGCAAATTCATAATTACCTGTTGCAAAGAAGTCAGCATTACTTACACCAGAATCAAAAAATCTAGTTGTTTCATCATCAAAGTTACCACTACCACTATCAAACAATTCTGAAGAATCTAATCTAATTGAATCATCTGCTATAACTGTATTTGTTAAAGTTCCTAAAAAGTCAGGGTGTTCTGATTGACTTGCTACTGCGTTATGATTAACAACATCAGTTACATTAGAAATAATAGCAGTTGCGTTAGAACTAAAGTTTCCTAATTTATCTACAGCTTTAATAAGATAAGTTCCAGCCCTAGCTGGTACAGAAATTGAAGTTGCTGGTCTTGATACTTTAGAAACTAAATTAACGGAGTTTTGCCAATCTGCACTTCCATCTATTTCTTCACTAAATCTTAATTGATAGTATGCTAAATCTAAATCAGGTATTTGATTCCAGCTTAAATGAGCCTCTTGTCCAACAATATTACATGAAAAATCTTCTACATCACTTGGTGGTGCAATAGCACCAATGATTGTTCTTTGTGCTGTTACATAAGTTGAAGATGTACCTAAACTTGAAACTGCCTTAACTCTTACATCATAAGTTTGTTGGTCAATTACGTTTAAGACTCTGTGATTTAATCCTGAACCTTGTGCGTAAATAATATAATTTGAATCTGAACTTAATTTATATTCTACTTGGTAAAAATCTACAAAGCTATCTGGACTTGCACCAATAGTAACATCTAAAGCTACAATAACTGTTCCATCATTGTATTCAATTAATTGGTCATCTAGTGTTACACTTGCTGGTGGTTGAACATTAAATGGATTAGGTAAATTAGTTGATGGTACTGTTGTTGCTTGTACTTTTGTTGCCCAAGTATAATGACTAGCTTGGTATTCGACCAATGATAAACCTACAGTTAAATCTTGATTAAAAGTAATTCCAATCACTCTAAAAGGTTTAGCAGAAAAACCAATACTTGAATGTGTAATATTAACTATATCTCCAATAGCTAAATCATAACCATTAAAATCAACATTGATACCTAAAGATAATGCTTCTCTACTTCTTCTAAGTATTACCTCTGCCATTTCTTCAGCTTGGTATTGTGAAGTTATTGTTGTGAAATCAAATCTACCCTCTAATAAAAAACCACCATCAGCAGTTTTCATTGTTTCATGTTGATCTGCACTTGGTAATCCTGAATCATCTATTGGTGGAAATTGAACTTCATCAACTTGATAATTTCTATCAGGATTTACAAATCCAACTATAACTCTATTATATCTGTCATTTTTTGTTGGAGTAGATAATGAATAACCACCTATAATATTATCTTCTGTTAATGTAATAGATGCTGTGCCTGTTGTTTCTATAATTAAATTATACTTACCAGCATTGTATGGTAAATAACCTCTACAACCTTTTAAGAACTCTCTAACATTATCTAAAATACTTCTTGATGTATCTATTGCAGTATTAATATCAAATATGTTTATATCACTACCACCAGAATATGGTGTAACTTGTGTTTCACAAATTAAAGAAGCATCATAAAAAGATTGTAAATCTATTTCACTAATTGCTAATCCTTTTCCATATCTTGCGTTTGTTAAATAATCTAATAAGCACCATGATGGGTTTGTAGAATAACTTGCAGTTTGTTCAACTAAACTTGCATTATATGTTTTAACTTTTTTACCTTGAATTTTAGCTTGTACTTTTGGAACTCCTGTAAATGCGTCTTGATTCCATTTAAACCTTATAGCTAGATAACAAAGACCAGATAGTTTATGGTTAGTTCCCCAATTATCCAATGTTGATAATAAACTAGATGCTGATTGACCATCTGTTCCATAAAAAGGTTGTACTCTAATTAAACTTGTTGAGTCTTTATAAAAATTAGAATCTGAACTATTTACTTCTACTTCTGTTCCATCAGATAAGGCACTTGCCCAAGTAACTACTTTATCATCTACTAATATTTCCTCTATATCGTTTATTTCTCCCTCTGCCATAACGATAGACATATATAAATAGGTGTTATCTGTTCCAGAAGTTTCCATGAATACTCTAGTTCCACCTGTAAGTCTTTCTCCATAAATAACAGGAATGTTTGAGTCATTAGATTGTTTGTTAAGTAAGATACCTCTTTCAAAATCATCAAATTGATTAGTTCCAAAATCAGGAATGTCAGGAACTTTAGGTCTTAATGCCCATGATATAAATAAAGTTATACCTAAAGACACTAAAGGATTCATGTTTCCAAAGAATTTTGATGCTTTAGCGACAGTACCTACAACTTTACCTACAAATCCACCCATTATAACCAAGCCTCTTTAGTTGTTCTTGTTACAATTCTAACAATTTTATTATCTTTAATTCTTATCCAATTAATCTCTTTACCTATTCCAAATTGTTTAGTTAAAAATGACTTAGTCCACTTAATAATATTTTTAAGATTATATTTACATATTGTTTCTATATGCCAAAGATTATTTCCTGATTTCCAATCCTTACTATCTATTAATCCTGTTTGTTTAAATTGATTATGTGCTTCATCAGATAATAAACCCCAATTAGTAAATCCTATTAATTTATTATTATCATAGTGTTTCTTAAACTGATTTAAAGATATGCTTGGCATAAGATGGTTAATCAAATCATTATCTGAACAATCATTGTATCTGTTATAATTTCTATAAAGAGAGATAATGTCTTGCATTATGATCTACCCCATTTAATATCTTGTACTGTTTGAGAACTAAAATCCATTCCAACATCTGTACTAAAGAATCTTTGTTGTGAAGTGTTATTTGTTTTACGACCATTCTTCTTATTAAAATCTGCCCAATGAGATACAATAGATAATGATAGTGTGCTTGATTTTGTTTGTTCTTGTATTTCAAAGTTTTCTATACTTCCTTTGTAAAGTAAAAAAGGGTCATTAAATATTGTATTATCATCATCTAATAAACCTCTAAAAATAGTTACAGTATTATTAATAACATTTTCATTTAATACTGTTGATATATAAGTTTGATCTGCACCAGATAAAGTTAAAGTAATACTAGATTTACTTACATCTGTTTGTTCGGAAAAGTCAGATATACCTAATAAATGATCTGAAGCATTATAAGTAACTGATGAACCTGATACTGATGAGGTTAATGGAAAAGAACAATCAGTAATGTTAATAGGAGTAGAGAACCCAATAGTGATAAGATGGATTGGTCTAATATCATTTGTTGCTAGTTCGTTCTTTATCGCTGTTGTTAGGCTTCTCGTCATATTCCTCAAATGTTCTTCTATTAATTTTTATTGCATCATTGACAGTATAAGTGGCATTTTTAGATGGTTCACTATACTTACCTTGATTCAAGGATTGAGCATTAAAATCATCAGCTTCTATTATTTCTTCTGCTAAAAAATCAACACTAATCCAATATTTTACTTTGTATTTCATCTATAAGGATTCTTCAACATCAAATTGATACTCATAATATAAATTACCATCTTTATCTGCACCAGATACACCAAATTCTTGAACATCATTTGTTAAGTGTACTGTGAATGGAACATTATCATATTGAATATCTGAAGAAGAAACTGCTGTTGTTAAAGGTGGCTCTATTGTTAAAGTTCCTGTTGAAATATCTGATTGATCTGCAACGACCATATAAACTTTAGAATGATTAGCAAATTTAATCATATCTCCAGCTTTTAATGTGCCTGTACCTGTACCACCTAATGTAATTGAAGTATCTCCAGCACTTGCTGTACCATGTGGAGTACCTGATGCTGTGCCTCTAGCATCTTCTACTTCTGGTGGGATAATTGTAAAGTTTTCTTTGCCTGATCTTTGTTTAATTATAAATGCCATTAACTCTCCATAAACATCTGATCTTTTAGCTGTAATAATTTGAACTGAAAATGCCCATCTTTGATTGTCTATTTGTCTTGCAAGTTTCTTACCTGAAACAGTTTTTGAGATAATAGTATTTTGAATTGACTTTATTCCTAAAGTTCCAAACTTAGCAGTTGATATTGGAAAAGCACCAGACATTAGATTAAATTTTTACTCCCTCTTTCATTTACAGCACTATTAATTAATTGTGTAATAGTTCCTCTTGATCTAACTAATAAATCTTCAAAGCCTGAAGCATCTACTGTATTGATATTAAAATTAACTGTTGTTGCACCACCACCTGTTCCTCTAGCATTTTGTGTAATTTGTCCTGATGAGTTAGGTATAAATAATTCAGCACCTTGTTCTCCAACTACGATTGGTTGTCCTTTAGATACTGCACCACCTTTTGCAAAGCCTAAAAATGATTTAGCCATACCAAATAAAGAACCACCTATATCTGCACCACCACCCATTGAATAAGCCCTCTGTTTTTGTTTTTCTTTAGTAATTAGTTTTTCAATAGCAAGTTCAACACCTTTTCTTGCAACTATTTCTATTAAAGCACTTAATACATTTATTGCTAAAGTTCTAGCCATGTTTTTAAATACATCAGTTAATTTATTTCCTGTTGCAAAAGCTACTGCTAAACCTCTCGACATATTTGTAATACCACTATCAACTGTATCTATAATAATATCTCTAATGTTTTCTGTTTTAGTTTTAAATTTTTCTAATGCACCAGAATTTAATTCTTTAAATCTTTCTAATGCTTTTTGTGTAGCTGAAGGAACACTAACAGACATTTCATGTTCAAATTCTCTCATCATCATATTAGTATATTCTAATTCTTCATTTATCTTTTTAATTGCTTCTTGTTCTATTGGTATTGATAATTCACTTTCAAATGGTTTTATTTCAGGAAATACTAAAGGTTTGTTTCCATATTTTTCTCCAAATTCATCTGCTTTTTCTATTGCTTTTAATATTAAACCTAAACCTAGTATTCCTTTTTTACCAAGCATCAAAGCACCTATAATACCAGCTTGTTTCATTACTGCTGGTAAAGTATCAAATGTTTCTTTAAGTCCTATTAACTGATCTTTAACTTTTGATAAAAATGGAACTAAATCTTTCCCTAGTTTTACTGCACCCACAACTGCATTAGCTAAATTTTTACCAACTGCTGTTGCTACTTCATCTATCTTTTGAGAATTATTTTCCAAGAATTTATCTAAATCTCCAAATTGATTTTTAAGTTCTTCAAAGAATCCAGCTTCTAATAATACTTTTTTAAAGTTAAATATTTTATCTCCAATCATTGATAGAGTACCTTCAAATGTATTTGCTAATTCATCAGTTGCACTTCCAAATCTTCCACCTTTACCAAATATTTTTTCAAATGCTTTTACTGTTTCTTCGATAGATACAGTTGCACCAGCTTGGAATCCAAGCATATTTCTAACACCTTTTTCTCTAAATAAATCTGCTGCACCTATACCAGCACTAAATGATCTTTGTATTTGTTCTGAAGCTGTTCTAAAATCTAATCCTGTAACTGCTGCAACATTACCTGTTATCTCTAACATTTCTTGTAAGTCATCAGCATTATCTGTTACTGTTGCAAGAATACCAGCACCTGATTGAATCTGTTCTAATGAGAATGGAACTTTAGATGCAAACTTGGTCATATTATCAAATGCCTTTGCACCCTCGTTTGTATCTTTAAGTAAGAACTTTAATCTTACTCTTAAATTTTCTAATTCTTTTCCTGTATTAACTAAATTTCTAACTACTAATCCAGCACCTAAACCTAAAAAAGCATTTCTAAGATTAAAGACAGAATTTTTTAATCTTGATAAACCTTTTTGAACACCATTTAAGGCTTGTTTAGATTTATCATTTGCGATTATATCAATTAATAATTTTTGATTTGCCATTACTTAAATTTCCTTGCTTCTGATAACGATTGTTTTGTTTTATACTGTTCTTGTTCTTTTTTCAAGTATGCTAACCAAAGATTATAATGGCTTACTGGCATATCAAGAACTTGTTGGATTGTGAGATGTAATCGTTCTGCTATAATTAAAAGCGACCTAACATCAGGGTCGCTATCTACTTTTTTTCTGCGTCCTCGTAATTAGTATCTAAAAGTATTTGATTGGCAATATTAGATATAACATTTGAGTCTGCTTTTTTTCTTAAAGCAAATTTATCTTCAGGACTAAAGGCTTTAATCATTTCTCCTTTGTCATCTTTGACTTGGAGTTTCATTATAAGTAAATCAACAAGAACAGTTAAGTCTTGAAAATTACTAGACTTCTTAAAGATAATGTTTTTTTCTTCAAGGGTTAATGGCTCTGAATAGAATACACTAGCATTTCCATGCTCGTCTTTCCATTGTTCTACTTCAATAGTAGTAGTTTTAAGAGTTTCAAAATGAGTTTTTACTCTATCAATAACTGACATAAATTAGATTTATACAGTTCCTATTGTTAAAGCACCTGTTCCTTGAAAAGTTACAGTTCTTGAAACGATTGCGTCCATTGAGTTATTGATACTCATACCAGTAACAATACCTGTTCCTGTGTAACTTGCATCTCCTGAAGTATTACCTTCTGGTAATAAAACAAATGAGATAGAAGCACCAGCAAGTAAAGTTTCTTGTTGTGCGTCAGATTCGTCAAAGTGCATTTCTAAAGTACCAGAGAATGAAGTTCTACCTGTTACAAATGATTTAGTTCCATCTGATAAAGCAGTATCTTCTACAACATCTCCTGTAGTTTCAAGTGTAAAGCTAGTTAGTTCCCCAACTGCTGTTCCACCTACTGTTACAACTCCTTCTTTTCCGTGATGTGTTGCCATGTCTTTTTGTCCTTGTTAGATTTAGTTTGTTTAGTTTCTTGCTCTTGCTTATAGCCAAGTTTTAAATAATGTTCAAGGTTTGTTTCATTAATCGTAATCTCTGAATTACCTTTATATAATTTAATGTCTTTAGCCATAAGTCCTTTTACTATTTATCTTCTTCTTCGTCAATATCTTCCTCATCTTCTTCATCAAAATCTTCTTCTAAGTTATCGTCATCTTCTTCCCAAGTATGATCTTCCTCTACATGGTTTTCTCTTATTTCTTCAATTAAATCTTTAACTTCTTCACAAAGTAATGATTCTTTATCATGCAGTTTTTCTACTTGATCTACTTTCTTAGTAATTTTATCTAGTAATTTATCTAGTTGGCTCATTGGTTATCTCCTTATGGTGTTCCTGATTGATATTCGTACATACATCTGATTGTCATTCTTATTCCACCAACAGGAAATAAACTACCCTCGTCAGTTTCTACTTGTATGACTTCCGAATCAAGTGCATTACCATCTCTGGTAATATCAGTTTCTATTGCAGTTTCAATAGCTGTTATTAATTCATTTCTTTTAGTATCTATATTAATATCTGCACCCTTTACAAAACCTAGTATTACAAAATCAATCGTACCATGTCTTGTTTTAGCACCACTTCCAAGTTCACTATCATCTCTATTTTCTTCTGATGTTTGAACTATTACTGCTGGATATTGTTGTTCAGATAATTCATCTAAAATAAAAGGTTGTCTAGTAGCCTTCTTAATTGTTGGACTAGATATACCAGATATTACTGTTAATAAATTAGCTGCTATGTTTTCTCTTACACTCATATTCTTGCTTTCCTAAATTCTTTTGCTACAAATCTATTAAATTGTTTTCTTATTATATTAGCAGTTTTATCATCAAATCCAAAAAATTCACGTTTTGTTTTACCTAATACTTGATTAAATATTGCTCTTTGACGCATTTGTGAATTACTAAAATTAACACTAACTTTATTTGTCCCTGTTTTTCTTATAGTTTTACCAGATGGAGTTAAAGCACTCAACATTCTACCAGAGTAAAATAAATCTACTTTTGTTGGATAGCCTTTTTTTTGTAAGTGGTTTATATACCCTTGTGAGTAAGGTGCAAAAGGTCTGCCTCTAAAGTCTAATCCTTTTGAAGTTTTAGTTCTGATAATATCTAGTAATTGAAAACCAGCTTGTAGTATTCCTTTTTCTATAATGCTTTTAAATTTCTTTTGTATTCTTGCGTATCGCTTTTTAACCAAATCTGAATTAGTTTTGATTTTTAACTCTATTGCCATTATCTAATCAATCTTCTGAATCCATGCAAAGGCTCTCTTTCGTTTGATACAATAGTTCCATCTGCATCAGTATCATACTCAACACCATCTTCTAAGATCATTCTCCATTCCATGTTGTATTGACTCATGTAATATTCTGCCATTCTTTCAAATCTATCTTTTTCTGTTTCTGGTCTGAATTTAGTTAATGCTGGTAAAAAGAATCTTCCCAAAAATAGATAAACACCAGCACGTTCAAACTGATCTAAATTAACTTTTGTATTTACCATTTCAGCAGTATTAAGAACTGTGATGTCTGTGAATATGTTAGTCTTATATACTTGCCACCACTCTATTCTTAATTGTCTGAATATATCGTTAGTAGTTTGTACAAAGAAATTAACTGCTTCTGTGTCAGTTGAAGCAATACCAAAATCAAATGCGTCTGGTTGATATTTAGTTACATCACTTGCAGTTATTACGTCAGCACCTGTATAATTAGCCATATGTTACTTCCAAATTAAATAAATTATTAAACAAGCTAAAGGAATAGAATACATTGGATTATTTTTAGATTTAACCCAAATCCATTTAACTTTCTTTTTAGTCTTTAGCCAAATCCACTTGTTCATCTTTTTTCTTTCTTGTATTACGTTTCTTAGGTTTAACTTCTTCGATAATTTCTTGCTTAACCTCTTTAACTTCTTTTACAACATCTTGAACAGGTTTAAAACCTCTAAAATCATACATCACTTTATTAGTTTCATAATCTAACTGACTTCTAGTGATTGTTTTGTTACCTCTTTTTAAAGTAACCATCTTCTCATTTGATAATACTAATTTTACCATTTTATTCTCCTATAAGTTAATTGCGAGGGCTATTTCTAGCCCCCACAAAGTATTCAATTACTATTGAATAGATGAATCGTGATGTAATTCTACACCATATGAGTCATGGATTTCTCCAACACCATATACTGATGTAGCAACGATTTCGTCTGCTCTTAGAGAAGCATCTCTTTGAGTTTCGATTTTAACGTCTTGCATCATTGCGATTGCTAGTGCATCTTTATGGAACGCACCACCTTTGTAATCACCAGCAGTACCAGTATTAGCCATATTTGAAGTTTCAAATATTCTCATACCAGCAAGAGTACCAACAAAACCAGCACGTAGTGCTTCGTTTGAAGTTTCAGTATCTAAACCAGCAAAAGTATTAGTTAAGCCAGATTTTAGATCGTAAGCGATTTTAGGGTGAACTACAACTGCACACTCGTTAGCTGGTAATGCGTTTGCTCTTAAAGTTGAAAGAGCATTAAAGATTACTGCTGGAGAGATTGCTGTTGTACCATCTCCAAGAGTTACACTAAAGCCATCAAACAATGCAATTAAATCTGCGTCTTGTTTTCTTGCTAGTGCTTCTCCGAATAACTTACCAATGTCTGCTGCAACATTTCTTGGTGCAGAGTTTCTTGCTAAGTCAGTTAGAGTAGTCATAACACCAACTTCTGATGCTGTAATAGTTACAGATGTTGGGTCAATCGCTGTATTAGATAAGTCAGTTGCTTCAGAAACTGCTGCTGCACTTACTTGTGCATAGACAGGAACTTCAACTGCTTTTCCACCACCAGAGATCGCATAGTTTTTAACTAAGTTTCTCATAATGGATTTTTCAGATGCTACAAATTGAGCCTCTGCTACTATCTCTGTGTATAGTTCCGATAGTGTAGAACTTGTGCTTTCGTTAGCCATGATATTATCCTATTATTATTTGTTTAAGTTAATCTCAACAGCACCTGAATCTCGTTTCTTCCTATATTCTTGATAGGCTTTACGATCTTCTGGCTTTGTTAAGTCCAAGTCCTGTAAATTGAAGGGTTTAACAGTTTTACCACCGATAGCACTCTGGCTTCCTGAACCAGACAACGACCCTTGACGGAAATGTGGGTTGCTATCTAAGAACTCTTTTACTCTATCTTCGATTGTCAAAAGTTCACCCTGTGAGTTATATCTCACATTAGAATTATTATCAACTATTTCTATTCTTCCATCATCAGTATATTTTACTTCATCTTTTAATAAAGCAACTACTTGTGCTGGACTAATAGCTTTGTTTGAAGAAGCAACAGATAGAATAGAGTTATCAACCTTTTCTTTTTTGATTTGATTTTTATAAGTAAGCAATTCCTTTTCTTTTTCAGATAATCTATCTTGCATAATCTTTTCAAGGTCTTGTTTAGTTTTAGCTTCTTCTAATTGTTTCTGTTTAATTATTTCAGCTTTTTGGTTTTCTTCTTCTTGAAGTTTCTTTTCGTATTTTCTTCTTTCAGCTTCAAGTCTTGATGAAATTACTTTGTCAAGTTGCTCTTGTGTAAATTTCATTTCTTTTACTTCTTGTGTTGCTTCTACTTTTGTTTCAGTAGGTGCTTCTGTTTGTTCAGTTATCGGTTGAACAACCTCGTTTTCTTGCGTCATGTAAGACTCCTTGTTTGTTTATATTATTAGTTCTCCAGCTTCGTCATACCAATCAGGATTGACATAACTCCATTGGTGTCTGCAATTATAACCCCCACGAACTATTAGAGGATTACCAGACTTCTTACCCTTCCAACTTCTACTATTCCAAAGTGCGTTCACTTCATCAATGGTAAAAAGTCCACCTTGTCGTTTGTTATATACTCCATTAATTACATTTCTGCAAATCTCTCTAGTTGTTGGAATTACATCTCCATAGTATTTGACATAAGTTAAACCAGCATCTTGCGACTTGTTAAGGTTTAAGGTTGCGTCAAAATCTCTTAAAGAATCATTTAAAATTTGTCCAGCATATCGTTTCATGTTCTCTCCAGCACGATCTCTAGCAAATTTAGATTGTAATGTTTGAACAGACTTATCAACTTTAGCTTGAATTGTAGCATTGTCTGAATTTTGATTTCTTTTAATATAAGTAACTAATCTTTGAATTTCAGGGTCATCAGAACTAGCATATATTCCATTAATAGTTTGTCTAAGTTCTTTTTCTAATACTGTAAAATCTGAACCAACTAATGTATTCTGATAAACTTTTTCTGATAGCTTTCTTGTAAATGTATTTGATACATCTTTGAACTGTGTAAAGTATTGTTGTTTTAAATTTTGAACTAATGCTAAATCGCCTTTAGTTAATTCAGAAAACTTTGCTAAATCTTCTGCTGAAAGTTTATTTCTTATTCTAGCTTTTTCTAATATTGCTTTAAATGATTTTTCAACTCTTTTAGCTTGTTTGTTAAAGCCTTCTCTAACAACTGTATCTGACCATGCTAAATATTCTCTTTCAAGAATAGCTTTTATCTGTGGTCTAATAGCAATAGCTGATTGTAGTTCTATTAACTTGCCATCTGTTGTAGGTAATCTTCCAGCAAGTGAAACTACTTCTGCTTCTATCTTGTCTAATGTTTTAATTAAGGTTTCGTAATATTTAGCTTCTGCAAGTTCTATTTGCTTGATTCGGTATTCAGTTGCCTCTTTGATTATGTCTGCCATTTTGTTCTAATTATGTTCTAATATATACTCCAAAAAGCTAGTAAATACTATGCTCGTTTTTATTTGACCTTTATATCAATTTTTTATAGATTTTATAGATAAATAAAAGGAGAGAGAAAATGAAATACTTAATAAAACTAAACAATAAAATAATCAGCAGAAGAAATACTGTAAGAACATACAACTATGGTTGGGTAAGAGTTGTTCAAAAAGAAGAAACAACTCACTTTTACAAAAATACAGGAGAAACAATTAGTATTAAAAATTACATAAAAGGTACTGAACAAAAGATTGTTTTAAATGGTCAAAAAGTAAATCAAGCTACAAGTCAAAATAGAGATGAAGAAGATAGTGTGTGTTATATGGATTATATAAATCATATAGATAAATCTAAAAGCATTACTAAAAAGTTAAATGACACTTATACTTTTAATGAATGTAGTAAATATTTATCTGATACTTGGAAAAATTGGACACAAAAAAATTTATTATTTTCTGAAATTGGTAAATTTTCTGAGCCTGTAAATGGTGTTAGAACTTTAGAATTTAATTCTTAATAATTAACTAACTAATGAAATAGGCGATCTTAATGGTCGCCTTTTTTATATCTGTTCTTCAGCTACAGATTCTTGTTCTACTTCGTCTTGTGTAAATTCTCCAACTTCTGAATTACTATCTATCTCATTAAATATATCATTTAGTTTTTCATCATCATCAACTACTGCTCTAGCTATTTCTTTATCTATCTCTTTCATTAATGTAGGAGATTGAACATTGATTGCTTTTGCTTGTTGATAGAACATAAGATCAGTTGCGTAATCTCTAATGTTAAATGAATCTGGGTAATTAATCTCACCATCAAATGTAGTGTTTTGGAACATAGCATATAGATTAAATAATTGTTCTTCTGCAATTTGTAAGTTGTCAGCTTTTTCAGATAGTCTAGCATTAAGTAATTCAAATTCAGTTTGTAATGCAACACCTGAACTAATCCCTGTCTTTGTAGTTCTAATAGCACCTGTGTGTGCAATTCTATTTATAGATTCAACTTTGTTGTTAATTGAATCCATTATTGATTGTAAGCTAGAACCTGATGGTTGTAATAAATAAGGTTTTAAGTTTGGTTCTAATTCATCAGGCATTTCAATAACTGCACCAGCACCAGCACTTGCATTAACACTTGGAGTCTTAACTAAAGATGGGTGGTTAGTTAATCTGATTAATTGTTCCATTTCAGAGTATTCATTGTAAATAGATTTTTGTAGATCAGCTATATCAGTTAAATCTGATTGACCTATTCCTCTTTTGTGTGATTTAGAATTATATAAAATAACTGCTGGTATTTTACCAATCGTATTAGGAACACTATCAATTAATTTAGGTTCTTCTCTTTCTGGCATATACAAAGTATCAATTCTATCTAAGTACCAAATCCTCATGTAAGTACCACCATCTCTATCAACTTCTTCTCTAATTTTTAAATAGTCTAGTTCGTATTTACCATTAGGTTGTCTAACATAGTTCCAATCTAAAACATTTTCAGAAGTAACGATTGATAAGTAAGGTCTGATGTCTTGGTCTAATTCTTCTGCTGCTGTATTAGTTTGAATATTAGGCTTATCTAAAATCATAAAACATTGACCATAGATTGAAGCATAGTTTTGAGCCTGTTTAATTACTGCGTTTAAATTGTTACCTTCTAAGTCTGCGTCTTTTAAAAAGTTTTGTAATGAAGCCTCGTCTTGCATAGAACCAAAATCTCTACTTGGTCTAACTCTAAATAAAAATGATGAGTATATTTGAATGATGTTTTTACAATGATTGTCGCATGGAGTGTTAGCTAGTCTTTGATTGAACTCGTTATCTAATTCTAAATTGTATCTGCTAAGATACTGTCCTGTCATATAGTCATAACCACCATTATAAGATCGGATATAGTATTCCCAATTATTAATTGTTTCTGCGTAATCTTTGTGGGTTTCGATTGCTTGATCTCTAGTGTATGCCATAATTTATTTCATTGTCCATCTTGAAGGAGGGTTAAATCTTACCTGTGTAGTTAATGGCTTTAAGTAATCAATCATATAACCAAGTGCGTCATTCATATGATCGAAGCCATCTTCCTTATCAGGAATATTTGTATTCTCCTTGTATATTTGTCTTTGTAAACCTTTTATCAATGTTTTGCAAGAATGTGAAACAAAAATATGTCTTTCGCCATTAGAATCTTTTAGCTTACTATTAACAGCATTGACCCTATCTCTAATAGCTGGGTGTTTATTCTTAACTTTAACTTTAAAACCAGCATTTTGTAAGATACTTAAATCAGTTCTACCTCCAGCAGATGTCTTTCTTTGTTTAGAAGCTGGGTCAGGATATATGATTATTGGAATCTTTGTGCCATATCTATCTCTTAATTCTTGCACCATTTCATCTGTATTACTTCCATAAATAATAACTTCATCAAGAAAGTATATTTTATCTTTGTCTAATTGTGCAACACAAGCACTCATGGGATCGACATTAAAGTCCATTCCAATATGTAAAGGCTTCTCCCAATCAATTTCTTTTTTAACTACATTCTCAACTGGGTGAAAGTTATAATAAACTGAACCAGCATAGTTCTCAAATGTACCCTCAAACTCTTGTCTAAAAGTTCTAATATCAATATCTTGTTTAGCCTGTTCTATTTCCTCTTTAGACACCATACCACCTTGAATAGTAGTATATTGATAGCTATCCCATTCCTTATCTTGCTTACCTTTTAAATACATTTCATAAGACCAATTACCATATCCCTTTGGAGTTCCACACATAAGAACTTTCCCTAAAGTATCTGCAACAGAAGCACGTAATACTTCAAACCATGCTCGTTTATCTATATCTGCAAACTCATCTAAAATTAAAAAGTCTAATCCACTACCTCTTAATGAATCATAATTATCAGCACCCTTTAATGAGATTGTGCTATTGGATTGTCTTATTGTGATAGTCATGCTTGTTTCGTTTATATCTTCTATCCAGTTAAACTGATTAAGCATTTCTTTTAGATTAGCCCATACGATTTCTTTCGCCATCTTAAAGGTAGGTGCAACATACCATATCTTTTGTTTAGGCTTTGTTGCGTACTTCATCATCTCGGTAATACATAGATAAGTTTTACCAAATCTTCGACCACTTATAAGAACTCTAAACCTTGCTTGACTAGATGATACTTTAAGTTGGGGTTTTGTCAGAGATATTTTCATTACAGAAATAAGTGATATAGAGTTTATCCTTATTTATTTTTTCTTCCATTTTAATTGTATATTCAATAGTTAATTGACTTCCACCTATAACACATTCAGACCATGTATTAAACTTCACAGGAACTAATGATGTACTATTACAAAAGCCTGTGATTGCAGAGCAGATACTAAAGGCTAATACATAGTGCATTATTGAAGTGGGTTTTTGTTGCTTTCTTTAATCTCAGATATTTCTAATTTTAATACTTCAATTTCTTTTTGTAATATAGCCACTTGCTTATCTATATCTATGATAGCAAAACTATTATTATCTATGCCTTGTAAATCTGGTGCAGTTTGATTTGATAGTTGCTCGATTGTAGATTCCATCTTAGCAAACTTTGTAAATCCAGCACCAATAGAAGCTATAAGTCCTAAGATGACTACTATGTTTGTTAGATTATCTTTAATATTTTTAACCATTTTTCAACTCCTGTAATTCTAAAAGTAATATTCTTTTCTTATACTTTATTTCGTTTAATTTTTTAATCTTGATCTCCATTATATCATTATCAATATATTGAACTAAATCAACATTCTTATAGATAGACCTATTATCAAATATCTCAATCTGATTCAAATAAATATCTTTAGGTGTATAAAATACAGCATTATTGTAATCAACTAATGAAGCCTGATCGTTCTGCATAGCATCTAATTTAATAATGTTTTTAATAACTAAGTTTTTAGCACTATCTTTTACTTGTGCATCTACTTTAGCCATAATCTTATCTATCTTAGGTTTCTTGCTTTTCTTACTTGCTACCTTTGTTTTAATTTCTTTTTTAGGTGTTTCTTCTGTGGTTTCCTTTGGTGCTTCCTCAATAACTTCTTCTTCTTTAGTTTCTTCTGGTATTTCCTCTTTAGCTTCTTGAATAATTTCTTCTGTAATTACTTCTTCTTCTGGTTTTTCTTCTACAATTTCTTCTGTAACATTTGGCATTTCTTCAATTACTTCAGGCTCTTTTTCTGGCATAGATACTATCTCTGTAAATTCTTCAATCTTTAATTCTTCTTTCATTTCAATAGGGTCATTAAACAACTCAACTACTTTAAATGTTTCCTCTAATTTTAAATCTTTTTCTGGTTTAAATTCAGTAAATAAATCTGTTAGTTCTTGTTCTACAACTTCATCTAATTGAAATACTGTGTCATCATAAGTAAGGGTTATAAAAGGGTCACGGAAATCAGCAGAGTAATGTCCTACTTGACCTCTAGTATCTTCAAATAATATTCCCATACCTAAATCATAAGACTCACTTGTATTAGAATTAATAACAATAGTATTTTCTACATCATGTACTGTACCTCTTGAAGCTGTATAGCTTTTTGTTTGCTCAAATACAGTTCCATTATCTAATGTTACTGATTGATTAACATGAACTGTTTGTCCGTTGTACCAATGAAATATTTCTCCACCAGCATTCATCTCAAATCCATTTTGTTTTAATGCTTCTGTTTCAGGTGTGTAAGTAACTTCTGTTGTATGTTCTAATCCATTCCAACCAGCTAAGTCGTTTGGTGCGTGCCAACTATTTACAGGATTATTCCATGAGCCATCTGTGAAGTCTTGGCTAATTAGATTATCTGTTGTTATTTCTTCTGCTGAAATTGTAAGGGTTAAGAGCATTAGCCCACTTATCAGAGAGATAATTCGCATAAGCAAATCCTATTATTAATGTTATTATCCAAATCATTTAGTATGTAATTCTAATCTTTTAGCTTCTTCTTTGTTTATTTTATTATCTATTACTTCTCTCTTTTTAATTCTTTTAACATAAGTTTCATAATCTGGTCTTTCAAATTCATATCTATTCCAAATCTTTAATGCTTCATTACCTATCTTACCATCTACAGGACAAGGTGTTCCAGCATTAATCATAGCTTCAAAGACTCTCTCGTCTTGACACAATAAAGCCACACTTCCTACTTTCATTCCAAAGTCATAAAGAACTTTAGCTAACTTAATTCTTTCACAGTTCATATCTCTATTAGTCTTACCCCCTGAAAATCCTGTACCAAATGTTTGAATACCTACTGATACTCCTGTTGCACAAACGTCTTGTGATTGAGCAGAGAATGATGGTGCAGAAGCTGTTGGTGGTGCTGATTTAATATTAGAATGATTGGTAGAATTAGATGTAGTGTTTGATGATGAACCTGATTGAAAAGTTGTACTAGATGAAGATGTATATCCACCCTCGATTGCAGTATTGCTACCACTTACATTTGATTGTGTAGAGTCAGGATATGCTGGTTCTAACAAAGTTAGAAGAAACATCAGAACAATCAAAACACCTGTAAAATAATAATTCATGTTTAACCTCATTTAGCAACTTTACCTTTGTTAATACCTTTTTTAATTACATAGCCTTGTGTACCATTAGCACCATGATTTACTTCTTGTCTTAAATGCTTAAAGATATTCATTTCTTTTAAATTCTTTTCTAGTTTTTTTTTAAACGACTCTAATACTTTGTTATCTCTCATTTCTTTTTCCTTTTTTTAGGTGCATCTGAAATAAACTTATCAAAGAAATCATCTAATAAGCTAAAGAATTTATATAAAAATCTATCAATCATACTTTAAACCCTTTTTTCCATGATTGTATTGCCCAATATGCTGGACTTAAATTCTTCTGACCTTTAACTTTAGCTAATATAGGTCTGAATCTAGCAAAGAAACTTTTTTGCCTAGCTGGAATATTCTTCTTGATAGACATAGTCTTAGAGCCAAAATTAACCTTCTTAACTCTGCCTGTACTTCTGTCTTTTACGAATACCTTAAACTTCTTAACATCTCCACGCATTGGTTTGTTAAGTTTTACAGTTCTGTTTTTATATTTAGCCATGTGGCATAAATATCACAAAACTATCTTTGAAAGAACCTTTTTCTCCACTCATGGCAAATATAACTATCTTTAACACCTTTGCTTCCCCATCTACCACAGAAGCTACGTCTGTTAGAATATAAACCACAGTTTCCACAGGCTTCTTTTGTTAAACTCTTTTTAAATGATTGAGGTAATGAATAATCTATTATCTCACCATTTGGATAGAAATTACTTCTTTTTACTTCCATTGATATACTCCACTACTGATGCTAATGTTGTTGATATTTTTTTAAGTCTTTTAAGAGCAATATCTCTTTGTATTTTTACTTGCTCTAGTTCTTCTTTGAGTCTTAGTTTTTCTTCTCTTAATTTAAGAAAAGTATTCTCTCCTATATCTTCCATATTATCTCCCTTGTCCTTTATACCTTGTTTGTTTTTGTTGTCGTTTTTCGTGTTTTGATTTATTCTTCTTATGTTTTCCAGCACCTCTTTTAGGTGGTTTATCTCTTGGAATAAAGTGTGTAAATTTTTGTTTAGCCATCTATATCTTCTGCTTTAGCTTCTATGATTAATGGTAATGGTTCAACAGTAGATGTAGTGTGAACTCTATCTTGCATACCTAGTTCTTGTTTAGATAACCAAATAAGTAGTTTATCGTTTCCTTGTCCTCTCATAGCTTTAGACCATAGTTTTTTTCTAAGTGAACTTCTACCAATGTTTTTATTATCCTGTATTAGATCGGCATATCGTCTTTGTAGTGTTCTAGCAGATATTCCAACAACAGCACCTATTTCTTCTTGTGTGCAACCTATCTGACTAAGTTTTGCAATAACATCTTCATCTAGTTCTTTCTTAGGTCGTCCTATAGATTGTGTTTGAATTGTGTCATTTGTCTTATTTATGTCGTTTTTCATAACCATTCAATTTTAGGTTTTCCATTATAATCTTTTTCCCATATAAACCAAGCAAAAGCCATTAGTCCACCTTTTTTATCTTTTTTCTTAAAACCTAATCTTCTTGAAAATACTAATACTTTTTTTAAATTATTTTGACTAAATAAAACAGATGATCTTTTTTTACCTTCTAAAAATGATAATTTAAGCAATAAAGCCATTTTGTTATTAATAGAATTTAATCCATGTAAAGCAAACTCTGTAGCAATATTAAAAGGTGGGTTAGTTATAATATTATCATGTTTTTCATTTGTTTTTAAAAAGTCCTTTATATCTCCATAACCTCTATCAATTAAATCTGAACTATAAACATTATAACCATTATCAATTAAAGGTTTTGAAATAGCACCATTCCCACAAGAACATTCCCAAATTTTACCATCAAATTTTTCATGTTTAATTAAATCTTGTATTGCGTCTAATGGTGTTTCGTAAAAATCATTTTCGTTTCTATCGTTATTAGCATTATGTCCAATGTAAGATAAAGTTGTGCTTTTCATACTTTTAGTAATTTTGTGAGTAATGTCCATAGTTTAGGGTTCTGTCTAAAGACTTTCTCATAGCCATCTCCAATAGCCTGTGCAATAGGTTCTTCTCCTCGTTTATTAACATTTATATCAGCTAGATTAATTATAATATGAAATAACTCGTGCATGATCGTATTGAATAGCTTTAATCCTTTTACTCTCTTATCAATCACAAGCAAGTTTTTATTGGGTTCATAATAAGCATACATTTGTTCTAGGATTTCAAAGCTAACCTTAATCTTTTTTCTCCCATATGAAATGTGTTCTAATTGTGGCATTAATGTTTAACATTGTCGTCAGATTGTATTATTGCTCTAAGATATTCAATTTGCATTTTAAGTTGTCTATTTTCAATACTTAAAGCAATTATACGTTTTCTGCAATATTTAAAAATACGAAGTATATTTTTCATTAATAGGCTTTCAAAGGTTCATCTTTAAATTTATGTTTCAAATACTTCTTATTGTCTTTTCGGAGTATAACGTAATGACCTTCTTCTCCTACTTTTTCATAATCTTCCTTGCTAGACTTTTTAATCTCACTAGTTAGTATTTGTTTATTAGTTACTTGTTTATTAGTATGAGGCGATAGGTGGGCTGTAGGTGGTTGCGTGTCATCTACGTACTGAAATTTGTCGTAGTTTATAACACTTATTATCGTTATTTTTCGGCTAGGGTGGTTGTTGCTGGGCTGTAGGTGGTGCAAACGAGTGCTAATCATGCCTCGTCTTTTCAACCTTAGGATTAAAGTTCTCATTTCAGAATAGCTTATTCCCCAAATCGTAGAGTTCTTTCTTAATGGAAATATTAATTCAGTTCTCTTAACAAATATTGGACTATCTAAAAATCTTAGAGTTTTATCCTGATGACTAGCTGAACTAATCATATAAAGCCAAATACTAGATTGAATTAAATTCTTAAAGACTTTGTGTTTCCAAACATCACGATAGACTAAAAAATAGCCCGACTTTCTAGATTCCATTATTGCTCTCTTTCTCGATCATCTCGATTAATTGTTTTTTTGAATATCTGTTTAACAGAGTCTTAATTATATTTGTGGTCTTTTTTTGTTTCTCATACTCTCTTGCTCTATTGTTAGATATTACCTCAAAGTGTTCATCTCTCATTTCTGCCATTATAGTTCTCCCTTATGTTTGTTGTAAAAATTAAATAAGTCGTTTGCTTGTTCCATGTCTGCTACTAATTTTTTTACTTCCTGTAATATAAAAGTTTCTTTCCCATACATATCTTCAAACTGTTGCTTACAGTTATGAATACTGAATTGTCCTTGATGATGTTCGTAGCAAAGTGGAATGGTATCGTAGTGGCTTGATCTTCTGCCTATTCCTAGCCCAATGGGACGTATGTGATGCACATTAGCTGGTCTTTGACATACCCAACACCCTAAACTAGCAACCTTGCTCATATGCTCTCTCTCGTCCTTTGTAGCTACTTTTTTCTTTGCCATACTATCGCTTGTTTTCCATATTTAGTTTCTCGTCTTAAACCAGAGTCCTCTACCAAATTTAAAATTTGTAATTCTCTAACCCTACCACAAACAGAACTCAAAGGCATTTCTAATTCATCTGATATTTCATAATTAGTAGATGATTGTAGTTTTACAAAATCATAAACCTGTTCTCTTTTAGTTTTTATTTTAGGTTTTATTGTGGCAAGTGCTTGTTGGCTTGTGTCAGTATAATTACAAGACTCGTAGTCAGTATCAAATATATCTAGTTGCTTCATCTCTATTCTCCCTATTAATGGCTGACCCAAATAAGAGAGAGGTATTCAGATCAGCCGAAGTATTATGATATGAAAATATAAATACTTGTCTTGCGACAGTTCTCTCTAGCATTTTTTTTTTTATATTCATATCTTTATTGATTCGTTTTTTATATCTGATTTGAAAATAAAACAAGAAATAAAACTTGTAAGGGTTAAATTAGTTAAAAAAGCTAGGTTTTATGCGATAAATAAAGCTATTGCAATACAACTTGTTTTATAGTTAAATACTTAAATATGTTAATTAAAAAAAACAATAACAAAGGAGAGAGAATGAAGAAATGTTTAATTTGTAACGATCAACCAAAAGAAATTTGGACACACCCTTTTTCAAATAGCTTTTGCAAACCATGTATGGAAAAACATGGAGATACGCACCATGACAAAGTTGGTGTATATCCAAAAAATTATATCCCAAGTGATTATTTCCATTTAATTAATAACAAGGAGAGAGCATAATGAAAAAACTTACAGAAAAACAATTAATTAAAATCTTAACTGAAATATTACCTGACGGTTGGGATAAGAAAAGTGTTCAAGTTAGAACGTGTCCTAATTCAGAAAGTGTAAAAGAAGTTTCAGCAACTGATGAAGTATTAGGTCGTAAGGTTTGGTTTTATTACTGGCTTAATGATAAAAATAAATTTCATTTATCAATGGACGGTGCTAACTCATGGGATTATCTATCACATGACAGCGAGTATTTTTGGACATTGGGTCAGGAACTTGAAGTAAAATTTGTAAAATTTTTTACAGATTTAGGATTATATCCACACCCTCAAAATCATTACTCATATGTTGTGGGGGAAAATTAAAATGGAACATTTATATTTAGCTTTAGCATTATCTATAGTAATAACTTTAATATGGGGAGAGAAGTAATGAAAAATAATTGGGATAACAAAACATTAACTGAAGTTAGAAAATTAGCAGATAAACATTCTGCAAGTATGAAAAACTTAACTGATAATGATTTAAAAGAATTTTTAGATATATTTGTTAAGGCTACAGAAAAAGTAACAAAGGAAAACAAATAATGAGAATACCAAACAACTCAAACTTTAGTAAAGAGATTGCTAAAAAGTTTAAACAGATTTTCCACCGAGATATGACTCTTGGTGGATTACAAGATTTACAGGACGAAATTGATTTAATCAATCCTGTAGATAGTTACTTGGAAAACCAAGTGGCTCAAATAAGGAAAGCTAATGAACCCAAAAAAAATGTTTCAGGTTCAAGAGCAGTACGACAAGAGTACACACAAGGAAAAAGTGTTACTGGAAAAACTGTTCAAATTGAAACAGAAAAAAAAGGAGTTGGCATTTAAACTTCATAATTTGAAGTACCATCAACCAACTTTATAGAGAGGAAAAAAATAGATATGAAAAAAACGATACTAACCCTAGCGATCTCTTGCACTCTATTATCTGCGTGTGCGTATAAACCTTTAATAGATACTGCTGGAAGATCAGGAACTTTTGATACAGACCAAGCAAAAGAAATAACTAATGATTTACAACATTGTAAAACACTAGAAAAAGAAAATTCTAATTTTGTTAGTAATATTTTATTTTGGTCAGTTAGCCCAACAATGGACACAAAGTATGAGTCTATTATGAGAAAATGCGTTTTATCGAGAGGTCATAGTGTCCTTAATTAAAAAACACCAATACAAATATTTAATGGAAAAGTTAAAGTTTAAATACTTAGACCTTAAATACAGAGAAGAAATGTCCACTAATACTAACCCTGATCTTATTCAAGACGAGGTTAATTTCTATAATGAATACTATTATAGATTAGATTTCTATTCTGATTGGCTTGAACGAATCAACAACAAATATAACTATATAGGAGAGAACAATGCAGCTTAATCTAGAAGAAGCAAGTAGTGTTGAATTATATGCTTACAAAATTATTTTATTAACCCAAATTAATGAAAATAATAGATTAATAAAAGAAATTGATAACAAACTAAATAAGGAGAAAGAAAATGCACAAACCAAGAACTAATACGACTATCGAAGAAATCAACCAATCACTTATTGAGTTAATGGCTCAATGGAGAATAAGTGAAAAAGATGATGAGTTAATCTTTACTAAGATTGTAGGATTACAATTAAAGAAGATTAGGCTTATGAGAGGTTATACTCAAACTAGGGTAGCTAAAGCAATTAATATTACGTTCCAACAGATTCAAAAATATGAACGTGGAACTAATGAATGTAAGGCAATTAACCTTAAAAAATTATCGGAATATTTTGATGTTTCATTTGACTATTTCATAAAACCGATATTAGATGCTAACTTAACATTTATAACAAAAAGGAGAGAAAATGTATATCCGTTCAGACAAGACTACGTGGCAAGATAAAAGAATCAAAGCCATGAACAGAGTTATTGAAAAATATAATTCAAGCACAGAACTGTTTATTGAAGAATACAATAGAGTATGTGTTTCTAAAGCAGAAAACAAAAAACAATATAAGGGAGAGAAAAATGTCAGTAATAACGAGAGAAGATAAACATAAAAACGTAATAGAGTTTAGACCTTTAGATAAAAGGTATAGATACAAAGTTAATGGAGAAACTAAAAGAGGTGTTACTACATTAATAAGTGCTAGATTTGGTAAAGCACCACTTATGCTTTGGGCTAAAAAATTACCTCTAACTGCTTTAGAATGGCAATTAGAAAGCGAGGGTAAGTCTAAAGATTATATCTATAACTTTATTGATAGTCTTAAAAAGAAAATCGCAGAACTTGAAATTAAAGATGCAACAACAGGAACATTAATGCACTCTTATTGTGAAGATTATATTAATGGAAAGAAAGTTGTACCTCCTACAACAGAACCTTTAATGACTATGTTTGGTAAGTTCACAAAATGGTGGGATAGTAAAGGTTATAAAGTATTAGCAACAGAGCAAACTTGTTATTCAAAAGAACTAGATGTGTGTGGTACTTTTGATGCTGTTGTCGAGGATAAAAAAGGTAAAACTATATTATTAGATTTTAAAACATCTAAAGCATTTTACCCAGATCAACCAATACAAATTGCTACATATAAAAAGCTGATAGAAGATTCTAGTAACTTAAAAATAGATAGTTATGGAATAATCAAGATACCCAAAGATTCAACAGAGGAAATATCTTTGCGTATGTATGAGCCTAAACCAAGTTATTTAAAAGGGTTTAAGGCTTGTAAATTTCTCGATACTTTTGAACGAGATTTTTTGAAAAGAAACAATGAGTACAATAAACTAAAAAAAGGAAAAAAAAATGTATCAAAATAATAAATCAACCTACTCAATGCCATTTTGTGGATTAACTTTAAAGTTATATGAAACAGGCAAAAAAGCACCTAGCTATGAATATAGTGCTTCATCAACTAAAGCTAAGTTTATGTGTAGTTTAACTAAAAAATTATATGGAATTAGCCAAGTGATGGAATGGTATAACACACCAGAAGTTCAGGCTTATGCTAAAGCTGGTTATAACCTTAAATGGGGTTCTAAAATTCAACAAGCTAAAGAAACTAAATATGGTGCTGACACCGAGCAAGTAGTAACTCTTTATATGGTTAAGCCTTATCAAGGTGGACAGAATATTGATGGTATGAAACCTATTGGTCAATCTTTACCACCACAAGCAACTCAATTTGCACCAGACAATGCTCAACCAGTTAGTATGTCTGATTTAACTGATGATGAAATACCATTTTAATTATGACAGATAAAGAAATAGAAATAAAAGCACTTCTTGGCGAGATTCATAATTTAAAAAGGGATTTCGCTTTTAAGTTGGAAGAAATACAAGCCTTATATATTGAAATTAAATTACAAAGAAATTTAGTTGAAAAATACAAATTAGAAAACAAACATCTAAGGCAGCAAATCAAACAATTAGGTCAAGAAGCAGAAGATATGATGTTGTACCCATGATTATTTTTGGAAAACCAATACATAGAAAATACAATAGACTTGTAGTAAAAACAGTTGCTATATTATTTGTGATTGTTATATCAATAGGGTTAATGTCTTGTGATAAACTAGAATTTGACCCTACTACAAGTGCTATTAAATATATTATAAAGGAGAGTAAAAATGAGCAATCTATTAAGCAATAAATCATATGAAGAATTAGAGTTAGCATCACAAGAGTGGTCAGAGGCTCATAAGAGAGCAATCGTTCTTGATGAAGGTCGTAAAGCTACTTATTCTAAATGTTTCTTAAAACATAAGTTAGATTCTAAAACTGTTATAGAGGCAGAACATAAAGCTAGAACAGATGAAGAATATAAAGCGATTGTAGAGCAATATGCAATAGCTGAAGAACAACTTATCAAAGCTAGGTATCATTATAACAACCTTGATAAATACGTTTCGCTAAAACAAAGTGAGTTGAAACGTGATCTAGCTTTAAATGGAAAGCAACCGATTTAATGAATTTCACTAACGAGAATTGTGATTTAGTTCCCTCTGTTAATCAGTTAGTGAATAGAGTTATTAGCGAGAGTTAATAATTTGATCTGGGGTGGTTTGCTCTCTCTCTCCACCCTAGATTTAATGTCTAGTTATTTCAAAATATTTAAGGTCAGTATCTTCGTGAATACCAGTATAAGAATATTCATAATCAATTAAATCTACATCTTCTCTTTTTTTGATTTCTTCAATCATGTTATTTACTTTAGTAAAGTATGGAAAAGTATCTATGAATTTAAAATGAATATAACTGCCTAGTGGATTGTTTGAAGTTTCTAATTGTATTTCTAAATCAGTAATTACTGCATCAACTTTTATTTTATCCATCAGGATACTATACTATTTCTTACGCATGATGTCTGCACCTTTAAGACCATATATTGCAGAAACTACACCAATAAAAATAGCTTGATACCAATAAGGAAGCTGGTTAAAATACTCAAAAAATAATTCTAGTTTATTACGAATTTCCAAATCGTCAGAGAACACAGAATAACCCAATATAAGGATAGGCAAAGATATAAGGATAAGGACAAATTCATCTTTGTAGCCATTATCATTACTCTCAATAATTTTCGCTTTATATTCAATTTCACCCTTGCTCATTTTCTCTGCATGAAGCATTTGTGCATCTGAAAGTAATTGTTTTGTTCGTTGTTTATTTTGATATAGCTTCGCCCCTGTCTTTATACCCAACGATAATAAATTCAACCACATTATTTTAATTCCTTTGCTAATTCACAATAGTGAATAATTTTATCCCATTTCTCATTTGGGTTTTCTCCGTCTTTATTTCGGAGTGCGTATTTTATAATATTACCTTGTATGAAATCAAGTTTATTTGCGACTATAAACTCAATAGGTTGGATTTTATACTCCTTATAGTGCTTACCACCTATTTGCTTATCAGTAGCCTTTAAAATGGCTCTATGGGGCTTTAAACTAGACAATTTTACCTATCCAATCCCCTTTTCGGTCTAAAACCATTGGAAGTAGTCTAGGAATACCATCTAAGATAATTCCACAACCAAGTATAAATCTAGTTCTAAAATTTTTAGCATATTCAAATGCCATTGATTTTTGATCTGTTAAACAACCTACGTTCATTCCAAAGAATAGATTATCTGGGTTAGCCCACCAAGAGATTACAAACTTAGTATGGTAGTGTCCTTGAACAGCACTCATTCCCATAGCTTGGCTTGTTTTTAATATATCAGCACTCATACCATGAGTAAAAAAACACCTTTGACCATTAGACATAGTTAAGGTTAAATTATCTACCCACTTCCATTTTTTAGTACCTAAGAAATCTCCATAAGATTTAATAAATTGTTTGCTCATTCCAAACTTTAATGCTCGTCTGAATACTAAACTAGAATGGTTACTATCTACTTCTGTAACATCTGGAAATATACCCTCTAATTCTTTAATATATTTTCTTGTTAAATTAAGTTCATCTCCAGCACTAGGTAAGTCTGGGTTAGAGTCGTGCATAGATATATTGTGAAAGTCAATAGAATCTCCAATATTAACAATTCTATCTGGCTTAAATTCTTTTTTGATTTCTTTTAAAAATTTGATTGAGTCCTTATGATGATAAGGAATGTGCATATCGGATATAACAAGGATTCGTTTATTCTTCATACAAGTATTTGTTGTATATTATTTAGATAGAAAGTAAAGCACTTGCGTTATAAACACTAAAGCTACAGCACCAACTCCACCAACTATCCAAAATAAAAGTTTATCAAATTTATCGTTGATCTTTTCTACATCTTGATGCAAGTGGTAAATATGATTTGACTTCAAATTTGTAATTGATTTTTTTAGACCTTCTATATGACCATAGATACTTATTAAATGTTCAGAAGTATTTTTTGGTCTTTTAGTCATTAGCTTTGAACTACTTTCTCTAGGATTAATTCAAACCCAGCACTAACTGATGATGTTGCACTAGCTTTAGCAACTAATTCTAAATCTGTTTTTTCTGTAAATTTAACAGGAACAGCATAATTCTTTTCTATAAATCCACCTCTTGTAGTTATAAATGCTCTTGTGTTCCAAACATTACCATTATCTATTTCTTTTGAAATAAATCTAATTTCATTTTCTAAATCTTTAGAACTACCTAAATCTATTTGCATTAAATAAGCATTATAGTTTCTAGGGATTGTATAAACACACATCAAAGTTTGACCATAACCAACACGAATTTGAGCAACAGTTGTAGTTGATACTGTTATTGTAATTGTTCCAACATTTGCAGTTCCTGTATTTGCAGTTATCATTACTGCTCTAAATACTCTGATAAAATTAATTGTTCCAGCACTTCCACCAATAGTCAAAGTTTCTTCTGCAAAATCATAATTAGAGTCTAAACCAAATATTTTAACTGTTCCTGTATTGTCATCTGTATCTGATGAAGTTGCAGTAGCAGTACCAGAAGAAGATGGATAGGTGTATGTGTTATTCCCGTCCCATACTGTTTCAAATGCACCACTTCCTACAGCAGTATTTAATCCAAATTTATGTACTCCACTAAAATTACCAACATTACCTCTTTGAATAGATAATCCTATTGGTGCAAATGTGTTATCGAATAAACTCATTTCTTTTTACCTTTTTTCTTCTTCTTCTTTTTCTTCATTGGTCGTTTATTAATAAACTCACTTAAAGTTTTTGTTGTTGTATATCCGTTCATTACTTTTTCTTTCTCGGTTTATATTTCTTAATAGCTTGTGAGATAAAGATGTTTTTATACAAAGAAACCTTTTTGCCAAACTTCTTATCAGCTTTTCTTTTAGCTGATTTATAAGCCTTAGACTTTTTATTAAAAGATTTTGGTTTCCCTAATCTCTTTGGTCTAGCTTTAG
>Ga0208425_1000108_pt1 | contig 30735 bp, 32 predicted proteins | sample DEB08_DNA_4_FD_185496 | JGI IMG/M metagenome (GOLD analysis project Ga0208425, IMG submission 185496) | Aqueous microbial communities from the Delaware River and Bay under freshwater to marine salinity gradient to study organic matter... | ecosystem: Environmental > Aquatic > Marine > Coastal ...
GTTATATATGAACCAACAATTATTGGAGTTTCAGAAGCTAATGCATTAGTTGGACTAAAAGTTTCTGACTTTGATGATAGTTGTAGTTCTTCTAACTCTTCTTCAGCTTGTTGTAACTCTGCTGCTTTATCAACACCTTTATTATAAGATTCCAATGCTTCATCATATGCTTTCTGTGCGTTCTCAATAGCGAGTGCTTCTGCAGCGTCTACACCATTGTTATAAGATTCCAATGCTTCATCATATGCTTTCTGTGCGTTCTCAATAGTGAGTGCTTCTGCAGCATCTACAACAGAACCTTCGCCTTCCTCCATCTCTCTAATTCTTTTTTGCTCTTCAATTAAATCTTCGTAGTTTTTGATTTCATCATCTCTAGTGTCTTGAGACTTTGCTGCTGTTTTAGGGTTTGTTAAATCTTTTAATATTTCAATTTGTTGATAATATCCATCGATAAGATTATTTGCTGCCTGCCATGCTGCATTTTCTTTTGTTGAATTTTCAATTGCATCATCCAAAGTTTTTTTCTTATTATTTACTTCAGCAAGTGTTGTTACTGAATCTTCTTGAAGATCATCAAGTGTTTTCTTTTTATTATTTACCTCAGCAAGTGTTGTTCCTCCAGAATCAATTGTATCTCGAATGGTCTCGATCTGGTCTTCTTTGTTTTTAATCGCTATTTGCTCTTCAGGTGTTATTTCAGATTTTGTCTCTATTCCATAATCCGTAAATAAATTATTGAGCATATCAGAAGTTTCTTGGTCAAAGGTTTGATCTGGAACAAAATCATCTGCTGCATATCCCAAAAATACTAATGCGTTTTCTAATTGTTCTATATCCTTACCAGGATCAGAGTTCATATCTAATGATCGATAAAAAGGTGTCTCTCCTTCGAGAAGGATTGCAGGTTTGTTGTCTATGGCAAACAAGATTTCACCAAAACTAATAACTGCTCCTTCATCTGGAAGATATGTAACTACACCTGCAGTAGCTGTTTTTAAAACTTTTTTATCTGTTTGTTGTAAGGTTCCGTTGTACTCTTCTTTGTTTTCTAAGTCACCTTTCTTAATAGATACTGTTGTGAGCTCTAAAGATTTTGGTGTAGAAGAGAGGGTTTGTGTTTGAGTGCCAAAATAATAAGCAATACCACCAACAAGTCCAACAATTATTAAGAGTGCTATATTTTTTCTATTTATCATGATTAATAAATGAGTATAAATCTAAAAAAATTTAACCCCTAGGCCCTCCTCCTTGTCCGTCAGGTCTTTCTATTCCAAGTTCATCAAAACAGAAATCAACTGCTATTCGAACCTCTTGTGGGTCATAAATTCCTGAAAGTACTAAAGGTCGAACTAATTCTCTTAATCCTGTTTCTGCTGTTGGGTCTTGTATTTCGAAGCCTTTTTCTTCACGTAAACATTGAGCAATTTTTAATTGATCATCTAGTTGGGCTGCTACCAACTCAGGGTCTTCAAACTCGTTTTCAGAAAAGAGAGGTAAATTGTTTTCTTCTGCACATAATCTAACAGTTTCAAAAATTTCTTGTCTGTCTTCTTGATTTTGTGGTGCAATTTGTTCTCTAAGTCCCTGACCAGCACTTGGATCTTGCACTTCAAAACCTTTCTCACGCAAACAAGCAGAAATAATTAATTGAGCATCTTCTGGTGAAATATCAGCTATTTCATTTTGCGTCTCTAGTTCGGTAGGAGCATTTTCAAGGCTCAGAACTCCTTGTTCAGAATTGCTCGTACAGCTAATAAAAATTATAGATATAAAAATTAAACTTGAGATTTTAAAAGAACCCCCAAAACTAATTTGAGGGTTCTTAAATTGGAGTAGTTTTAAAAAAGGGGTTTTAATAACTAATCTCCTTACTCGTCATCATGGTCATGGTCATGCATACCACGTCCTTTTTTATGACCTTTGCCTTTACGATTTTCATGTCCTGATTTCAATTCTTCTTCAGTAATAACACCGTCTTCCAATTCAGAAGCATATCTTTCAGTTAAACGATCTTTTAATTTAGTGTTTGTTAAAGCATCGATTTCTTCCTGAGTTACTTGATTGTCTTCAAAGATTGCTGCTTTTTCAGCATGCATAGCTTCATGCTCAGCCTTTTTTACTTCTTTATGGGCTATTAGTTCCTCTTCTGTAATAACGCCATCTTCTAATTCAGTTACGAATTCTTCTAAAAGTTTTTCTTTTAACTTTGTATAAGTAATGGAATCAATTTCTTCCTGAGTTACTTGATTGTCTTCAAAGATTGCTGCTTTTTGAGAATGATATTCGCTTTTCATTTCAAAACCTTCGTGATCATAATCATCATCATCAAATTTAGGATTGTCTCCAAAAACCATTGCTTCCATTTCATCAAGCTGGGTGTCGATAGTAATTTCAGCATTTTCTACTACTTCATTGACTGAAAGATTTGTAGCGTATGAAACTGAAAAAAGCCCAACGCCTAAAGCCAGTCCAAATACAGTTAACCCAATTGATATATTTTTCATTCTTCCTCTTTTCTAGATTCTAATTTGGATTGTTTTCTATTAGCCACAATTGATTGTGTAAGACGTATAGCTGTTAATACTAAAACTGTTATTACTAGTACAGCAATAATTAACATAACTCCTCTTCCGCCAAATCGATTATGTCCATCAACGAACATATCTCCGCGCCTCATGCCCTCTAATGCATATTGATTATTTAATAGATTTATTATTTCCATACACATAATGTACAAAACTAAGTCTGAGAGTTTGCTGAGAGAGCTAAGTTTTGTGTCTTGCATTATATTTTTTGATTGCCATCATTACTATGTGGGAAAAAACATACTGCTTGTAGAAGATGACGAAAAGATTTCAAAGTTAGTCAAAGAACTGCTTGAAGAAGATTCTTATCATGTTACTCAATCATTTGATGGCGATGATGGTTATTCCAAAATTATTGAAAATAATTATGATCTTATTCTCTTAGATATTATGTTGCCAAAACTTAATGGTTACAAAGTATGTAGACAAGTAAGAAGTGCGGGTATCACAACTCCAATTCTCATGTTGACAGCAAAATCAGGAGAGTATGATTTAGAAGAGGGTCTAGATACCGGAGCTAATGATTATTTAAAAAAACCCTTCTCCTCAATTGAATTAAAAGCAAGAATTAGAGCACTCTTACGTAACAATAAATTTGAAAACAATGAGGTTACTTCAAACGACCTAACAGTAAATTTAGATGCTAGAAAAGTCACTATTGATGATAAAAATTTAGAAGTCTCTGATAAAGAGTTTGAACTTCTTTTTTACTTAATTAAAAACAAAAATATTGTTGTCTCTAAAACTGAAATATTAGAAGATGTCTGGGAAAACTATTTTCCACAAGAAGAGGAGCACAATCTTGTAGAAGTTTATATTGGTTATCTAAGAAAAAAACTAAAACCCCACAATTTAGATCAAAAAATTTCAACTGTTCGAGGTTATGGTTATAGGTGGGATGATGAATAAATTAAGTATTCGGACAAAGATTTTATTAATCACCCTATTTATTTTTTCTGCAGGACTTTTCATTGGACCGAATGCTCTCAGAGAATTAGTAGAGGTGCGATATGAAAATAGACTTGAAGAAGATGTTGATGAAATCCTTGAAATATTAGAAGAGAACTATAAGAATATTGACGACATAAATTTTTCACGGGCTGGAAACTATTTTGTTTTAATTTACGATAACAAAACCAAAAAATTGATTCCAGAACTAAGTGTGTTACCTGGAAGACATATGAGAATGCAGGGTTTTCAAAATATTGATATGATTCAAAAATCCAGAGAGTATAAATTTGAAAAAGAAGTAAGTGAAGATGGTCGTGTAACAATAGTTGTGGGATATTCTTCAAACTTTCCAAGAGAAATTGTCCAACCCCTTGAGAGAGATTTCTTATTTGTTTACATATTTCTCTCTCTACTTGTGATTTCTGGAGTTATGATATCAACAACAATAGCATTTAGACCAATACGTAAGACCTCTGAGCAAGTAAATAATCTAGATCCATTATTTAAACTTGAAAAACTTGATGAAATTGGTTCAAAAGATGAAATTGGAGTTCTTATAAAGACATTTAATGCTCTTTTAGAAAAAACTTTTATTGCTTCAAAAAGCCAGAAACAATTTATTGAAAACGCCTCTCATGAATTAAACACACCCTTAACTAGTTTAAAGCTTCAAATTGAACAATTGTTTAAAAAAGACAAGGTCAATACAAAAACTGTTAAAAGCATTCAAGATGATGTTAATGAAATTCAATCTACTATTGAAGCTTTGATGGCTTTAGAAACTGTAACAAAAAATGATATCGCTGATGAAAAAGTTAATGTAAATTCAATTGTGGAAGAGGTTATTAAAAACACAAGTATTCAACTTGTAAGTAATGAAACAATTACTGTTTTTTCAAATTCAAATATTTTAAAAGTTATGCTGAATAATTTGATTGGCAATGCTGAGAAGTTTAAAGAAAAACAAATAAAAATTACTTTAGACCAAATAGATACAAAACCATCTTTAATAATAGAAGACGACGGAGCTGGAATTAATCCTGAAAACTATGACTTAATCTTCAATCCATTCTGGCAAGAAGATGAATCAAGAACAAGAAATAAAGGTGGTAAAGGGCTTGGTTTAAGTATTGTAAAAAATATTACTCTTAGATATGGTTGGGGTATTTCAGTAGATAAATCTGAACTTGGTGGAGCTAGGTTTATTATTAGTTTCTAAATACTTATTTTTTCCAACCACATTCTTGTAATAACGGCATAATGTCATCTTTAGATTCCTTGAGCCCACTTAAATTAACCTTTGGTTCTTCTTGGCTTGGATCAGGAACATTTAATCCTTTTTCTCTTAAGCATTTAGCTAATTCAAGATTTTCATCAAATAATTTTGCAAGCGCATCTGGATTCAATGAGGATGATTCCGACCAGAGATTGTACTTGCTCATACAGTAATCAATATCTTCTCTTAATTGTTTCTCTTCTTCTTTGTTGTTACTTAACTGATTAATTGTTGTTTTTAAATCTTCAATATCAAACGGTGTTGCTATGTTATATCCTATTTCCTCGTTTAAGCACTGCGTTAAAACAATTGGATAATCCTCTTCCGCAATAGCTGAAGTAGTGGTTGTGTCATTTGATAAAGAGGCTATTTCATCATCGCTAGAAGTTGAACATAAATTAAAGAGAAGGGTAAAAATTATTAAATATATTTTTTTCAAATTTATTTATTTCTCAAGCCAAATAACGGTCTGAGTGGCTTGATGTTTTTTATGGAGTGATAAATCGTTAAAGAAAGAAAACAAATCAAAAACAGGGCAATTGGAAATTTAATTATTGGATGGATATTTACACCAGCAAAATAATACATTATTGCCATTTGTACTGGTAGGTGAACAATATAAACGGGATAAACTGCAGTTTTATAATACGTTAGTTGAGGAGAATCTTTATTTAAATATACTGCTCCTAAACCTAGCATTAAAAAAATAAAATTGAACGACTCAAAGGCAATAAGCCTGTTATCTAATGCAAAGCCACTCTCAAATCCATTGAGTAATCTATAAATATATGAAAGCAATCCAAGAGATAAGTGAACTTTCCAATTTCTTTTACATGATTCCCAAAATGCATCACCTTGTGAGGTCAAAACAATTCCTAGTAGAAACCATATAAAACCAAGAACAAATCCGTGACTCGTGTTTGCAAATACTTGATAAAAGTCTCCATAGTCAATCTTAAAATCAAACCTTAATTCATTTAATAATTGTCCTTCCAAAATTACAGGTATAGCAAATAAAAATATCCCACCTGGTTTCTTAAGAGTTTTTGAAAATATTGTGTCTTTTTCATTTGTGTTTGAGATAATTTTTAAAAAGGGAATTGTTATCAGACAAAAAATTAAAATATACAACACAAACCACATATGTAAACCGTTGTACTCAAACACAAAAGGAATTAAATTGCTTAATTCATTAAAGAAAGGATATCCATAGAATTTTCCATTTATATAAGCTGATGAACTAGCAAAGACTAGAGATCCAAAAATCCATGGTATACCCAATACTTTTAACCTTTCTTTAAGTATTTTGGTTTGGGTTCTTTTAGAAAATGACAATCTCAATGCTATGCCAGCAATTAAAAATACCAAAGGTATTCTCCAGGAATTTAGTAAATTTAAAATTATCCAGATATCATCTACAGGTCTTTTGTCTTGAACAAATAAAATATTTCTTGCGTTATAGGTAAATGATTGACCAAGATGATAAAAAATAAGTAGAAACATTGCTATAGATCGCAACGCATCAATATCATATCTTCTTTGATTCATATGAATAATGTTAGTGCGTAAGCTTTGATTAATTAAACTGTAGCTTTTCTTTAAGATCTTCTGTAATTGGTGTCGGCTTCATTGTTGTTTGGTCTGTATATACATGAACGGCCTCACAAGAACTTACTAATTCATCAGAATCTTTTAAGAACATACCCATTAACCATGTGATGCTAGAGTTTCCAATTTCTTTAATTTTTGTTCCTATTTCTATTTCGTGACCGTACCTGAGAGGTTTGTTGTATTGCACTTTCACCTGAACTGTGTGAAAGTCTTTCCTTGTTTCTTCAATATCGGTCCAGTAGTCATAATTGACATATTTAAAATAACCAGTAATTGCCTCGTCAAAAAATGATACAAAGTTAGCATTGTGCACTACACCTTGTGGATCAAGCTCATAATACCTTATGCTTGCGGGCCAAAAAGCTTGAAAATCATTCCTGAATACAGTGATTTTTGACATCTAGACAAATATTTGTGTTTTAGGTTCTATTCCACCAGTAAGAGGCATTGCGTATTCAAAAAATTCATTTGTAACATATGGCTTATCTTCTTCTAAAAAATCTTGTGGCATGTCTTTTGTGTACTTAGCAACTTTACTTAGCTCTACAACGTCAACATCACAACTATACGTTTCTGACAATTGTCTTTTAAGAATTACAGATCCGCTTTGAATTTCCTTTGACGCAACAACAGCGTGTTGACCAACTCTCTCTGCTTCTTCAGCATCTACCTCAGAAACGTCAGCTAGAAAAGACCTTTGTAGGTATCCAAAAGTGTCTGCCCTAACTCTTGCTCCATCAATGTATTCTGAAACTATATTGGTTAACGTATCACCCAATGCTCCTGAACCTGATAGTTGGATATTTCCATGACTATCTTTTTTTCCAGCTAGACCAGATCCTGTTTCACTTGCATATGTTTGTAAAAAGTATTCTCCTTCTTCGTTATGAATCCCTTCTGAGATAGCAACTACACATCTTCCAAGCGAATCGTAAACCTCTTTGACTTCCTTTAAAAATTCATCAATTTTGAAAACTTTTTCAGGTACATATACCAAATGCGGACCATCTTCTTCAGTAGATTTTCCTAAGGTACTCGCAGCAGTAAGCCACCCAGCATGTCTTCCCATTAAAACATTTATCTTGATTCCTTTTAGACTTCTATTGTCTGCATCATCACCTTGAAAAGCGTGAGCAACAAAACGAGCTGCTGAACCATAGCCTGGGCAGTGATCTGTTTCAAGTAAGTCATTATCGATAGTTTTTGGTATATGAAATGCTTTCATGTCATATCCGATAGATTTTGCTCCTTCAAAAACGAGGTTTGCTGTTTCAGCAGAGTCATTGCCTCCTATATAAAAGAAGTTTCTAATGTTTTGTTTTTCAAATATTGATACAAGCTGTTCTATATCGGAATCTGTAGGTTTTTTTCTTACTGAACCAAGTGCTGCAGCAGGTGTTTTACCCATTCCATAAAGCTGGGCTTCAGATAAATTTGATAAATCAACAAAATCTTCACTGAGCATCCCCGCTAACCCGTGTCTTGCACCAAGAATTTCATCGAAATCTGACTTGGTAGCCTCTTTAATAAACCCAACTAATGATTTATTTATAACAGCTGTTGGACCGCCAGATTGCCCAATTACTGCTTTGCCTTGTGGCATTTTTTAACTCCCGTTTTGATATACAGATATAAAACTTAGGTAAGAGTTTGCTATTTCTGAAACAGCTTCTTCACGTGATTTCTCACCAGTATGCCATCCTTTAAGAGAATCCCAAAAGATAGACCTTCCAATTGCAAAACCCTTGTATCCGTCAACTGATGATCCCGCTCTTAACCATTCATTAACTTTTTCATCATTTGCACCCCTACCAAGAACAACCGCTATGACGTCTTCTCTACCGCCATCTTTGATTACTTTTGAAACGTTTTCACAGTCATCAGTAGTGTCAAGTCCTTCAATCTTCCAAATATCCGGATCAGCTCCACGCTCTCTCATTTCCTCAACTACTTGTACAGCAAGCTTTGGTCTAATTTCTGAGTCGTATCTAGCCTGGTCACCGTCAACACTTTCTAACTGTTGTTCAGATGCAGGTACTAAAAATTCTAAAAGAAATTTTCTTTCGTTTTCATCAAGCCAATCAGATAATCTTTTTATTCTTTCGCCCTGAATTTGTCTAGTGTCTGGATCATCATCTGGGTTCCAACGAACTAAAATTTTTACAAAGTCTGCATTAACCTCTTTTATTTTCTCACCGAAGTCATCCCCGTATTCAAAGTCGAATACTTTTTGCCCAGACTTTTCTACAGGAGCCGCAAATTTAATTCCCATTTCTTTTGCTTTTTCTTGTACTTGCAAACCAAAAGCTTCGTCAACTAATATTGCTGGATCTCCACCAGAAATTCCTTCATTTTTTGCTTCTAGAAATCCATCAAAGATTATGTCTTTCATTGAAGAGACTCTTGCAATCTCTTCATTGGTTGGTTCTCTACCTTCAACTCCAAGTAACCCTTTTGTTAAAGTTCCTCTGTGATCAAATGCTAAAATGTATAAGTCGTTTGAATAACCCTTCATGATGTTTTATTAAACCCTTTCTTTTGTATTAATTCTATTTGAGAAAAATATATTCATTACCAAAATCAATAATGATATTAATAGTAAATAATCTGAATATGGGTTGGTTTGAGTACTTTCTTCAAATGTTAAAGCAATCTGCTTCACTAAATCCACCGTTGTGGTTCCCCAGTTATTAGCTAAGTTTTCATCAAGAAAGTAAACATTAGAGTTCTCAATTGCATTTATGTCTTCCCAACCCATTCGTGTTGATAGATCTTTATTAAGATAGTCAGAGTGTCCTATGACTATATACTCAGGGTTTGACTCAATAATTTGTTCTTCAGTTAGTGATGGGTAGCCACTACCAAAAGGGTCTTCAGTATTGTTAGCAATGTTTGTAACACCTAGAGAATTGTAAATCTGGCCAATTAGAGAATTGGAATTAACACTGTAAATTCCATAAGAATAACCTATTTCGTGATACACAGAGGTGTTACCAAAGTTTGCATTGTCTAAAATTCTGTTTATCTCAATTTTCATATCTCTTATAGTTGAAAATGCTTCACTCTCTTTGTTAACAAGTGATCCTATTGTTTCAATCTGTAAGTACACTTCTTCAATGTTTTTTGCAGGAGGTAATAATACATAGTTTAATTCCTGGTTTTCTAGTCCTTCTACAATTCCATTGAAGTCAAAAGCTAAAATCACAACATCTGGATTTAGTGGCGCAAGCTCTTCCGCTGTTACTGTATATGCGTCTATTACCTGAACTGGAAAATCAACTTCTGAAAAAGAATCAATAGCAACCAAGGTCTCTTGTGCATTTAGTGATTGTATTATCTCTGTATGTGTTGTAGACAAAGAGACCACTTTGATCTCTTGAGATGTTTCTTGTGTTACATTCGAGCACATCGAAAATAACAAGGCAAGAAAAATTATTTTAAATTTCATAAATTCCTTTCTTACCTTGAGAAAATGTAAGAAATTTTAGAAAATTCATTCCTTCTCTCGAGGATTGTAGTTTTACAAATATTGAAGGCGACCTGACTTATCTTTCGAATCACAGTTGCGGGACAGTGTTAGGTTTTCACTAACTTCGCTTCAGTATTCTTTTAAGATACTAGCAGATTAAATAGAATCGTTTTCTTCGTTTTCTTCGTTTTTTAAGACATCCATCAGTGTGGGTTCTTCAATACTCCTCGGCACATCTGGTCTCGGAAGGTCTGATGTAGATGGTGTTTGTTCTGCTGTTCTATCTGCTCTTGCTTTTTTTATAGAATTTACAAATGACATCATAACTGTCTCTTTTGATTCATTGCTTGGCGTATTTTTAATTTTTTTTGGTTTTTCAGGAGTGTCTAGGTGAGACTCTTCAAGGACGACAACTTCAATACCTCCAACCAAGTCTGAAACCAAGTTGTAAAAGAATGCACCAACTGTAGCTATGGCAGTCTGGGTCAACATGTAAACTGCTGCAAGAGAAACCAGACCAGTAAATAATGGTTCAATATTTCCAACTAGTGAAGCATTTTGATCTAATAGAGCTAGTCGTCTTGCAATGTCTTCTAACCCCTGTGGAACTCCAGCATTTACTAATAGCACCCACAAAATTGAGAAACCTAGAACAACTGTTAAAGCGACTACAAAGTTAAGCACGAGGGTGACTTTTAAAACTGTCCACGGATCAATCTTTCGAATTATTCTTCTAACTCTATTTACACGAACCATAATTAACTTTTAATTGGTATAAAAGCTGATACTTCTTCTTCAGAAGAAAGCTTCATAACCCTAACTCCTTGTGCTGCTCTACTCATTTGTTTAATTTGTTTCACTGCACATCTTATTGCAGTTCCACCTGTACTCATAAGCATAACCTCTGTATCTTCATCTACAGACCTTGCTCCTACTAAATTTCCTTTAGCTTCTGTAACTTTTAAAGCTTTTACTCCCATGCCACCTCTTCCGGCTCTTCTAAATTCATCTAATTTAGTACGTTTTCCGTATCCTTTTGCAGTAATAAATAGAAGCGTCTCATCCCTAGAAGTAGCAGCCCCTACAACCTTATCTCCTTCGCGAAGTTTTATTCCTCTAACTCCCATTGCTGATCTGCCTTGAGCTTTAAGATTTGTTTCGTCAAACCTAATGGCTTGACCTTTTTGAGAAACAAGTATCACATCTTCTTTACCTGACGTGGTTTTGACAGAGACAACCCTGTCATCTTCTTTAAGTTTTATGGCTTGTAAAGATTTGTAGTTAGAGTCGAAATCTTTAAACTTAGATTTTTTGACGGTTCCTTTTTCTGTCATGATTAATAAGAATTTTTCTGTCTCATAATCTCTGGTGTCTATAATTGCTTGTACTTTTTCATCTTGACTCATTGACAATACATTTTGAATTAGAGAGCCTCGTGCGGTTCTGTTGGTTTTTGGAATCTCATGAGCTTTAGCTCTATAGACTTTTCCTTGATCAGTAAAAAACAGGAGGTAAGAGTGTACTGAAGTAGATAAAAGGTGTTCTATTACGTCTTCGTCTGATGAAGCGGCTTTTACTCCTTTTCCGCCCCTACCTTGTTTCTTGTAAGAGGTAGAAGGGACAGATTTTACATATCCGTTTGATGAAACAGATACGATAATTTCTTCATCTTCTATAAGATCTTCTATAGAAACTTCTCCAACATCAGGAACAATTCTTGATCTTCTCTCATCACCAAATTTTTCAGTAATAGCCTCAAGTTCTTCGATTAATATTGTGTTTTGCTTAGGTCTGCTTTTCAAAATTGCTGCTAATTCTTTAATTGTTTCCTTTAGCTCTTTCTTTTCTTCTTCAAGTTTTTCCATTTCCAGTGCTGTAAGCCTTCTGAGGGGCATATCTAAAATGTGTGAAGCCTGAACTTCTGAAAATTTAAACTTTGTCATCAAGGATTTTCTTGCTGTATCGACATCTTTAGATGCTTTAATGACTTTAATAATTTGATCAATTTTGTTTAGTGCTAAAAGAAGACCTTCTACAATATGGAGTCTGTTTTCAGCCTTTTCAAGTCTGTATTTTGTTCTTCTTTGTATTACATCAATTTGGTGATCAATGTAATAATTTATTAATTCAGGAACAGAGAGAACCTTAGGAACACCGTCAACAAGAGCAACTGAATTAACAGAGAAAGTGTCTTGTAGTTGTGTCTGTTTAAAAAGTTGATTTAGAACTACTTGTGGAACCGCGTCTCTTTTAAGTTCTACAACTAATCTTGTACCATTTCTATCACTACTTTCGTTTCTTAGATCAGATATTCCTTGTAATTTTTTATCCTGTACAAGTGTGGCAATTTTCTCCATAATGCGATCAGTTGAAGCTTGGTAGGGAAGTTCTTTTACGACAATCGCAGATCGACCTTTCCCGAGTTCTTCCACATCCGCAACTGCTCGAATTTTAATAGAGCCTCTTCCTTTCAAAATTGCATCTTTGATCGTTGGAGTGTCTACAACTAAACCTCCTGTAGGAAAGTCCGGTGCTTTAATTATTTTCAAAAAATCTTTTGGCTTTGCGTCCTTATTTGCGATTGCAAACTTAACTGCCTCTGTAACTTCTCGTAAATTATATGGAGGCATGTTGGTAGCCATAGCAACAGCGATACCTTCTGCACCATTAACTAATAGATTTGGAAACCTTGCTGGAAGAACTTTTGGTTCCGAAGTTTCTCCCGAATAGTTTGGTTCGAAATTTACAGTGTCTTCATCAATTCCGTCTAGAAGTTGAGATGAGAGTGAGGACATTCGAGATTCTGTATACCTCATAGCTGCTGGAGGATCGTCTGGGGTACCAAAATTTCCCTGAGGTTCGATTAGTGGATACCTTGTGCTGAAGTGTTGTCCTAGCCTAACTAAGGTTCCATAAATTGCATCATTACCGTGGGGGTGATAATTACCCATTACATCACCTACAACTTTTGAACATTTTCTAAAAGGACCTGTGGGTCTAATTCCAGTTTCATACATTGAATATAGAATTCTTCTTTGAACGGGTTTTAAGCCATCCTTTACATCCGGTAATGCCCTTGAAACAATAACGGACATTGCATAGTCTAGGAATGATTTTGAAATTTCATCTTCAACTGCAATTGTGCCGTTACTTGTAATCGCTTCTTTTGGTTGAGTTTCTTTGGTTGCAGTTGCGGTTTTCTTAACTGGTGGTTTTTTAGCAGCTGACTTTTTTGATGGTGGTTTTTTAGCAGGCATTATACGTCCAAGAACCTTACATCTTTTGCATTTTTTTCAATAAATAGTTTTCTTCTTGAAACATCATTACCCATAAGAACCTCAAACATATCTGAGGCTTTTGCCATTGCGCCTTTTGCATCAGCAAGGGTTACTTGAATAAGTGTTCTTGTTTCTGGGTTCATTGCGGTATCCCACAACTCTCCAGCATTCATTTCACCTAAACCTTTGAATCTGCTTATATCAAATTTTTTGTTCTTGTTTTCTTTTTTAAATGCCTTTAGTGCTTCATCATCCTTTAAGTAGGTAATTCCAGAAGCAGCTTTTAACCTGTAAAGCGGTGGTTCTGAAATCCACACTTTCCCACTTGTAATGAGACCTGGCATAAATTTAAAGAAGAAGGTTAATAAAAGTGTTCTGATGTGGGCTCCGTCTACATCGGCATCTGTTAAAAATATAATTTTGTCATATCTTGATTCTTCTTCGTTAAATTGTGACTTTATACCGGTACCAATTGCTTTTATTAGCGCACTAATTTCTTCGTTTTGAAGTGCTCTATTCTCAGTAACTTTTTGAACATTAATAATTTTTCCTCTGATTGGAAGTATGGCCTGAACCCTAGAGTCTCTAGCTTGTTTTGCCGGACCAGCAGCAGAGTCACCCTCAACAATAAAAAGTTCGCTTTCCGTTGGATCTGTTGATGAACAGTCTGCAAGCTTTCCAGGCAGCCCAGAGGTCTCTAAAATACTTTTCCTTTTTGTTAGTTCTCTTGCTTTTTTTGCACTCATGCGAGCTTTTGCAGCTACGGCACATCTCTCTACAATTGCTCTACCTTCTTGTGTATTTTTTGAAAGCCACTTTGGAAATTCTTCATTAATTAAAACCTGGACTTTTGATTTCATCTCGGTGTTGCCTAGTTTTGTTTTTGTTTGACCCTCAAACTGTGGCTCTTTAACTCTGACTGAAACTACTCCAGTCATGCCTTCCCTAATATCATCTCCTGTTAATGAAATGTCGGTATGTAGGTTTCTTTTTTTTGCGAAATCATTAATAGCTTTTGTTACTGCGGTTCTAAGCCCTTCTTCGTGGGTGCCACCTTCAAGTGTGTGAATGTTATTTGCAAAACTTTTTACTGTAACATCGTCTTCGTTTTTCCACTGTAGAGCTACTTCTATTTCAGAATCTTTGGTTTGGTCTGAAAAAGATATGATTTTGTCATGTAGTGGCTCAAATCCTTCGTTTAGATATTCAACAAAATCAACCAACCCACCTTTAAAGTGGAATTGTTCTTTTGTTGCTGGTTTTACCCTGTTGTCAATAAGGCTTATTTTTAAGCCTTTGTTTAGAAAAGCAGTTTGTCTTAGTCTTTCGGAAACAATGTTATATTCGTAGGTTTGTGTTTCGCTAAATATTTTTGGATCAGCTAAAAAGTTGACTTTTGTCCCAGTCTTTTTTGAAACTTTTCCTCTTTTAATTTTCGATTTCGGTTTACCTAAATCAAAATCTTGGTTCCAAAAATGGCCGTCTCGTTGAACCTCTACTTTAACAATGGTGGATAAAGCATTTACCACTGAAATTCCAACACCATGTAAACCACCGCTAACTGTATATGCTCCTGATTCGAACTTTCCACCAGCATGAAGTGTGGTTAAAACTGTAGTAAGTGCAGAAACTTTCGTTTTCGGATGTGGTTTTACCGGTATTCCACTTCCATCATCTTCGACCGTAACTGATCCATCTTTCTCTAAAGAGACTTTAATTGAAGAACACCTTCCGGCCATAGCTTCATCAACAGAGTTGTCTAAGACTTCCCAAATAAGGTGGTGTAAACCATTTGGTCCGGTAGAACCAATATACATTGCTGGTCTTTTTCTTACTGCTTCTAGACCCTCAAGAATTTTTATATCTTTTGAATCATAGCTATTTGAATCTTTTTTAGACACGAATTATCTCCAAGATACGCTTCTATTTATTTGTTACAGCCCCTGCTGAACTCCTATTTTACTAGATTTCTAGATTATTGCTTGAGATTAGATATTTGAATATCTATGTTTTTAAGTTTAATTTTGGTGTTTTTCTCAATATTTATAATTAAATTTTGTTCATCTAGTTGAACAATTTTTTTCACTCTGGAGTTGTCAACATAAACCACTAGTGTGTCCCCTAAAACTGGACCTGCTACAACATCGTCGGCCCACCTATAGTGACTATTCGTGATGTAATTATGTATTTTTTCAGAGTTTTTAAAATTTATACCAAAAGAATTTTTATTTGGGTTAATTTTTTCTGGCTCTTTATTAGACACTATTCGTTTGTTCTAACGGGCATAAGTAAATACTGATATGTGTCTTCTTCACCTTGAATTACGGCTGGTTTATCGTTTCCAGAAAATCGTAAGAAAGCTTTGCTTCCCTCTAACACCTCAATACCTTGAATTAAATAATTTGGGTTAAAAGAAATTTTAAAATCTGTCACATCTCCAACTTCAAGACCAAGAATGTTAATATCTACTTCTTCTACTCCACCTCCAATATCTTTGTTTGTAGAAGATATGTTGAGATTGTTTTCATCAACTATTTTTAATGTGACAGGAATAAATCCTTCTGCAACAACAGTCGATCTATCAAGAGACTCAAGTATCTTTTTTTTATCAACCTCTATTGAGAAAACGTTCTCCTTTGGAAAAAGAGCTTGGTATTCGGGATAATTTCCTTCAAGTTTTCTCACAGAGGTGTAATATTTTTCGTTATAAAAATGAAGTTCTCTTTCTGTTGAGTTTATAAAAATGTCTTGTTCAGTATCCTCAAAAAGTTTTATAGTTTCGTTTAAGGACCTATAAGAAACAATTCCTGCATCGTCTATGGGTAAGTTGGATATGGTGTTGGTTGCCAATCTGTAACTATCTGTTGAGACAAGTGTTGTTTTTTCACCTTCATTATCAAAGAAAACACCGGTAAGTATTGGTTTTCCCCCTTCTGGAGATGCTGCTATGCCTACTTTTCTAAGCGCTGTAAATAATTCATAAGGAGCTAGTTTTTGGCTATTTTCTTTCTCAAAAGAGTTCTCTAATAAAGCTTTGGGGTATGTTAGGTGGTCTAGTTTTCTTAGTTTGTATTCTGATTTATCAGCTTCGATCATTACTTCGCTACCAAGATCAGAAAAAACGATTTCTCCTGGGGACATTTTCCTCACCACTTCCGATAAAATCCTGGCATTAACCAGACATTCTCCATCAACCATTGAATCAACATCCAACTTGGCTTTGATGACCAAATCTAAATCAGAACCTATAACCTCACACGAACCACCTGCAACTCTTATATATAAACCCTGAAGAGAGGGTGTAGAGGGTTTAACATCAACAGCTCTTGAAACAGATAAAACTACTTCTTTGAGATCTTTTGTTTTTGTTTTAAATTTCAAATTATTCCTTTATATATATAACAACAATAAAACTGTTTAAATTGTTTAATAAACCCATTAAAGGATTAAACAACGACAAAAATATGTTGTAAGTTTTAAACATTTTAGACCTTTGATAATAGATTTTCTTTAAAAGAAACTTTATTGTTGAAAATGTTTATTTCTTTCTTCAAACCAGGAGAACCCTCAACTTTTTTAATCGAAGATAAAACCGTAGAGTGAGACCTGTTACCTACATATAAACCAATTTGGTTTAATGAATATTCTGTGTGTTTCCTCATTAAGTAAATAAAAAGATGTCTAGCATTACTAACCTGTTCGCTTCTGTTTTTCGACAACACCAATCTTTTATCTACTTGATATATATCAGAACAATAATCAAGAATAAACTCTGGGGTAAGCTCCAATACTTTATTGTTTGAGTACATAGAAACAAGTTCTGCAACATAGTTAGAGTTTCCAACACCTGTTTGCTTGTTGATTATAAGGTTATTCACAACACCGTTAATTTCCCTAAAGCTTTGAAAATCTAAAGAGGTTAGTAAGACTAACTCTTTCTCAGTTATAAGATTTCCACCATATTCAAGGTTGTTTTTGTTTAAAACTTCAGAAAACATTTTTTGATCTGGTTTTTCTATATCTGTAACTAATCCGTTTAGAATTCTTGAAACCAACCTTTCTGGGAAACCAATAAGCTCTTGAGGTTTTTGATCTGATGCTAAAACCACTGCTTTTGAATTGTTTAGAAAATAATTAATTGTATGAAACAATTCTTCTGAAACCCCCCTTTTTCCAAGAAAAAACTGAATGTCATCAATTAATAAAATATCTACTGACCTTATTTTGTTTTTAAATAAATCTATATCTTTATTTTTAATTCCGCTTATGTAAGACTCAAGAAAAGATTCAGAATCAATATAAAAAGAAGAGTTTGAAGACTTTTCGATTGTTTTTAATAGGTGAGTTTTACCAACCCCCGGCTTTCCATAAATAAACAAAGGATTAAACCTTTTTCCAGGACTTGTTACCACATTTTTAGCAGCAGTTACTGCAAGATTATTACAACTCCCAATAAACAATTCGTCAAAAACACCTAACTCATAGTTCGGTTTCTCTTCAACATAATTATCCTCTACAACCTCAGCTTCTTTTACAACCTCAAATTCTTTAGAGAGAGTAGACATGGTCTTATCAAGAACAAAAACACAATCACCAAGTTTATTTATCTTTTTATAAACTTTTTTTACGGTATCCAACACTTTTTTTTCAATAGAGTTTTTAACAAAATCTGAATTAACAATGATGTTTAGGTTTTGATCATCCCCAATTTCGAAGACAACCTGTTCTAACCAATATTTATCTGTTTTGTTTTCTATCTCATTGTTTAAACAAGATAGAAATTCATCAATCTTACTATTCATAACTCCGCTTACAACTTTATTAAATGTAAACGACAGCTCTAATATTTCATAGAGTGTGAAAAACATATTAATTTTTCACAAGGCTGACAAACAATTAAAGAAACCCAATAATTACTGGGGATTATATGTTCATAACTCTCAAATAAGCAACACTACCTTATGGTTATAGAATCCTAGTTAATCTGTTTTTCGCGAGTTAAAAATTGTTTTCGCGAACATGTAAAATTAAAAATTAATTTTTGTTTGTTTAAATACTCTTATGATTTATTGTTAATTAAAGGTAAAAAATGAAAAGAACTTATCAACCTAGTAATAGAAAAAGAAGCAGAAAACACGGTTTTAGATCAAGGATGAGAACCAGAGCTGGTCGCGAAATTCTGAAAAGAAGAAGAAAAAAAGGTCGTAAAATTATATCTGCCTAGGTTATTAGTGAAATTTACAGCACTAAATAAAAAAAATCATTTTAAAAACCTAAGAAAAGAAGAATTCTGCTTTGCAGATAAAGGCATAAAAGTTTTTGTAAAAGAGAATACTGTTGGTACAAACAGACTTGGTATCAGCATTTCAAGTAAACATGCCAACGCTGTAAACAGAAATAGATTTAAAAGAAGGATTAAAGAAGTAGTCAGGGGTTTAGAAACAGAGTTAAATTTTGATATTTTGGTTGAAGGAAGTGCAAAAGCACCACAGCTTAAATTAATTGAAATTCAAAATATATTAACTAAACATCCACTACTTTAAGACAAAAAATGAAAATTGTAACGATTTTATACCAGGTTTGTAGATCTTTACTTTCCTACCTCGGGTTAGGTGGAGGTAATTGTTTATATTACCCAACTTGTTCTCAGGTAATAACTGAAAGTCTTGAGACAAAAGGTTTGTTTAAAACTGCTCCTGTTGTTTTAAAGAGAGTTGCAATATGTAATCCTATATATATGAAATTTGGTAAAAATTGGCAATATTAGAACCATTCGCTCTTGCAATCGGCTTTTTGCTCTCTTATGTTTATGATTTTACGCTCTCATATGGGTTTGCAATAGCTATTTTAACTGTAATTATTAATGTCATAATTTTCCCTCTTACACTTCGACAAACCAGATCTACTAAAAGAATGCAAGATGCACAATCAGATATTAAAAAACTTCAGAAACAGTACAAGGATAATAAAGAAGAGTTAAACAAAGCTATGGCTTCAATGTATAAAGAAAAAGGAATCAACCCTCTTGGTTGCATACTTCCTCTAATCATTCAGATGCCCATATGGTTTGCTTTGTTTAGGGTTCTAAGAGAGCCTTTAAGCTTTATTCCTTCAACTTCTGTTCTTTTTAAAGATCTTGAACTAAGCACAAGTCTTACATTTTTTAATATGGACCTTCAAATTCCACCCTCAGAAGTAGCGGGTTGGGTTGATAGAGTTCCATATTTAATACTGATATTGTTTGTTATTTTGACAGCTTTATATCAACAGCAGCAAATTACAAAAAAAACAGGTAAAAGTGACAATCCTCAGGCCCAACAAATGCAAATGGTAGGTAAAGTAATGCCAATTTTTTTTGGATTTATTTCTTGGACATTACCCACAGGACTTGTTGTTTACTTTTTAACTGGAAATATATTTCGAATTGGTCAACAAGCTTTAATTGTGAAGCTAGATGACCGTGAAGAGGTTAAAAAAGAAGAAAAAAAAGAGGAAAATAATGAAGACTCACAGTCAAATCCAATTCAAGAAGATCCTCGTAAAAACCGCAAAAAAAGAAGGAGAAAATAGTGGCAAATAACAAATGGGTTGAAGTTGAAGCCAGATCGATTGACGATGCGATAAAAGCAGGACTAAACGAATTAAATTTAGAAGATGCAACTCAAGCAAATATAAATATACTTCGAGAACCAGAAGGTGGTGTTTTCGGTGTCGGTGGCACAAAAGCACTTGTAAGAGTCTCTGTACGAAACGGTGGATCTAGAAACTATACGAATAATAGACACAATAATAATCGAAATAACAATTCAAAAACCTCCAATAAAAATGGGTATAAAAAGCAATATGATTCAAAAAAACCAAGAGTTGAAGCCGATAAGGATGAACAACTCAAAGTATCAATTGATTTTTTGAAAGGATTGGTTAAATCTTTTGGGCTCAAAGGAGATGTTGAGGGAAGCTTAGAAGATGATAGTTTAGTAGTCAAAGTTACTGGAGAGCAAACAGAAGCTCTTGTTGGCGATAAAGGCTTAATTATCAGATCTTTACATGAATTAACAAGAACAGTTGTACAAAGAAAAACAAGTGCTGGTACAAGACTTAGACTTGATATCGCCGACTATGCATTAAAACGTAAAGAGGCACTTACTATTTATGCTGAAAGGCTAAGTAAGCAAATAAAGGAAGATAAACAGGAAGTCATGTTAGAACCAATGAACTCTGTAGATCGTAAAACCCTACATGACGCAGCATCAAATTTAGATGGAATAAAGTCATATTCAGAAGGAAGAGAACCTTATAGATCAGTGGTGTTTGCTCCTGAAGAAGAAGAATGACTTTTGAACCCCAAGTTCCTGACTGGGGTAAAAAACTTGTAGCTCAAAATTTAGATCAGCTAGTCATTTATCATGACTGGCTTTGTAATACCGGAATAAAATCAGGTCTTATTAGTCCAAAAAGCAAACAATTTGTATGGGATGAGTTTGTTGTCCACTCTCTTTATTTTGGAAAAATAATATCTGAACTCAAAGGTGAAGTTGACGTAATTTCTGATCTTGGAACTGGAGGAGGAATACCTGGAATTCCCATAGGAATCACAACAAATCTTACAGTTAATTTAATTGATGTAAAAGAAAAAAGAATTTTTGAACTTTCACGATTAATCAAAATACTCAACAAAAATAATATTTTTGCCATACAGGATGATGCTTATAACTACATAAAAAAAGGTGGTTTCTTAGTATCTAGATGCTTTATATCAAGTGAGAAAGTAATAAATTCCCTAGAAACTAATAAAAACACCACATATTTAGTCTCTTCAAACGGAGAAGAATTAGATTATGACTCAAATGTGTTTCACGTGAAACACGAAAATTTTAAAATTAATAAAGACGATATAAGACACATTGATGTTATAAATGTTAAGTGAAAACAATTGCTGTAGTTTGTCAAAAGGGTGGAGTTGGTAAGACAACAACAGTAATCAATCTTGCCAGTGTCCTTTCAAGAAAAGGATTAAAAACATTGATTGTTGACACAGATCCTCAAGGAAATGTATCTACATATCTTAACCAAAACAAAACTTCAGAATTAACCACCTCAACAACCCAAATTTTAGAGGGTGAAAATAACATATTACCTATAAAAGTATTTGAGAATTTATATCTAATACCTTCTGATGTGGACATTAAAAAACACAATTCAGAAAAAATAGTAGGTGGATCAAAACTAAGAAAAATTCGACAGAATGAAACCATAAAGACTTTTGATATAGTATTTATTGACACACCACCAACCATGAGCTCCTTAGTTCAAGAAGCACTTTCAACATCTGATTATTACTTCATACCAAGTAAACCAGAGTTCCTAGCTGTCGAAGGAGTAGGCCAGGCAATGACATTTGCCAAACAAACAATTTCCGAAGTACCCCACACAGATCCACATTTTCTTGGAGTTGTTCTTAATCAAGTTGATACAAGACGAGCAAGTTACCATGACTTTGTTATAGAGCTAGAACAAATACTTTCAGACAAATTGTTTAAAACACATATATCACAATTAACTGAAATTGCAGATAGTCCGTTCTATGCTAAAACTGTATTAGATTTTAGTGAATATAGTAAAGCTAGAATTGAGTTTGAAGAACTAAGCAATGAATTATTAGAAAAGGTTGGCCTATGAAAAGATCCCTAAGTTCTCTTATCGAAAATACTAATGTCAGAGAATTTAAAATAGTTGATATTGAAGTTGAAAAAATTTCTGAAAGCAAAACACAGGCAAGAACATATTTTGATGAAAAAAAACTAAGCGAACTTTCAGAATCTATTAAAAAAAGTGGTGTACTCCAACCCATAATTGTTCAACTGTTGGGTGACGACAGATACCAACTAATTGCTGGTGAAAGAAGACTCCGAGCAAGTAAAGCAGCTGGCTTCAAAACAATTCCTTGTTTAGTTAAAGATGTAACGGACAAAGATGCTGCAGTACTAGGGCTTGTTGAAAATGTACAAAGATCACAACTTAATACGATTGAAGAAGCACTAGGTTACAAAAACCTAAAAGAAACATATGGATTAAATGCAAAAGAGATAGGTCTTTTGGTGGGTAAAAGCAGACCATTTATTTCTAACTTATTACGTATTTCTAACTTAAGTCAAAAAGTTCAAGAAGCTTTAAAAGAGGAGAAGATTTCATTTGGACAAGCAAGACCTTTAATAGTTTTAGATGAAAACTTACAAGACAAATTACTTTCAGAGATTATTAGTTTGTCTCTGAATAGTCGCCAGGTTGAAGAAAAGGTGAGCCAGTTAAATGGTAATTCTTCTATGAGCGAAGAAGTTCTCCACCTTAAGAGTGATCTTGAAAACACATTAGGTTCAAAAGTTCAAGTCAAGAAATCAGGAAAGTCTTTTAAAGTAAATCTAAACTTTCAAAATATAGAAGCTCTTAAAAAATTTATTAATAAATTAAATTAATTTCTAAAAAATTTCAGAATAAATTTCAGAAACTATATCAAAAACTGATTTTACATTAATTTGGTAAAAATTACCATTTATTATTAAAGACACGGCTCTGGTATTTTTAAGAAGCAAGTTATTTTTACCAATTGAATCAAAGTTTAATTTACCACTAATTTCATCTGCTAATTTTTTACCAATATTACTAATAGAATGTTTTCCTACGAAATAATTTACAGACTGTGTTTCGCTATTTTCAAAAGTTAAGAACAGCGTAGGGTTAATTTTGTTTACAAAAGAAATAGTATTTTCTTTGCTCATCTCTTCCCCAGCTTCAGAAACAAAAGTAACATTCATTCCATTTTCTGTTCCAGCTCCTTTGATTAACTCATAAAACACTACTTGTTCTCTGTACTCACCATTATTTTCAACATTTATGCAAATATTAAAAGTTGAACCAGGAGGCTTAAAGCCCTTAATAGCTTCATTTAGTGACTTATCTAAGGTTGGTCTGATTAGCTTTTTAATTTCAATCGCAGTATTCAAACCAACAACACCATCTACACCAAGTCCTCGATTTTCTTGAAATGCTTCCACAGCTTTCATTAACTCTTTTGTGTATACGGAGTTGATTGGTTCTGAGTAAAATCCAAGTCTGGATAACATTTCTTGAAGTTCTTCTACATCAGACCCTTTTAACACAGGGTTTGAAAAATTGAGAATTCGATCACCTAAATTGTAACCATGATTCAAAAGCTCTAACCAGAGATTTTCTTTAGAAATATTTTTGTTTAAATTGTAATCATTCAAAAAAAGCTCTACTAATGCTTTACAGTCAACTGCATCGGTAGGAAACTGATATCCTGCAGCCTGAATTTTGTTACTTAAATCTAAAAGCTCATCAGATGATAATTCATCAATATAGCCCAAGTTTTCTTGATTAATGATCTAACCATCTTTCGGAATCAATAGCCGCTTGACATCCAGTTCCTGCTGCTGTAATTGCTTGTCTATATATCGAATCAGCTACATCTCCCGCAGCGAACACTCCAGGAACAGATGTACTGGTGTCTGTTGTAAATCCAGTTTTAATATAACCCTTTTCATCTAGTTCAACAAAATTGTTAAGAAATTCTACATTTGGATCATGACCAATTGCTACAAACACACCATCTAAGTTGAGTTCAGACTCCGAATCATCAACAATATTTTTTAGAATGATAGAAGAGACTGCACCATCACCAACAATTTTTTCAACAGTACTGTTCCAAACAACTTCTATTTTCTCATGGTTTAAAACCCTGTCTTGCATAATTTGACTAGCTCTAAACTCATCTCTTCTGTGTATCACATACACTTTTGTGGCAAACTTGGTTAAAAATAAAGCTTCCTCCATTGCTGAATCCCCACCACCTACTACTGCTACTTCTTTTTCTTTAAAAAAGAACCCATCACAAGTTGCACAAGCAGAAACACCATATCCTTGAAGTTCTTTCTCACCCTCTACTCCAAGCCATCTTGCTGAGGCACCTGATGCAATAATTACAGATTTAAATTCGTACTCACCCTTACTACTTGTTAGTTTGAAACCACCATCAATATTTTCAATTGAGTCAATAATCTCGGTCTTAATTTCTGTACCAAATCTTTCAGCTTGTCCTTTAAAAACTTGCATTAGTTCAGGACCCATTATTCCATCAACAAAACCAGGATAATTCTCAACATCGGTAGTAAGCATTAGTTGACCTCCGGATTCAAGTCCTTCAAAAAGCACTGGTTCAAGATTTGCTCTACCTGCATAAATTCCAGCTGTATAACCAGCTGGTCCAGATCCTATTATTGCTACATTTTTCATACTTTTTTTCTCCAATAACTTTTTAGTGATAAAAATAAAAACAGAATACCTAGAGATGCAAATGCGAAACCAGTTGGGTTAACACCGAGGAGCAACCCTAAACCCTGCATAATTTTTATTATTCCTATAAATATAAATATTAACGACAAGAACAACAAAACAATTAAAAGGAAACCCAAGGAAGCAAATCCAGTCACTCTTTTTATTGGTTTAACAACCAATCTTTTAATAGTGTCTAACAAACTCTCAAAGGACTCTAAAAAGCTATCTTCTTGTTCCATAGAACATATATTAAGCTAACGAGGATTATTAATGAAGTTCTATTTATGGTTGCTAGTTGCCAAAATTAAAAAATTTGTCTTTGTGTAAACAAATCCATTATTTAAATACAAGCTTTGAGCATGTTTATTTTGCGTTTGTGTGTTTAAACGCACATTAACTAGTTTTTTTTGTTTTGAGAATGTAACAATGTCTTCAAGCAACTCACCACCTAAACCGCTATTTTGATACTCCTTTACAATTCCAAATCTCTGCAAAAACCCATAATTTCTAGTTATACCCAATATGCCATAGCCAACAATATCATTATTAGCTTTTTGGACAAATAAATAATTATGAACACAACTTTCAATTGTTTCTTTAAATGCTGCGCTCGAATTTTGCCAATAGGGCTCAAAAATATTGTGATCTAGTTTTATAACTTCAGGAATTTTTGTATCTGTAAACACTTCAACATTCTCTACATTTCTTTCAGATTGCTTAATGTTTTTTAGACTTAAAGAAAGTACGTTTAATTTTTCTAAAACTTTCCATCCAGCTGATTGCCAAACCGCAGAATTAGTCTCATAAACCATAGAAGAGTTAAAGATGAAGTTCTCTTCTAGTGCAAGTTGGTTAATTTTCTTTAATAAAGGTCTTCCACCATACAGTTTTTCAAAATAAACAACTGGTGTTTGATCATTCCATTTCCGAGTATAAAAAGTTCCTTGCCAGGTGTTATGTTTCTTTTTTTCATTTGTTAAAAACATATTTTAAAATTTTCTTATCTTCTTCGTGGGTTAATAAATCAAGAGCACTATCAAATTCAACTAGTGCAATTTCATCTATTTCATCATCGGGTTCACTTTTAAAAGGCTCAACAACCTCCATTTCATAAAACCAAACAGTTTTTTGGACTTTTTCTCCATTACGATCTATTTCGTATCTAGACTCAGCGATTGGTTTGTTGTTTTTTGCTTTTACTTCAAACCCGGTTTCTTCGAACACTTCCCTTATAGCGGCATCTACAGGCTTTTCCCCTTCTTCCAAATGCCCTTTTGGATATCCCCACCAAGATACCCCATCTCCTAGCGAATCACCTCTTTTGTTTTTTACAATTAAAATTTTCTGCTCCAAAAGAACTATCCCACCTGCTGCAAAATCTACTCCTGAATTCACGCTTCTATTGTTTCCATTCTTCTTCTAAGCTATCCATATGGTACCAAGAACGCTGTTAAATTTAATTGACAAAAACGAATATTTAAAAATCGTTTCTGAACTTTACATATCAAATGGTTTTGAGTTTTACCTTGTTGGGGGAGCTGTCCGAGATGGAATATTAGATATTGATACTAAAGATTTTGATTTTACAACTAATGCAACCCCTGAAGAGTCAATAAGTCTGTTAAACAGCAATGGTTACAAAACAACAGAAATTGGTAGAGAGTTTGGCACTATTGAACTTCAGATTGATGATAATTCAATTCACATAACAACATACAGGAGAGACACATATGAAAATTCTTCACGTAACCCGTCTATTGAATCTGCAGCAGACTTAAATACAGATCTTTCAAGAAGAGATTTTACAATTAATTCTATAGCTTATTCGATTAATCAAAATGAACTTGTCGACCCATTTTTAGGACTAAAAGACTTAGCTTCTGGCATAATTAAAACTCCTGATGATCCAATTATTTCTTTTTCAGATGACCCTTTGAGAATGTTGAGGGTTTGTCGGTTTATAAGTACTCATGGATTTTCACCTGATAATAATACTTATGTAGCAATGAGAGATAATATTGAAAGAATCAAAATAGTATCTGTCGAAAGAATAAGAGATGAAATATCTAAACTACTTATTGGTAAAAACCCCTCACTTGGTTTAAGAACTCTTGTAGAAAGTGGTTTAAGCTCTTATATACTTCCTGAATTAAACGAACTTAAAATTGAAGTTGACCCTGAACATCACCATAAAGATGTTTATGAACATACTCTCAAGGTAGTTGATAGTGTATCACCTACACTAATTCGAAGATTGGGAGCTTTGTTTCATGATATTGCTAAACCAAATACGAAAGGTATTGAAAATGGTAAAGTGCATTTTCGACACCACGAAATCGTTGGTGCAAAAATGACAAAGAAGATATTACAAAACTTAAAGTATGATAAAAAAACCATTAAGAGTGTTTCGAGTTTAGTGGAGCTGCACCTTAGACCACATACATTTAAAATGGGCTGGACAGATTCTGCAGTTAGAAGATATATTGTTGATGCCGGTGAAGTTTTAGAAGATCTCAATAACTTAGTTAGAGCTGATGTAACAACTAAAAATAAACAAAAAGCCCAAGAAATTTTTGAAAAACTTGACGAGATGGAAACAAGAATAAAAGAAGTTTTAGAAAAAGAAGAAATGTCAAAACTTAGACCACCAATTAGCGGGGATGAAATCATGAGTCTTTTTGATTTAGAACCAGGCCCAAAGGTCGGTTTAATCATGAAGGCCTTATATGAGCAAAGAATAAATGATGGTGAAGTTTCTAAAGAGGAAGCAATAAAACTAGCTAGGGAAACTTACAATAATTTATAATTGTATAAATATTCATATATATGTATATTTATACAATGACGAAATCTACTATTCAAAGACAACGACTAATTGCAGATTTTATAGATTCAGAAAGTGTTTCCTCTCAGAATCAGCTCAAGGGGCTTCTTAAAAAAAATAATATTCAAATAACCCAAGCAACACTATCTAGAGATCTAAATGAACTCGGAGCAATCAAGAAAAGATTAAAAAATGGAAGACTAATTTATGTGCTTCCTAACAATCAAGACAACAATGCCCAGCTTAAAATTGCACAAAAAGCACTAGAAGATTTTGTACTCGATGTAGAACCAGTTTCAAATCAAGTTGTTGTTAAAACCACAACAGCTGCAGCACAAGTTATTGCAGAGTCTATTGATAATTTGTACATTGACAATATTGTTGCTTCAATTGCAGGAGACAATGTTGTATTAATAATTTCTACTAATGAAACAAAGGCAAAAGAAGTAGCAAAGACAATTGAGGATAATATAAAATAACTTAATGTTGCTATTTTCAGAATACGATAAAAGTTTACAAAACATCTATATAAGCCAACCGGTTGTAGATATAAATCTTGGAGACACAAATAATTATTTGGTCAGGTTTCCAAAGTTCAAGAGGATTACTCACATGATTCTTGCATTTGATGCGGAAAATTTATTCTTAAAATCAAAGAGTTCATATGGTTATTTTTTTAATTTAGAATCACTATTGAATGATTTGGAGGAAAGAGAAAACAGAGGTTATTTTGTTGTTGCTGTGACCTCAAACTCTAGCAGACAAAAACAATACAACCCCTACCCAAGAGGTGAACAAGAAAACTTTGCGACTAATCACATAGAGTCCATATTAGAAAATCACTTACCTCAGATTTATGGTGATTACGACATAGATGTAGCTAATTTAAAAAAAATTGTCATGGGAGCATCGATGGGAGGGTTAATGTCAATAAAGACGGGTATTCTAAATCCATCTTTTGAGAACATAATCTCTCTTTCTCCAGCATTTTGGTTTGGGTTTCCAGGGATAGTTAATGATCTAAACAACTTAAATAAGAAATCTATTTGTAATTTATCAGTTGGAACAAAAGAGGGAAATATTTTTGGTGACCAAGTAAAAAACATATTTCCTAAAGAGTGGGATTTAGATTTTTCAAATAATAATGATTTCTATATTTCCGGTGTTAAAAAAATTGAAGAGGAACTTAAGTTAAACAACATTAAAACTAATTTCGTTTTCAAAGAAAAAGGCCAGCACAACGAAACACACTGGAATCCAATTCTTCGTGAGTTTCTAGTGTCAATATAAAAACCACTAGCTTTTTTATTGCTTGATAGATTATTCTTATTCAGTGATGGGTAATTCAAAAATTGCCAGAGAGAACTTGGCAAAAAAAATAACAAATGGCGCTGTCATTCTACATAGTGGAAGCATTGTTTACAGAAATAATGACACTTGGTATCCATTTCGACAAGATTCAAATTTTTATTATTTAACAGAATGGCCTGAACCTGATGCTCATGCTGTAATACTCATCAAAGACTCAAAACCTGAGTTACACCTTTTTGTTCAAGATAGAAATGAGGAAATGGAGACATGGGAGGGAAAACGTTTAGGTCAATCTGGCGCGGTTGATGAATATGAAGCTTCAAAAGCTTATTCATTTCAAGACTACGAAAAAATACTTCCAAACCTACTTAGAGGATTTAATGATATTTACTGCAACTACTCTTCAAATAATTTTGAAAAATATGATAAGAAAATTCTTACCCATGCAGTTCCGTATGATCAACGAGGTGCTGATTTCAGTAACGCGACGCTATATTCATTGCAACCACTAATTTCAGAACTTAGATTAATTAAAAGTGAAGGAGAGATAGAGCTGCTGACAAAAGCCTGTGATATAACCGTCGAGGGTCATATTCATGCAATGAAAATTGCAAATGCTGGAATGTACGAGTATCAAGTTGGTGCAGAGATGGAAAAAATATTTCAAGACAGAGGTGCAGAAAGATTAGGCTACCCCTCAATAGTTGCTGGAGGTCACAATGCTTGCATACTTCATTACTCAACAAATAGAGATCAACTTGATGATAGAAGCCTACTTCTAATTGATGCAGCAGCAGAGTATGGAATGTACTCTTCTGATGTAACCCGAACTTTTCCTGTATCAGGAAAATTTACGTCACCTCAAAAAGATGTATATGAAGAAGTCTTAAAGGTACAAAATGAAGGCATAGAAGGAGTAGTTGTGGGTAACTCCATGAAAGAAGTACACCAACAAACTATAAAAACTTTATCTGAATCATTGGTTAATTTAAAACTTGTTCCACTTGGTGTGGAAGAAACAATCTCAATGATGCATTTCTTCGAATTTTTTATGCATGGTACTGGGCACTGGCTAGGTCTTGATGTCCATGATGCCGGAAGTAATGAGGTAAATGGACAACCAAGAGCATTTGAGCATGGAATGGTGACAACTATAGAGCCAGGAATCTATATAAGGCCAACAAAGCCTGTTATAGAGTTTCCTCTACTCGAACGAGATCCAAATGAAATTAGAGAACGTAGAAAAATTATGGGCATGGAAAAAGCTACAAAGTTAGAAAAAGAAGAAATGATGAATGCTAAAACAGTAAAACATGAAATCCCTAAGGACCTCTTAGGTATAGGTGTAAGAATTGAAGATGATATAGTTTGTACAAACAATGGACCAATGAACCTCACAGAGAATGCTCCAAAAACAATTGAAGAAATTGAAGCAGTTACAGCCTAAAAAATGTCCTCTCCAAGATTAATTTACTCAATTTATGAAAATCGTTTACGTAATAAATTAGTTAATGAAAACTTACCTAAACACATCGGATTAATTCATGATGGTCACAGAAGGTACGCAAGGAAAGAAGGATTACTTAGTTTTGAAGTTTCTTATAAAATCGGTATGACAAGACTTAAGGAGTGCATTGGATGGTGTGATGAGGTGGGGATTGATTTCATCACAAGTTGGCTTTTATCAAGAGAAAACCTATCAAGACCACAAGAAGAACTTGAGCCGTACTTCCAAGTACTGAATGAACTCTTTGAAGAACTACTAATTGATGACGTAGTTGATAACTTTAAAATTGAATTTATTGGGTCCACAGATCTTTTGCCAGATTTCTTACAAGAAACTATTAAACAGCTTAAAGAAGTTAGAGGTGGGGGGCAAAAAACTTTAACAATTGCTTTGGGTTACGGAGGTCGACAAGAAATTCTAGATGCTATTAAGGGATTGATTGACCAAAATAGAAAAGATCACAATGATTTTGATGAATTAATTGAGAACGTAACAGATGAGCAATTACGAAAACATTTATACTCTCCTGAAACACCAGATATTGACTTAATTATTAGAACTAGCGGAGAGT
>Ga0208425_1000112_pt1 | contig 29211 bp, 55 predicted proteins | sample DEB08_DNA_4_FD_185496 | JGI IMG/M metagenome (GOLD analysis project Ga0208425, IMG submission 185496) | Aqueous microbial communities from the Delaware River and Bay under freshwater to marine salinity gradient to study organic matter... | ecosystem: Environmental > Aquatic > Marine > Coastal ...
TTTTCATTTTAGCTACAGCTTTTGCAGCTTTATCCTGTTTTTCTTCTTTGACAGAATCCGTTGCTTTTTTTAATGCCTCTAAATAGGCTTTGTATTCAGTTGCTTCTTCCATTATGTATCTATCATACCACCATAATATAATTTAGTAAACGCACCTTTTGATGCCATTGTTTTAACATTATCTGGTTTAGGGCCACTGTTGGGGGCTTGGCGCTTTCGTTTGACAGCACTCGCCTTTTGCGACGCGCTCATCCGTGTGGCTTTTGCAAGTGGGACACACTTTGGATACTTTCTTCCTTTTGAAGAACTCGCTGATTTTCTTCCACATTCTTGATACTTACCTCCCTTTTTAGGTGCTCCTATGTCTACCCATTTTTCTTTAAACCATTTATCTAAGCTCATTTTAATAAATCGGCGTAATAATTACCTAGGCTTTCATTTGATAACTCAATACCAGCTGAGTCATGTTTTATAAACTTTCCATTATAACCACCTGAGCTAAATGTTTTAGTAAAAGTTAATGTGCCACCTTTTGTTTTATTTTTGTTACCAAAATTATTACTTGATTGACCCTTATTTAAATTAATATTAAATGAACTTGAATCATTTATTTTAAAAGTTTTATTATAGTTAATATTTTTAGATTTAGTTTCTAAATCTTTAAAACCTTCCATACTTTCTTTTCTATCTGATTTAGAAATATTTATGTTACCAAATTTTTTGTTACTAATTCCTAATCCTACACCTTTATTTTCATAAGAAATTTTACCATCTACACCAGACTCTGCAGTAACAGAAGGTGAAACAGAAGTGTTAGCAAGTAAACCTGTTTTAGCTTTCTTAGGTCCCCAATCTTTTCTTTTTGTACCTGATGGATCTTTTATTTTACCCGCACAAATTTTAGATGCATATGCATTAGCATACGCTGACGGATAAACTTTAAATTTTCTTTTTGCGGCCGCTTTGCCTCTAGCACATAGTTTTGTCATGCTGTTTAAGCCTCTTTCTGTTGTACAACTTCTTAGATTGTACCACTCTTGGTCTAAACAGTAAATGTCCTAGCGAGAGGATTCTTTTTATTGGATTTTTTAGCTTGAAGTTTCTTTTTTTCTTTTTTCTTTTCATCTTTGGCACCTCTTAACTTGCCATCAATCTGTTGTGTCATTTGTGATCTTGTAATTCCCATTATACTAAGTCTACTGCCTTTCCTATTATTGGTTTATATTTTGTTTTTTTATCTTCTCTATATGCTCTCATATACTGGCATCTTGGATTAAATTCAACCCAACTTGCATGGATCCATCCAGAATTAGGTTCTCCTGGGGTATAATATTCAAGAATTAACTGATCTGTTCTAATGTTCTGATTAACCCAATCAGCCACCTCAGCATTATCTACACCAACACATTCGAAATCAACGGCTTCAGCTTTAGCATGCTGTGAATTGATCGAGCTACCAATAGCTAAACATAGTTCAGGACTACGATATCCGCTAGTCACCTTAACTCTGCCGAAATGATCCCGGACAGGTTGAAGAACATTTTCACAAAGTCTTTTTAATTTTTCTATTTGATCTGCATTAGGATTATTATCAATCCCTTTACGAATCGCTGTGTCCGATTTAATTAGCTCTTGAAGAGTGAAGTTTCGTGAAAGATTCATTATTTCGGTTGAATAATTTTATCTATACTATAGCTTCCATCTACGTTCTTGTAAAGCTCAGCCTCTACCTCCCCGCACATGAACGTTTTGTTTTGCATTTCCATATTTCTAGTGGCTTCTCTTTTCATCTTTAAACAAGTAGATAAACTATCTTGTATTCTGTGTTCTACAAGTTCACCATTTATGAATAAACACAATGCAAATACTAATTTTATCATTAATGTCCTCCATTACCATTTGCAAACTTGATATCTCTTGTTGCATCCTTTAATTTTTCAATATCTTTTTTTAATTTTTCAATTTCTTTTTCATGACTAGATAACATTACACCTGTGTGTACATTTGCTTCTAACATTTTTTGCATCTTCTCTATTTGTGTTGCCTGCCATTCTAGGATCATGAACTGCTCCTGATCGATGGGTTTTTGAACACTAGCCTCTAATAAATCTTTTTCAAACAACTGATTTTTAGTTTCTAGTTTATTAAGTCTTTCGATAACACCGAAAGCAAACCATGCTCCGACAATTATGGCTGCGATCAGACCAATTAAGTTCCTTAAAGGGAGACCGATACTGGTGTTCTCATTTATTTTTATTGACATGATAGGCACTCATCTGAACCAGAATCTAATTCAGCTAATGCCTCCTCTTTACAATCCTGACTACAGAATTGATCTAGCTCATCTTTTGGTTGAAACTCTTTTTGACATTGATTACATTTCTTCATCGTTTATGTCTCCTTTTTTTTCTAAGTAGTTTAAGTCTTTGTTGCCAAAGCCAAGAAACAAATGCTACAGCATATTTCTCAACCTTTGAGAAAAACTCATCTATAAGACTGAAGAAATTATATAACCATTTATCAAACATTTAAATGCCTTGTAATCTAGGATCGTTTGATGTGATATTTTTTTCAGCTTTTGGTCTAGCAATTGACTCTTTACTTCTTTTTCTAAGTTGAGCAACCATAGACTCTTGCTTTCTTTTATCTTCTATTTGTTTTTTTAAATCTCTAATTAAATTCATATTAGCACTTCCATCTTCTTCTTGCTGCGCATATTCTCTTATCAGGAGTTTTAGCGCAATTAATATTATGCATCTTCATTTGTCCTCTTGATCTTCTACAATAAGATGCTCTTCTTTTAGCTGCTTTAGATCCTTTTTTAACTTTACCTGTAACAGCTGTTTTTAACTTCGATCCAGGGTTCATTCTTCTGTACGCACGAACACCTGCTGCAGTCATACCTGCTCCAGATTTTGTAGACCTAAAGTTCTTTTTATTTTTCGCTGGCATACCGCCTTTAGCGAAGCCATCGATCTCTATACCTAAATCAGCATAGTAATCCATGTTTTACCTCTAAGCAGTTAATCCTGGACCAGAATATTTATCTGTTAGTAATGTATAAGCAGCGACGTTTGTTTTTGTTTTAACAAAAATTCCTTTTGGAAAAAGGATTCCGTCCTCTGGAAATGAAAAGTTAATTACATCACCTTGTGGTACATCACCTATAAAAAGTGAATCACCTGTAGCTGATGTTGTTGTTAATTCTAATATACCTGCTCCAACATTATCTGAAGCAATAATAATTCCTCTTAATCTAATTGGCTGTGAAATAACTGCAGTACCTGTGTTACCTGCTGTTGATCTTGTAGCCTGAATATCACTTTTAAAACTCATAGTATCTCCATTATAAGGGTAAAATATAGGGGCGTAAAGTACGCCCCTATAAACTGTAATTTATTACGCTCCTGGAGAACCGAAGATTCCTCTAGGGTCAGACCAACCGAAGCTGTATCTTTCTCTAGCTTTGAATCTAACGTTACCAGTGTCAAAATCACCTTCAATCGCTGTTTTAATTGGCGATCTTACAAAGTGTTTTAAACCGTTAGGCGCATCAGTCATGATGAAGAATGCATCAGTGTCAGTTAAGAAGTGATTAACTCTGTAACCTTCTGGAATCATTCCCATGTTCATCATTGCATTGATGTCATTTTTAGCAAACGCTGAAGAACCGCCTGGAGTTGTAGATAAAGGAGATTTCATGATTCTCTCAGCAGTAAATTGTAATTCTTTTGGAATAATCAATTTTCTACCTTGTAGAGCGATCTTTAATCCTCTTTCATCTACGAACGCTGCGATATCGATTAACGCTTGTTCTAATGATGTTTCTGACAAGTCAGAAGCAGTTGAAAGTTCATTTCTGAACGTTCCACCAGTCGCTAATGGGTGGTCAGTAGTACAAAGTGCCTTACCGTCACCTCCATTGTAGCTTCCGCCTGTATCAAACGCGTTGTTTAATACATTCGCTGCTGTGATTTGTTTAGATTGCGCCATTGATCTAGCAAGAGCTCTTGTGTATCTGCCCGCTAATCTGTCGTATAAGTTATCTTCAATAGCCTCTTCTGTGATAGCAAATGCTAACGCCACAGTATTGTGAGTGTATCTTGAAGTATACGCTTCAGTAGCTTGGTCAAAGACAACTCCAGCACCTTCAGCTTTAGTCGCTGCAGTACCGAAGCCAGATAACATAACTTCTTCTTCAAACGCTCTGTCTGAAGATTCCGCCATGAAGATCTCTGCATGTTCATTGTCGTATCTGTTGTATTCCAGGCCAAATAGTGCATTCAAACCTGGCTCTAGTTCTTTAACTAGTTGTGATCGTGATATAGCCATAATTTATAATCTCCTATTATTATAAGCCTGTGCCTTGATTGTAGAAGTGGTTGTTAATTCTAACTAACACGTCTACGTTCGCGCTTCCAGCATCGCTGTTGTCAGTATTTTGTGACACATCGATTGCTTGAAGGACAGTTCCACTTGTAGTTAAACCAGATACACTGTAGTCCATTTGAACTTCAGAGATTCCAGTTAAAGCGTTACCGCCGCCTGTTGTTATTGCAAAGTTTTTAAAGATGTCTGCTGCCGCAAACGCTCCATCAGAGTCTATTGAATAAACTACATTAGGATCATCGATAACAGTAGCGACAATGTCACTAGCGTTAACAGTTCCTGGATAATAGTTTTTCCAAGTAGGCTTCTGAGTAGTAGGGTCTGTGTAGAACACTCCGTTAAAAACACCCACAACGAGATCAGAAGTATTTGCTACTGCTCTTTCGATTCCGCCACCTGCAACAGGTTTTACCAAGTCACCTTGATAAATCGCAGTACCGTAATTCGCAGCAATTCTGTATCTGTTTTGCGCGTTAATAAATGGAGAGCCATCTAACTTTCTTACTGGTCTTAGACCATATTTTTCAGCTACATTAGCCATAGTTGTTTTCTCCTTTATTGTTTAACATTTACTTTGGAGTGAATATTGCCAAATAATTATTATTTGTTTCCACCACCAAAAGTTACGCGAGATTGTCTATTAATATTAATAGGCATCTCCGGTCGTTGTTCCTTCATGACATCGTTGTCTACCGCGGCGACTCTGTCCTGAGTAATTCTTTGGAAATACTCTGCACGGCTTTTTACGATTTCTTCAGGTATCCTTCCCAACACAAGGCCAGCAACCCCGATGAGACCTGCGTAAGTTCCCTGAGCAATGACTGGATAAGAATGATCACCTAATTGATTTTTAATCTCTTCGGCTCTCACAAATTCCCAACCTTCTCTCATTTTCTTCGATACGTTAGCCGTATCTTGGAAACCCATACTTTCGGTTCTGATCCATCTATGAACATAACCGTCTGGCGCAGGTGGTGCATCCAGAGATGATGGTGGCGTCCATGGTTGTTTTCTAACATCCTTTACTTCATTAGACGCGCGTGAAGTTCTATTTATTTTATCGCTCATTCTATACCTCCTTCACGAATTTAGCGTATTCTTCTAGTGGCACCCCTAATTTTTTGGCAATAGCCACCTGTGATTTGGTGAGTCTCACAGATCTACGTCCCTGCTGAGTTCTACCAGCAGAAGCAACTTTTTGGACGGGTCTTCGTTGCTCTTGAGTAGCAAAACGGTGAGGGAAATTTTCCTTCATTCGTTTGTCTATCTCATTATAGTACTCATCACTTTCAACATCAACACCCATGCCCACTAGATCTTCGTGCACAGTCATTGCTGCATTTGTCATGATTTTATCGTTACCAAACCAAGCGTTTTTACTAGCCCAAGATCTTGCTCTTTCACTAGGCTCAGCTTGTGCTTGTTGTTCTTGGATTGGTTGTTCTTTTGGCGCGTTTTTTTGCTCTTCTAGCTGTTTCAATCTAGCTTCTCTATCAGCCATTTTGATTCTAGCTTTTTCCTTCTCAACAGTTAATTGAGTAAGCTCATCATTAGCTTCCATGATTTTATCGGCATCGTTATTTTCAATAGCCTCTTTAAGCTTTCTCTTAACCTGTTCTCTTTGAGCATCTACTCTCGCATCAAATTCTTTAAGATATTTCTCATCTGTAGAATCATATTTACTTTGAGTATCATCATACTTTTTCTGTAAACCTTTAGCAAAATCTAAAGCAGCTTTTTCTCTTCTTTCAGCTTCTCTAAATTTTCTAGTAAGTTTATCGATTCTTTTTTTAACAGATTCAGAAACGTCAGTTAAATCTTCAGGTTCCTCTGTTTGTGTTTCTTGTTTTGGTTGTTCCTGAACTTCTTCAACAGCAACTTCTTCTTTTGGTTGCTCTTTGTCATGATCAGTATAACCTAAATCAACTTCACCAGCGTTTAAGTTTGGTTCTTTTGATTCTTCCTGTTTTGTTTCTTCAATACTAATATCAGTTTCTTTAACATCATCTGTATCGAGTTCAACTTCAGGTTGTGTCTTAGCATATTCTTGTGCATCAGCCATGATGTGTCCTCCTTAATATAAATGCAGAATATCTTCTGGTTTTGCTATTGTTGCGATGATTTCATCATCATTCAAAATACGGTGTTCACCATATTTTGTTTTAAATCTAGAACCGGCATATCTACCGTAGATTACAAATTGCCCTTTACTACACCAAGGACCTTTTGGAAATTTTTCTTTATCCTGATAACAAAGATCACCCATCTCAACAACTAAACCAACTACGGTTGTCATCTGAATAGTTTCACTTGCTGTATCAGTTAAAATAATTCCACCTTTAGTTTTTTTAGGTCCTGAATAAGGTCTAACTAAAAGTCTATATCCAACTGGTTTTGGTATAACGTCTAAGTATTTTTTAATACCTTCTGGGTCAGTAGGTATGGCTTGTTCTTTTGATTCTGGTGTAGCCTCACCATTTTTTTTGATCCCGACTAAAGGATCAGGTTGTATTATCGTCATCGACATTCTCCTCGTTTCTCTGCAGGTCTTTAAGATCCTGTAGCAGCGTTTCTAAAGCGCTGAGTTTCCCTCTAGCATACGATAGGTTGTCGATTGTGTCTACATGGTACACCAAATCCTCTTTGGTCTTCTCAATTTGTTTTTTGATGTAATGTCGAATTGATTGTAGTGTATCTAAATCAAGATTCATTTCGTTCTAAACAGATTTTATTTTTACCAGCCTCTATTGTTTTAAATCCATATTTTTCTAGTATTTTAGATATAAAAGGCATGTCATATTTAGGATAATCATCAAATATAAATCTAGTACCTTTTACAGATTTATTAGCAAACCATACTGATTCAGTAATAACATCTTTAGTCATATGAGGTCCGTCAAAATGCACAAAGTTAAAATAATCAATATTTGTATACTGATTCATAAATTCAATATCAGTCATTTTTGTAAAATAAAACATTGGATAAGATTCAAAATCTTTCATCATTTGTTCATACATAGCATCAGTGTAATCACAAGTATAAGCACCTGTATTATCATAATGTTGATATTCTAAATTACCATAAGGATCTACAGCGAAGTGTATATAAGGAGTTCCTTGAATTCTTTCTCTAAAAGAATCCATAATTATTTTCGAACCAAGTCCTTCTCTGACTCCAATCTCGCATGAATAAAATCTTTCTCTAGGGGAAAATACAGGTGTAGTCTCACACCATTTTTTTAGTAGTTCATATTCAGAACTATCGCCTCTAATCATGATAGTTGTTTATAGCAAAGTAAGTTAAATAGCAACTACTTTCGTTTTATTAAATCTGTAGCTTTAAGTCCGTAAACACTCGCGATGACACCTACAAAAATTGTTTGATACCAGAAAGGAAGTTGCGAAAAATATTCGAAGAAAAGCTTCATCTTTTCCATCGCAGTTGGATCATCCGAAAATACTGCCCAACTTAACATTACGATAGGAGCTGAGAGCAATAATAAAATGAATTCGTCTTTCCAGTCCGATTGTCTTGCTTCTAATAATTTACCCTCGTAAGCTATCTCTCCCGCTCGCATCTTTTCTGCGTGCAGAAGTTGTGCATCCGACATTGCTTGTTTGGTTCTTTGCTTGTTCTGATATAAGTGGGCTCCAGTTTTTAGGCCCATTCCCAATAATTTTAACCACATCATAATATTGTTTTTGTCTTCTTTTACCTAAATAAGGTAACATTTCCTCCATAAAGTGTAAAGCACGATAGCCTTTTAACCAAAATCGCCAAACTTGTTTGTGATGTTCTTTTTGTTTTTTCTTTTTTTTATGAATATTTCCATTTGTTTTAAAATAATATTGAAATCTTTTGACGACATCTTCATCTGTCATCTGTACTTCTAGTACAGCTGAAGGCGTCCACCCATTTGGTCTTTTATTAACACCAAACCAACCTTCACCTTCAAATATACCAGCTAAAAAAATTAATTGTTCTCTTTTTGAGAGATTTTCAAACATTCAAATCTATAACAGATCTTTATAATAATCGCTACCCTTAAATATCATTCCGCCTGTTGATTTTTTATCTACTTTTGGGGATCTTAAAATATTTAAAGCTTGAGATATCTGTGATTCTTGTGAGATAGAAGGATCTACATCATTTTTCATAATATCATCAAATTTTTTATGAAGATCAGGTCTATTTTTTAAAACCTTTTTAGCAATCTTACTACCAACGTATTGTAAAACTTTAGCGACCATTATTTAAGTTCCTACAAAGTAAACAACCTTTTTTAAATTTTTCATGTTTCCAACAAGGCTCTTTAACAACTTCTTTTTGTTTATAAATAATTGGTGGAAAAAATAAACACCAAACCCATCTTGCTATTTTTTTAAAAATCATCTTACACCTCTAAAGTTAAAACCTTTGACTTGGATACCTTTAGTTCCTCTTACATCTACACACTCACTACAACAAGCATCTCCGCCTGTGTTCATTTTAATTGGTGGCACTTGTGAGTTTGGTCCACTTTTAGGTGGAACTGTTTTTGTTAATCTCTTATTTTTAATCATAATAAACTTTTATCTACATTAGAGCTTACCACAATCTCACCACCATGTTCAAACGATTGTGAAACAGGTGTCTTACACGGAGGATAAGTTCCATCAGGACATAATTGTTTGTTATTGTTATTGTTATCTGGTATTGTTGCAGGTCCTGTTGTTTTTTGACCTGTAGTTAACATCTCGCCACCTAGAATATCATTTTGACGAGCATCTTTTAAATTTTTTCTATTATACAAACCTTGTGAAATTTTATTAAACGCATAAGTAAAAGGTCCTATAGTTGGAACTTGAACAGGTCCTGTTCTAACTTGAACTTGAGGTCCCCCTGTGCTGGTTGGACTTGATCCCTTAGCACCAAATTGATTTGTGCTTTGATGAGTATAACCTCCTTCACCACCTGTATCTCCAGGTCCTGGTGTGTTTACTCCAAAATCAGCTTTAGATGCATCTGCACCACCTTTAGCTTTTAAAATTTTATTACCATATTTCTTAGACCACTTTTTTGCGATCTCTGGTTCATTCGCATACATGTATCTTCTTTGCTTTTCAGATTTAAAAGGCATTATCTTTTATTGTCCTTTTTTGGTTGTTGCATTTTCTGTGCAGTTAAATCTATTTTCTCTTCTGCAATTCTAATTCTCTCTTCAGCTTGATCTTCAGCAGATTCTAACTTCATTTTATCAAAGTCTAATCTTTCTTCAAATTCCATTTCTTTTCTTTCTGCGTCTTGCTGATTTTCCATAGCTTTTCTTTGTAAATCCATAGCTCTTAAATCTAATTCTCTTTGTTTCAATGCAACTAATGGATCTTCTTTTTGTCCACCAGCTTCTTCTTGAGCTAACATCATTGTAATCTCAGCAACTTTTTTAGCGACCATAGAATCAAATAATATTTTAAATCCTTGTGGGTCTTGTTGTGCTTGCATTTGTAATTCTGGTGTATTCTGAATCATATCTCCTATTTCACCATGAGCTTTTAATGCAATGTGGTCAGATATGTGTCCTTGTAGTAAAGCATATACCATTGGATTGATTTGAACCATTCTTGTAGCCATAAATGCTCTATGAGCTGCAATATGTGAATCATGATCTTGTTCAGGAAACGCTTTTAGCATTTGCATCTGTAATGATTTAGCATTTTCAGTTGCAGGATCCTCAGGTTGTGGTTGTAATTCAGGTTTTAACAAAGCATCAATGTTTTTTGTTCCTAAAGCTTCATAAACTCTTCTGTAAGCTTCTCTTAAATTGTGCATTTGTGGATTTGAAGCTGCAATTTTTAAATTCTCGTTTGCTAAAGTGACTCTTTGAGCCATTGAGAAGATATTTGGGTCTGCAACAGGGATTACATCCACTCTATCGTCAAAATCTTGTAGTTTTACGAATCGATCTGCGTTTGTAACTGCATATGGATACACAGGAGGCAGATAATCTGCAAAAACTTTTGATAAAAGTCTAAATTCTTGTCTCATAGCGTAGTAACAACGCTTGTGAATAGCGCTCATGACCCTTGAACCACGCTCTAACAACGCAATTGTCGTTCCAACAGCTCTATTTTGACTGTCTTCACCCATTTGCATGTCTGCAATCGCTGCAAAACGTTGTCCAGCTTGTACAACAAAGCCTAAAAGTTGGAATAAAGTACTACTTGGCTCTTTAAAAGGTAAAATTTGGAATTGATCTTTGATATTTCCTCCAGGTGCATCAACATCTCTGAACTCACCAGGTTGAAAAGGTTGGTCATCGTCACGAATTCTTATACCTCTAGACTTAAATCCAGCAGGTAAGTTCGCTAAAGTACCTGCATCGAGCAATTGTCTTAGTGCTTGAGTAGCAGACCTAGATAATCCACCAATCATATGGATTAAACCAAAGCCATAAAAACCTAATCCAGGTAAAAATTTGTAATGTACAAAGTATTCTTTTCTAGATTGTGTGTCATCATCTTCGCTGTAGTTTCTATAAATAGATAAAACTTCTCCTGAACCTTCATCTATTGAAACAATGTAAGGTAATTTAACTTCTTTCTCTGCATTCTCAACTTCAAACTCGTTCAAGTTTAAATCAATATGCATTTCTAAAATATTATATTGATATTCTTTTTCTCCAGCAGGTTTTACACCTTCTAGTTCATTTAACTTATCTTGTATTGGACTCTTGTCAGCTTGCTTTGGTATTAATTCTACATCTCTATAGAATCCTGCTTTCTGTTGTTTAAGAACATCATTCTCTGACATCTTAACAATGTGTGTAATTCTTTCACAATCTTTTAAATCAGTTGCGTAATATGGAACAATTAAATCTTCAGCAGGTACAAATTTAGCAACTGCTCTTTGTTTGATTTCATCGTAATAAATTTTTTTAAATGCAGATCCTGCTAATGGTAAATAAAATAATAATTGATCTGTGTCTGGTGTGTATTCTTCCATTTGTTCCATCAACATATAGTTCATGAAATCTTTAACACGTTCTGCTTGTTGTGATACTTCTGGAGTGTCAGCACCAATGACTTGAGTTCTTACAGGTCCATCACTTGGTAATAATTCTTTATACGCTTGCGCTTGAAATTGTGTTACAGCTTCAGATAAAAGCGGATGGGTTACACCACTTGCACCTTGGAAAGGTCTTGTGTTTTGCACATACTTAAATCCAAGAAGGTCTAAACCTTGTGTGTAAGCTTGTTCCCAATCCGCTCTTGAAACTTTATCTTTTTTATAATCCTGAATAAGTTGTGAAGACATACGGCCAAGCGTTCGCTCGTCCATATCTTCAGCTAAGTTTCTGTAAAAATCTTCTTCTGGTTCTGGAGCCTCGTCTGGAGTTTCCTGACCCTCAACTTCTACATCAACTTCTGACTCTTCAACTTCTTCTTCAGGAAGTTCATTTTGTTTTTCTACTTCAGCCATTATTATGTAATGATAGTTCTTTTATTTTTCCCTAACTTACAGCCTCTAGCCATTACGCCGTTTTTAGCTTTAATCATTTTACCAGTTTTAGCACCATCATATGGGCCTAAACCAAATGCATCACCATATCCTAAGAAATCAGCTCCGCTTGATTTTTTAGTCATTGGTTTCTTTTTAGGTAACATTGAAGCACTCATTGCTTTAGATAAAGCTGTGTCATTAGCCATTTCTGAACCAAGATCACCTGTATCTACTTGTGCTGCTTTTGCCATTGCTTTGTTTCTAGCACCTAGCATTTTAGCTCCAGCCATACCAATTAAGGCTGCACCGATAGCTTTTTTTATTTTTTTGCTTGCCATGATAATTATCTCCTATTTGTTATAACAGATTTATAATATCATGCAAATATATTTACGACTAGACCACCCTCATTGTAAGCTTTGAAAGGCTTATTGATCATATCTGGAGAGATCTTAATCGCATATACGTCATAAAATAAATCTGGATCATTTGGTGCCATTCTTACAATATCAGCATTGTCGCCATATCTTCCAACATAATATTGAGCTTCTGCTTCTGTTTTAAATGCAGCGATATGCTCATCAATTTTTTTCTTATCGCCATAACCAAATTCTTTTTTACCCTGATTTGTTCTAACTACTTTAAACTGTTTATCAGGATCTGATTTAGCGACAGGTATTGTCTTTACCTCAGAGTTATATTCTCTAGCTAATCGTTTCATCTCCGCAGGTAGAGTTGCTTCTTTATTAGGATCCGTTAAAATTTCTCTATCTTTTTTCTTACTAAATACTTTATAGTTTTTAAAACCAGCTTTACCAAATCTATTTCCATAAAACTCTATATCCCCTAAAAACTTTTCTCTTTTCAAATGGTGTAGTCTTTCTACAGGAGAGATTCCAACCCACTGTATCCCTCTATCTACTGCATCTTTAATTGTATTTTTCAAAGCATGTCCACCCCAGTTCTGTTTTCCGAATAAAGGTAAGAATGGAATTGAATCTGTTTGTTTTCTAGTATTAATGTTTGCTAGGTTCATTGAGTTCGCTTTAATTTCATCAAACTCAGATTTAAGTTCTCTAAATCGTTTCATGTCCGCATTTGTTTGCTTCATACCTTTTCTTGTAATGTTAGTCATCTCGTTTACGATTGCATCTAACTTTCTATTTGATGAGAAAAATTCTATTTCAGAACCAAATGCATTTTCAACTCTATCTCTTGCAGGGTTTACATCTCTAAGTTTTTGATTGTAGTCAGATTGTATTTCATCAATCATTTGAATTTTTTGATTGTCTGCCGTCTTACGAATACTTCCTCTTACATGATATACCTGGTTAGGAATACCGCTGTAATGTCTATTAAAGTCATAAGGTAATGTTTGACCCATTGGTAATGGTTTAGGATAGTAAACTACATTTTCAAAATACTCATCACCACCTTTGAGTCTATATTCAGAGTGGTTTCCATACTTCGGTCTAAACCCTTGTGATTCTTGTAGCTGTAGTTTTCTAAATATTTCTGTATCTCTTCGTTTTAATAGGTTAGTTGCATTTGCAACGTCATCACTAACATTCAGTCCTAAGTTTCTAGCTTGAGTTATTATGTTTTCATAGCTGTCTACAGAATCTTTAAAAGGTGATGCACTAAAACGATCATAGTCATCAGATGCTACTTCTCTAAACTTATAGTTCATTCTTGCATTAATCTTTAAATTGGATTTTTGCACTGCATTAATATTCTCTAATAAACTAGATAATCGTTGAGTTTGTGTATCTGATCTTGTAGGCATAGCCGTGATTTGTGCTCTAATAGTATCTAAATTATTATTCATAGTACGTGCTACATCTTCTGCTTCATCTACGATTTTAACATCAGTCATGTACTTTCTAGTTTTAAGATTGTTCACAGGAGCTTTTTCGACAATGTAAAGTAAATCCATTTTAGTTAATGGAATCTTTTTATCTTGAGCGACTTTTAAAAAGCCACCTATTAAATTACCTTGTTTATCAAACTGTGCAATGTTGGAGTCCCATAACTCTTCTTTCTTTACCCCTTGAGAAATACTTTTAAAATCAGGATTACCTGTTTTAAAAGATCCAGGGCCAGTAGATTTAAAATCTCTAATCCATTCATCTGCTTTTCTTGCACCTGCAATCGGGTGTCTTGCAATGTAATCCCATAGTGAAGATCCGATACGATTAGTAGAACCTCCTCTAGATAGTGGATTGTTATAAGCAATCTTTTTTAGCTCATTTGATTTTTGAATAGCTTCTTGTCTAATTTGTTCTTGTAATGAGATTTGAGGTTTAGTCATTGCTTGACCTCTTTCAACTCTTGTTGGAGCAATCTGTAATACTTCTTCTACCTGATCAACTGGTTCCTTGATCCGCGATACTGGATTCTTTGGCGTTGTCTTAGCCATAATACGATTAATGGCTCTACCGATAGGAGTTCTAAGAGCCACGGCTCCTGCACCAGCAACCGCTAATCCCGCTACACCCTTCAAGGCGCTCGGTTCATAAGGTTCTGCGTATTCTGAATTACCTACAGGAACATTAGATGTAGGTTCATCTTCTATGATCTCTTGTTTCTTTAAAGCTTCTAGGCTCACTACTTAACTCCAGTGAACTTCGTTCCTTGTATTGCTACTCCGCCTCCAGTACTATAATTATCTACACCTTCAGGTCTTAAATAATCTTCTGGATGTTCTTTTACAGGATCATACATTTTACCATCTACCATGTATGGATCTCCTAGATAAACAATGTTCTTATCTCCCATTGCCATATCTCTAGCTTTAGGCATTTTCTTTTTTTTATTTTTTGACATTATAGTAAATCCTTAATGTAATCTCCGCCTTTAGTAATTTCGACTTCCCCACCTGTTTTCATTTTAGCATTACCTGTTGCTTTTTGATAAAGATCAGTGACCATGTTTTTTTTATTACTTACATATTCTGTATCGTTCGGTGTAGCCGTAGCTGTTTTCTTAGTTGCTTTACTTAAAGCTTTTGCTCCAAGTGCACCTAATGCAAGAACTCCTAAAACTGCTTTAATAGGTTTTATAGGTTTATTTTTCTTTTCTTTTTTAGCATCCTCAGTTGCTTTCTTTAAAGCTTCTAAGTATTTTTTATATTCTGTAGCTTCATCCATAATAACTATATTCCTTCGGTACTTTATAAAATTCTTCTTCATAGTCACTTAACATTTCTATGAAGTTTCCTTGACGATATCTTAACACAGCCTGTGTGGTACTGTCGACATAGTCATCATGAGCTCCATGTGGAAATGCTGCACATTCCTCAATCACTTCTTCAGCATATTTCTCGTCTTCTGGATAGTAAACTTGCCCACTTTCGAATACTGGAGCGGTGGCGTTGACCCGTGAATGCTTATCTTTTCCCCTTGATGGTACGAATGGGATGACAGGGATCCCCATTCTTCTGAACTCCTGCATGAGTGGTTCCCCTGTAGCCTTAGCCTCAATGATCACGGACTCAGGTTCCCAATATTTATATTGATCCAAAGCAACTGCTTTTAGTTCTGGAAAGTCAAATTTACCTTTGAGTGCATCTAATAATATCATTGCAGGTTTACCATCTTCTTTTGGAAAGAAGACACCCCAAGTTGTGATAGCTGAATAGTCAGCAGTTTCTTTTGCACTAAATGCAGTATCGTACGATTGAATAACATGTTGCAGTTTTGGAATATTTCTTTTAGTCCATGGTTGCCACCATTCTCTTTTTAAGATTGCACCTTCTTCAGATGTAGGTTCCTGCATATACTGAGCAGACCAGTTTCTGATTGGAAGTGATGCTTTAACTTTTTCTAATTCTTCTAGTTCCCAATACTCAGGCCAAACAGGTTTACCTGAATCTAATATTGCAGGAAATGAAATTACATTCCACTTGTCAGCTTTAGGTTCAGCTTGAGCCTTGATTAATCTTCCTGTCAAATCATCTTCAGCCCATCTTGTCATTACAACTACAATTGAGCCTCCAGGTTGTAAACGTTGTCTAGGTCCTGACACGTACCAATCATATGCACGTTCCATAGCTGAATCAGACATTGCATCTTGTTCAGTGTGTGGGTCGTCGATAATAAGTAAGTCCGCCCCTCGTCCTGTGATAGAACCGCCTACCCCCGCTGCAAAGTATTCCCCACCATGATTGGTCTCCCAACGTCCTTTTGCCTTACTATCTTCTCGTAGTTTAACATCTCCAAATATATTTTTATACTCCTTCTGTTCCATTAGGTTACGAACCTTAGAACCAAATCTTGATGATAGTTCTGCGTTGTGTGAAACTTGCATAATTTTCAGATTGGGAAACTTCCCTATCATCCAAGCAGGAAATAAGAATGATGCAAATTCTGATTTGGTATGCCTAGGGGGCATATTGATAATGAGCCTCCCTTTTTTCTGTTTAGAAATTTTTGTAAACTCTGAAGCTATATGTTGATGGTGGCCCCACTTTTTAGGATTAGGGTCCAATCTACATATAAAATCAGGCCATACTTCTTTCACAAAATATATAAAATTATCCTGGCACAACTTTATGTGCTCAATCCATTTTTTTTCTACAGCTAATCTAAGCTGTTCATTGGTTAATAATTCTTTTTGCATTGGGTCCCCTTTAATTTAACCCATAATAAAATTATTGTCACTACGTTTGTAAATCAGAGTTTAAAGGCCAGATCATCAGATACATTTGGAACGCTTAGCGTGGCACAAGATGTGGTGTAAAAGTTTATATGTTGCTACTAGGTTTGGTACCTCTATGAAGTACGAGATGGCAGGTGATGTAGCCCCGAAGGGCTACACCTGTTGGTGATTACTGATTAAAGTCTTGGTTATTCTGTATTAACTCAAGTATTGGTCTTAGATTATTAACAAGCTTTGCTTTTAACTCATTAACAATAGGATCATTAGGGTACTGAATTATAATTTCCTCAACAGCACTCTCTAATTGTTTATACATGAATTGATAATTCAACCCACTATCAAGCGAGTTAGTACTCGCTTGTTCAACTTCATTATTGTTCTTTTTGCTCTCAATAATGTTATTAACCATTTTAACTAGATTGCTCATACTTAACCTTTCTTTTGATATTTGATTTTGATTTCATTAGTTTCCATAGGAACTAAATACTTTAAGTATTCATCTGGATTTAATTCCTTAAACTTTGTGATATCAAACCGATTTAACTTACGATTAATTAATTGAGCATAACCCTCATAATCATCTAACTTATTAAAGATGATAAGATTTGTTTTTAATCTATTGAACAAATCTATATGAGTTGGAATAACTAATTTAATATTCTTAGCCATTTCCTTTTGGTTATCTTTTGCTATACCTAAGTTTAATAGGTCTAGTTGGTTTTGTTTTGTAGCTTTCTTTTGTAGCTTTACTACATTTTGATTGCTCATAACATTCCTTTCTTTTTAGTTAGTTAGTTATCCCATTGTTATAAGATTAAAAAAAAGATTAATCAAGAAATAATTTAAAAAAGATTAAAAAAAATAAAACAATCAATATTACATAGATCATATAAATTCTTGTCCTGAACTGAACTGAACTGGGCTTCACGGCCAGGCAGCTTTTGTTTAGTTTATTGTTATGGCGTCGGCGTGGCGTCGGCGTCGGCGTGGGCGTTAGCCCACGCCATTTGTATTAACTCAACATATACGAAACCCGTTGGATTGTTCGCAGAACTCAATGAAACTCTCAACCTGTTCCATTGTGAACGGGTACGAACTCCCATAGCTATACTTCCGTTGTATCCATTCCCAAGTGTCGTGGTCTTCCTTTGGATAGTCAGCAGGTGCAGTATTTGTTTTTCCTGTTTCCCTTTCTACCTTTTCCCTCAACATCTTATGGCAGATTTCAACGAACTTATTATTCCTTTCAGCTTCTTCGCTCTCTTGCTCTACCTCATGGATTGCTTTTGAAACTGTACCGTCTTTGATAAGTGCTTTTAGTTGTTTAGCAATTTCTTTTGCCTCGCTCTCGCTTACCTCATGACCGTCATTAGATTGCCAAAACTTTTTATTATCTTCAGCAATTACTCCTGTTTGCTCACAAACAAAGTCAGCTAATCTTCTCCAACCCCAAACGGATTGTCTATAATATTCGCCTGTTTCTGTTTTGTGATTGCCTGTACTATATAAGTCAAAGCCCATTTTCTTTCTCCTTGTTAAGTTAGTTTCTAAAGTCTTACCATATCCCATCAGCAATGCAACAAAATATTTTAGAAAAGTTTTCCAGCTCACAGCTGCTTCGCTGCACGCTGGTGCACCAGTCCTGAACTTACCTTTACCTATCATCATATCTCCTCTCGGCGTGGGCGTGGGGGTAGAGCTAATGGATCCCAGCACGCCAGTCTGCTGCTGGCCAGGCAGGAAAGCTTCATCATCTAGCACATGCGTGTGTGGGGTCGACGGCGTGGGGGCACCGGTCAGAGACCTGTGCATCCGCGAACCATCAGTGCGAGCGCAATGATGTAGATCCATCCTACGCGAGGAAAGAAGACTAGTGGTACAGTCAGAACGAAGAGCCACCATATCAATGTGTCTCCTTCGCTGCTTCCAGCTCCTGGGCAGCACATTCGACAGCTAACCATGTCATTGAATTTTTAAAGGCGGTGGGACCACGGATGTCCTTGTCCAGCAGGAAGAAGACAGACTCACCACAAGCCTCTGCTGCCTCCCTTACATATTTCCAAACGTCAGCTTCGTGTTCGTTATAGAAGGCAGTGGTTTCTACGTAGTAGGTCAGACCTGCTACCCCGCCACCACAGCCGTGTGTTGCGATGTCTTTGATGGCGAACATTTCCTTCTGTTCGCCATCTTTTAGCCATTCCTTTATCGTCCCCATGTTATGCCCTCCACATCGGTTTTGAATTTAACTATGTCCCTTAGCTTTAGGTGCGTCAGGACTTGTGGTTGGTTGTCTAGAGTTCCCTGACCCTTCAATCGTGAGCCACTTGTAATTCTCACCCACATCTTCTCAGATCTATTACGGTGCTTAAACCACACATACACATAGTCACGCATCTTGGGCATTTGTTCCAATCTCTTGATTTGGAAGTAAGTTTCTTTTCCATGCTTTGGACATGAGTAAACTATGTTGTCATCTTTTTGAACTGTTTCTACCATATGATCACTCCTGTCAAAGTTAGGACAGCAAATGTAATTGCGATCACAGTTAGTTCTGGAATTATTGTGTTCATTTCTTTCTCCTTTGTTAGTTATGTAAGAGATAAGATATGATGGGATAGATGTCAAGTTCTTTTTCCAAATTATTTTTCGCAGATGAATTTACCGAAATAGGATCCTCTGCTGCCAGCTGCACGCCTGGCCAGCTCCTGATGGCTTAGTTCAGAAAAGCAGGGTAGCTTTTCGTAACGGGAACGGGGTCGTGGGTCGAGAAAGGAAAATGAAAATAAACCATACCCACGCCCCAAGAAACTTTACCATCTCCTGACCAGCAGCGCCAGTTCCCAGCTGGTGATGCCCTAAGTTCTTCCACATTTCTCCTTGATAATCGGGCTTCGGGATCGGGGGTGAGCTGCTCCTGAGCCGCGTCTCCCAGCTCACCAGGCCAGAGTTCAATGGTTCTATTATCGTTATTTAACGGGATTCGGGACGGGGATCGGGGACCCGGGAGGATGCGCCAGTGCCCAGCTGCGCTGCGAAGGTGATTAAGGTTCTAAGATCCGTGTGGCGTGCCAACGGGATCGGGGTTCGGGACTCACGGCTCACGGCCAGAAGTTCATAGGCGCTCTGCAAGAGGGGCCTATTCAAGATATACGCTCTACCACCTGCTTTCAAATATTTAATATGCCAATTAATTTGATACTTTGAAAGACCACAATTCTTGCTGGTGTTGGCTTTGAGTTCTATCCAAAAAACTTGCTTATTTACGACACAGTGGACATCTGGAATACCATTAACTGTGCTAGATTCTATGCGGGTAAAATGCCAATCTTTATCTAAATTTTTTAACTCGTGCCATATCCTAGTTTCTTTGTTTTGAGCCATATTTTAATCGGTCAATAATTGCAAATTTTGCCTATCACAGGCTCATTAAAAATACGATGTTCAACCCAATTTTCAAACTCTGCTGGGTTATCTTTTTCTACAATTACAAGATTGTTTTGCCACCAAACATCACAGGGCTGATTTATTTTGAAAGATAATAAGCTATAGCCACCATCTCTATTAATAAAAATAACTCCAATCCGCTCATTAAAGCTCGACGATTTTAGTGATGACGGAATTAGGAATAATAGTGCTACCACCAATAGTTTCAATATAACCTTCATCGCCTTCCTTTCCATCTTTAAGACCATAGTCACAAAAGATTCTAGTTATGCCTTTTTCACGTGAGAGCAACCAACCTCTTGAAACCATTCTACCAAGTCCTGACTTCATCAATTGATCAAAAGTTTGCCAACCTGACTCTCCAACAATATCTACCCAATGTACTTCTACAAACGGATATCTTTCAATTTTTTCTTTTGGAAATTTTATATTAAGTTCTAATGCTTTCTTTCTGTTTAATCTTTTACTTTTCATAATCGTCCTTTGTTAATACAGATACAATACCAAGTTTTGTAGTAAGAGTACTATTATGGACTTCATTGAATACTGTCAAGAAATCTTTCCAATCCTTACTCTGTACTAGTTTCAATTGGCGTAACGTCAATGATGTTTTTTGCTTCGCCGATTTTTGATTCAAGCTCCTCAAGTCTCTTCTCCAGTTGTTCTCGGTTCATACCTTCTAAACCTATATGGCTTATTTCTTTCCTATCTACAAAGTGTCCTGCCATCTGATCTCTTCTAAACTGAGCAGTAATTGCTGCTGTCATCTGGCCTTTTTTCTCTGACACATCTCGCATTCTGTTGTAGTGCTTGTATGACAATAATTTATCTTTCTCTTCTTTCTCTAGTTCTTGAGCCATACGTTTTTCAAAATATCTAACTACATGAGGATTCTTATCTGGATTTAATAACCTACTAGCTTGATCTGTAGGTCCATATTTATTTGTTGAAGTAAAACCCGCTTGCTTAGCAGCCTCTACTTTCGAAATTTCGCCATAATTGGAAACATAAATATCAACAAACTTACGTTGTTTAGGTGTAAGTTCTGATATTGTTTTTAACTGATTTGACTTTTTTGGCACGTAATTACTATATACCCCTTCCTTAGAAAATAAAACTCCTTAGTAAAAATTTCTACCCCCCACTCGTAAGGAGTATAGTTACTCCTAGAAATTTCTAGGAGTAAAACTGGTTCTAGGAGTAAATCTAGGAGTAAATAAGTGTTGGTATTAGCGAATAATAGTCAATTACTCCTAGACTCCTAGAAAAAAAGGCTATTTTTTCTAAAAAGTTTTTTTTAATTTTTTTTTCTAAGCAGTGGGTATATACCAAAATCTAGGAGAAACCACGTAAAACCTAGCTTTTTGATATCTGGTTCTAGGAGCGTGTACCTTAGAACCATTATAAACTACACATTTTACTTGACCCCTGTGACCAATTTGATAAGGTGTAAGAGTAAATGTTAGCTTTTTTTCATATTACGCTCTTTGAATCAACTAAGGAGGAAAAAATGACTTGACTATTTAATCAAAATAAACTAATGCGAACGCTTGATTATGTTTCATAATCATTCTTTCTAAGTTAGTTGGAAAAGGGCAGCTACCGGGAGACTGGTGCTGCCCTTTTTATTTATATTGATGTTACTAAATTTGAAATAAATGCAGTAGTACACAAATCAACTGCGTGCCTTAAATGTTCTAGATGTTTTCGGTGATATTTTTTAGATTCTTCTTCCTTACAATTTCGATACTTAGTAAATTGTAGTGAATATTTTTTCCAGGCAAAGTTCCTTGGACTGAAGGCTATATCGCCTTTCATAATAGCCATTTTATATCGTTCTTTTACATGCTCAGGCTCAAAACCAGCATAATAACAAACAGTATGAAAATCAGTAGTATTCGACATAATCCATGTATGAGCCTCACATTTATAAATTGAAGGCTTTCTTTCTTGAGACCTGGATCCTGCGTCTTCGATGGCATTGACTAACACTCCTCTCCATAATTTTTCTTCAGGTTCTACTTCAGTGCTCAACAACTGAGCTGCAAAACTAGTGCCCATAAGTTTTAATAAGGAAAGAGAGTAAGTCACGATGGTAGATAGTTCCTTCTATATCTCTACGAGATTTTTTTGATTTTTCATAATCAATATGTACACCATCAATGATTTGGTGTATATCCTCTCCAGAGTGTTTAGGTTGATCTTCGTGCTTCGTGAAAATATCTCTAGCCATGGATCTATTATAATGATTTATCTGCGTTTTTTCCACCTTTGATGACCTTTAATTTGTAAAGTTTAGCCTTACTTTTAACTTTTTTTTCTTTTCCAAACTGCCACACAGCCTGGATATCAGCCATTACTTGAGGATCAAACGTTTCTTTATAACCACACTTATCGCCCATGTATAATCTAAACATGATGCTTGTGACTTTAGAGTAATCTTTTTTCTCTAATTTGTTGGCTAGGATTTTAAGACTATCTAAAAATGGACTAGTGGATTGTTGTTTTCGAGCCACGTTTTACAAACTCCTCTAATAACTTGATCAGCTTTAACACATATTGTGTTTCTACAACTGGGTCTTGATCCGTGGTTCGTTTAACATTTTCAAAGTGACCTGCTCCTCCACACTCTTTGCAAGTTTGCGTTTCTTCATACATGGCTATTCTGACATAGCCATTGCCCTTGCAATTCTTACAAATCTTGTAGGGTTCACCAAATTTTATATTCATATTTTTCTTATATTTCTTTTTTGACATAAGTAAAGGGTTTATTTCTAGGGTTACGATTTTTAGGCCAACGACACTTGAACACTTGTGTGACTACACTGTCTAAATTTTTCTCGTCACCAGTTAAGATAGTAATATCATGACCATTCTGAACTGCATGCACATGGTGTCGAATATAATTATTAACTTTAATAACTCGTTCTCCTTTTTTTAAATCATCAAGGTAATTATCAAAGTCAATACAATCTTTATCGGACATCATTTTCTACCTTCCGTATAATCATTTAGTTTATGATAATGCTCATTGTCTCTTAAAATTGCGATAGCATCATCACAACTTTTAATTACATTCTTTTGAAGCTTATCTAGACTTTTTTGAGTTTCGTCTAAGCTTTTTTCCAACCTTGCTATTGTTGCTTTTAGCTTTGATATTTCGTCCATCTAAGTCCTCCTTTTTAATTAATTTTGGATCCATTTTTAAAACTAATTCTTTATACTCAGGGATAGAAAATTTATTTTTCATTGCCTGGTATTCTACATATTCATTTACAAGTTTTGAAATCATTGATGCAGGTGATCTAAACTTATGATTACAAAGTCCTTGCAAAGTATCATAATCTGCTTTTCTTACTGCAACTGATTTAAATTTATTTATATCCATGTTTTTTTAACTCCTGTTTCATCTGTTGTTTTGTTTTAATTTTAGGATTTGGTAATACAATACACATTCTTTCAAAGTATGGATTGTTGTCACTGAAGTCCCAACCTCTTTTTTTGCTCAATCGATAGTGAGCTTTATACTGTCTATCTTTCCAATCTACATTACCCATAAAACTCCTAACATGACTAATGCTAATTTAGGAAACATGAAACACAGTAAAATTATAAATGCTAAAATATGAATCAAGTTCATCTAGACTCCAATTCATTCATAGCTAAGATATCACACAGATCTGTGTGTAATGGTTTTTGATATTCGTCCTTGTGTTTGATATGAACATTTTTTAGTTTATCTGATATCTCATCAAAACTTTTTCCTTCAGATAATGCTAAGTCCATCTTCTCAACCAAAGATCTAAATATTTTTGATTTACTTTTTAAGTTCATTGTTTTTCTCCTTGTCCCATCTACATAAGAAATCCCATGTAAGTTGTCAAGACAAAAATATGGTATAATAAATTATGAAAGAATATTTTATAGCGGGTATGATTTGTTTATTAAATCCTGTTTCGGACATGCCTCAATGCTTTAATTTTCATGAAGATCCAATAAAATATTACAATTTAGAAGACTGTAAAGCATTTTCTAATCAAAAAGCCAATGAAATGGCCAATAATTTCACTGCAAATGGTTTTCAAATACTTGAATTAAGAATAACCTGCCTGGTTGACAAAGAACACAAAAACACTTGATTTTACACTAAATAGTTGATAAGATTATCACATGAAGCAATATCGCTTTCAATGTTATGCAGCTGGACTGTATTTTACTAGTGTCGTAAACGCTGCTAACGATGAAGAGGGGATTAAAAACTTCGCATCGAATTTAAACCAAGGTTTATATTCGGTTAAAAAGGATGGTTTCGGTCGAGGAATGCGTCGATACCATCTAACTTATGAGGAGCTAGATAATGGCACTACAAAAGTTAATATCGGAGAAACTTCTGCTGGAGTCCAAATGGGCATCACAGGCGTTAGCGCAGGGTAGAGTTACTACTGACATGAAGTGGATTGATATTAAAATTAAAGAGCTTAAAAATGCTATTAACGCACAAAGCGTTACTGATGCAAGAGAGCTTTTTGTTGAAAAAACTGGTTAATTAACTAGTTAAAATTTTTTCTAAAAAATCATTCATTTGATTAGGGGGTTCTTGCCCTCTTTTAAACAGATTTTGTGCCATGCACACTCAGCACAAAAATATTCGTTGTTCTCTATTATGACTGCTATTTTAGATCTACAGTCCTTACATTTTCTTGGAAGATGTGTGGGACTTTCTCGGTATACTTTTTCATTTTCCCTTGCCATAGTTTCTCCATTAAGTTTGATACATCAGGATGTAGCTCCCAGGTTAAAACATTTAATCTAGAAAAAAAATTTACTTCTTCATCTGACTTAGCAACGTAAAATAAACTTGCATCTCCATGTTTTTTAATAGCTTTGAATCTATGATTACCATTTCTTAATTGTAATTTTTCATCAACTACTAATGGACACAATAAACCCTTTGTCTCTATATCCCCTCTTATAGTTGCTTTAAATTCTGCGTGTGTGTTGTGTATTATTTTAATATCTTTAAATTGTTTTATCTGTAGCCTCTCTTTAAAGATCATGTACAAAGGCCAAATAACTTCTCCATGGCCTACAACTATATTTTTATGAAGCTTGTCCAAAGTCATCTCCCAATGCTACATCTACTTTACTTGGCACTTTAAATTCCATACAAGTTTCCATTGTTTCTTTAATGGTATTTATATCATTTTCATCCTTAATATCAAAACATAATTCATCATGTATTTGTATTTTAGGTAAGTATCCAGCCTCATAACAACTTACAATTGCTTGTTTTGTTTGATCAGCTGCAGATCCTTGGATCAATCTATTTAATGCTTTGTAGGTAAAGGCTCTTTTAATATTTTGTCTGCCGTATTTTGAAGATGCGTTTTCAAATGTTTCTGGTGTGTGAATACCAAAATCTCTTGGCTCCCACATATCAAATCTACACTTACGACCTTTCTTAGTTCTAATAATACCCTCATCGCTTGCTTTTTTCATACATCTATCAGATAATAGCTTCACAAATGGTACCTTTCTATTATATTTTGCTATTAGCGCTGACGCTTCTTCTGTTGATAATCCAAGAGAATTGGCCAGTTTATTCTTTCCCATACCGTACATTAGTCCTAATCCTATTGTCTTTGCTTGTTTCCTTTCTATGCCTGCTAAATCAGCTACAGTTTGATGAAAGTCTGTCTCAGAATTTGCATATGCCTCTACAAGTTCATTGGATCCCTCGTATCCTTCTCCTATAGAGGCTGCATAGTGAACTACCATTCTTGGTTCTTGCTGACTATAGTCAAATGATCCCCATCTACAGCCTGGCTCTGGTAAGAAGAGACCTCGGATTTTTGGGCCAAAGTCTTTATTACGAGCGGGTAGCTGTTGAAGATTAGGATTAGCCATAGACAGACGGCCAGAAACGGTCCCACCACTGTCGCTACGTAATTGATTAATCTCACCATGTATTCTCCCATTATGTTCGTATCTTAAAATTGAATCCAGGAATGTACCATGAAACTTGTTGATCTCTCTAGCCTGTGCTATATATTTACTTATTTCGTGTTTCGAATTAGCTAACCAATTAGATGTAAAAGATGGCTCATGAGTTTTGTCAGTACGTGGATAATCTATCCCTAATTTATCGTAAGCTTCTCCTATTTGTCGTGCTGCCCATATGTCTATGTCTTTTCCTACTAATTGCTTTATTTTTTGTAAATAAGTTTTCTCCTGTAATTGGAACTCTTTCTTTAAAGCATGAGCTTTATCTACGTCAACCAAAACCCCTTTTTCCCTCATCTTAATTAATATTGGAAGTAGTTTAGCTTCTAACTCCCAAATCGTTTCTAAGTTTTGATTGTAAATTTCTGGCTTAAATCTTTGCCATAATAGGTACGTGAGGCGTGCATCTTGTTCCGCATAGAACCCGACATGCTCTGCAGGTAACTTCCACATCTCTGCTTTAGGATCTATACCATGATCTTTTGCAGCTTCTTTTAAATCGTTTTCGGACTTCAGCTCACCAAGATAATCTTTAGCCAATGCATTTAAACTATAAGACCATCTGTTTTCATCAATGATACCCGCAGCTATCATCGTATCTACTATTTCACCATTAACTTCAATACCCATATGTCTTAACCATCCAACATCGTATTGTGCGTTATGAAATATTTTTCTTGCAGGTAACTTACAAACATCTTTCATGTATTGTAAAACTTGTGGCTCGATCATATTGCCACCACCAAAATGTTTAAATGGATAATATCCTTGCCAACCTTCTACAGCTACAGCAAAACCAATCACATAGCCATTACCAGTTGCCCAACCTGCTCCTAATTTATTATTAATACCTTCATCTCTTGTTTCTAAGTCAATTGCAATCTCATCATACTTTGATAAGTCTTTATACTCTGATGGACATGACCAAATATGTTTTTTAAAGTTAAATGTAAATTGTAATCCTGTCATACTGATACCTTTTTGTTGTAGTACGTTACCATTGCTCGTGATCCTTCATACTTTTCTAGTCGTCGTTTCATTACTTGGTTCTCTAAGTATAGTTTTTCATTTTTTTGTTTTAACTTATCTATTATCTTTCGAAATCTAAGGTGCCAATTTTTACCAAGATCTCTGTCTCCAATCATTTCTTTTTTTTCATGTCTTTAAGTTTAAGTATTTCTAAATCACAATAGTGTTTAATCTTTTCTAAATCCTCGATACCATTTTTATTCATATATCTACAAACATATTTAATTACGTTGCCTTGGAAGAACGTTAAATTGTTTTTACTAATAAATTCATAAGGCTGTATACGAAACTCCTTATAATGATTTCCGCCAATCTGTTTACTTTGCGGAAAAGCTTCTTCTAATAAATCTTTATTCGTCATACACCACACATCCCTTCACATTCTTGATTAAATAAATCTGGACCCTCATCATCTTTGAACTTAACCTCATCTAATGGTACACATTGTCGATGTACAAAGTTTTTAACTTTAGGGTTATGCATACGCATCTTTTTATCAAATTCTACAGCAGATGCAAATTCTTTCGGACGGTTGTCTCTCATATCAATCCAAAACTTATCATCATGAAATGGACATCCAATGCATGCACTCTTAACTGGTATTTTAAATCCTTTACCTTCATACCATTTTAAACAATCCTCTCTTGACATTTTTTTATCTATCAATGGCCATACATTTTTCTGCCACCAAAATCTTGAAGGCTTCATACGCATAATTTCATCAGTTGATATACCAACCCAAACTTCTACAAATTCTGTTTTTGGAAATCTTTGTCTTGGTTTAAGTCCACATAGTTCTCTAATCTTTTTAGCAATCGGAGTAATCTTGTATTCTCTTGTACATTGTCTTCTACCCATACCTTTCTTACCTTGTTCGTTTAAAGTATAGAATGGTGCAGAAGCAAATTGATTACCACCTGGTGCGAGAGCCGTGAGGATGTCATCTTGGATATTACCTTTCTTAACTAAATACACAGGATAACTTAATACTGACTTTAGATACTCTAAATGTTTTATTACAGGTTCAGGTTCCCAACCCGTATCAGCGAAGATAGCTGCGTCTGGCTTTACACCAAACTCTCCAGCATCTGCCATCAAGGCCATTGTAGAGCTTTGTACTCCTGCTCCAAGGCTTAGTATTCTTAGTTTTGGTTCTTTGTTACTTTCCATATTGCCCTTCCTATTTCTTCTGCGATTTGCGGGACGATAGAGTTTCCCAATGCTTTAAGTCGGTATACCCGCCCGGGTACCCCATTAGCCACTCTACCCACATTGGGTTCAAACTCCCACCAACTTTTTCCCCTAGATTGCTCTTGCCTCGATCTACCTTGCTGTCCTTGTACATAAACTCTCTCGGTGTCGGCCACATTATGTTTGGATGTGCTACTTGATCGTTCAAACTGATTGGCATTTTCTTTTCTACTTTCATCTGCATTCTTTTTGCTGAGCTTGCTCCCCTGTCGCAATGTGCGTCTGGAGTTCTCCATAACCTCATTGTTTCTGGATCCACTTGCTCTCTCAGATTCGATGGTCTCGTTCTGCCTTTCCTGTGCCCCTGCATTAATTTCATTGTTCCCTCTTTTGATCTTGGAGGTAAGTGATCCATTGTGTTTGGAGTAGCCCACAATCCAGACTCTGTCTCTTTTGTGGGGCGCGCCGACGCCTGCAGCTGGAATAACAAACGTTTGGACTTCGAAGCCTTCACTTTCCAAATCAGAGCACACTGTCTCGAAGACCATGCCGTCTTGGATGTTAATAAGACCTCTGACATTTTCTGCAATAATGAAGGTGGGTTGGACTTCTTTAATGACTCTAAACATTTCTGGCCAGAGATATCTATCGTCATTGGTTCCTTTTTGTTTTCCTGCAACGCTGTAGGGCTGGCAGGGGAAACCACCTGTGAGGATGTCGACTTTTTCTTCGATGTCCTTTCCTTCCAATTTCTTAATATCATTATATATCTTAACTCCTTTCCAATGTTTTTGCAGCAACAATCTGCAGTATTCATCTCTTTCACAAAATGCTATTGTTTTAAATCCTACCTTTTCTAAGGCTAAACTAAATCCACCAATACCACTAAATAGATCTAAATGATTCATTTGTTTCCTTGTACATATACTAAATAATCTTCTCCAATTGGATAATGATATTTATAGTCTGTGCTTAATAAATGCAAACTATCTCTTGCTCGTGTTACTCCTGTATAC
>Ga0208425_1000115_pt1 | contig 28903 bp, 40 predicted proteins | sample DEB08_DNA_4_FD_185496 | JGI IMG/M metagenome (GOLD analysis project Ga0208425, IMG submission 185496) | Aqueous microbial communities from the Delaware River and Bay under freshwater to marine salinity gradient to study organic matter... | ecosystem: Environmental > Aquatic > Marine > Coastal ...
TTCATTTAAAACCGCAAACAATTCACCTGTAATCCAATTAACTGCTAACTTCATGTCTTTATTTTTTCCCATTTTTGCAACCACTTCTTCAAAATATTTTGCTACATCAATATCAGAAACTAATATTGTCGCCTCATAAGGTGAGATTTTAAATTCATCCATAAATCTTTTTTTCTTTTCATCAGGAAGTTCGGGTATTTCAGCTTTAAGTGATTCTATGAATTCATCTGATACTTCTAATGGTAATAAATCTGGATCAGGAAAATATCGATAATCATGAGCATCTTCTTTTGATCTCATAGATCTTGTTTCATTTTTCTTAGTATCAAATAATCTTGTTTCTTGATCAATTGTTTTGCCCTCTTCAATTAAATCAACTTGTCTATTTGCTTCATAATTTATTGCCATTTGCATGAATTTAATGGAATTTACATTTTTGATTTCACACCTCGTTCCAAATTCTTTTATACCCTTTAATCTAACAGAAACGTTAACATCAGCTCTTAATGATCCTTCTTGCATATTACCATCACAAGTTCCAAGATATCTCATTATCGATCTTAGTTTTTTAATATAAGCATTAACTTCATCTGGAGACCTTAAGTCTGGTTTGCTAACTATTTCCATTAAAGCTACTCCTGATCTATTAAGATCAACAAACGTGCTTTGGGGATCCATATCATGTATACTTTTTCCCGCATCTTGTTCTAAATGTAATCTTTCTATACCTACTTCTTTATGGCCATCAGGCATATCAAGAATAACTTTACCCTCGCCTACTATCGGATCTTTGAATTGTGAAATTTGATAGCCTTGAGGTAAATCTGCATAAAAATAGTTTTTTCTATCAAAAACGGATCTTTTATTAATTTGTGCCTTAAGACCGATACCAGTTTTAATTGCTTGTTTAACACAAAATTCATTAATCACTGGCAGCATACCTGGAAAAGCAGCATCAACTAAACTAACTTGAGTATTAGGCTCTGCACCAAATTTTGTTGAAGATGTAGAAAAAAGTTTTGAATTTGAGGTAACTTGAGCATGAACTTCAAGACCTATAACTACCTCATATACTTTATCCCCTCTTATGATTAAATATTCACTTTGGTCTTTACTCACTACATCCACCAGTCGTTAATTTTATTTTTAAATTCAATTTTTTCTTCCATGGCATAAGCTATATCTAGAATTTCCTGTTCAGCAAAAGCTTTACCTATTATTTGAAGTCCTAAAGGATAACCTTTGGCATCATGTCCAGCTGGTATAGAAATGGCGGGCAGTCCTGCTAGGTTTACAGGTACTGTAAAAATATCATTAAGATACATTGAAATTGGATCGTCTTTTTTTTCACCTATTTTAAAAGCTGAACTTGGGGTCGATGGAGTTAAAATTGCATCTACAAGTTTATAAGCTTCATCAAAATCACTTTTTATTAATCTTCTAACCTTTTGGGCCTTTAAATAGTAAGCATCATAATAACCTGATGACAAAACATAGGTACCAATCATTATTCTTCGTTGAACTTCAGAACCAAATCCTTCTGATCTAGTTTTTTCATACATATCAATTAAATTATAACCTTCTGATCTAAAGCCATATTTAACACCATCATATCTAGCTAGGTTTGAAGAGGCTTCTGCTGGAGCAACAATATAATAAGTAGGTAAAGCATATGAAGTATGAGGAAGTGAGATGTCAACGATTTCAGCCCCACAATTTTTTATATGTTGAATGCCTTTTTGCCATAATTCTTCAATTTCTTTTGGCATTCCATCAACTCTGTACTCTTTGGGGATCCCAATTTTTTTTCCTTTGATATTTTTTGAAAGTTCTTTTCTGTATTGATTTCTTTTAAAATCGATTGAAGTAGAGTCTTTGGGATCATAAGTGCTAATAACCTCTTGTAATAAAGCACAATCTTCAACATTTTGTGCCATAGGACCAGCTTGATCTAAGGATGAGGCAAAAGCTACTATTCCATATCTTGAGCAACTTCCATAAGTAGGCTTTAAACCCACTGTACCTGTAAAAGACGCAGGTTGTCTAATAGAACCTCCAGTATCAGTTCCAATTGTAACCGGAGTTAGTTGGCCAGAAACAGCAGCTGCAGAGCCGCCTGAAGAACCACCTGGAACCAAATTTTCATCAATTGGATTTTGTACATTTCCAAAATAACTAGTTTCATTTGAAGAACCCATAGCAAACTCATCGCAGTTTAATTTTCCTAATAGTATTCCACCTTCATCCCAAATGTTTTGTGTCACAGTAGATTCATATGTTGGAATAAAATTATTTAAAATTTTACTTGCTGCTGTAGTTTTAATTCCGTTTGTACAAAACAAATCTTTTACTGCTATAGGTATGCCTGGTAATTTTAAATCAAAATTTGGACTATCATCAAATTTTTTAGCTTTAACAAGAGCATTAGAAAAATCTTCCGTTATATAAGCGTTGAGTTTTTTAGATTTTTCAGATCTTTCTACAAAAGATTTAGTAACCTCATAAGAAGAAAGTTTTTTCTCTTTAATATTTTTAACTAATGAATTTAAAGATTGTTTTGTAATATCTGACATTATTCTACTACTTTAGGAACTACGAAAAAATCTTCATTATCAGCAGGAGAATTTTTAAGAATTTGTTCTCTTATATTTTTACTTTTAATTTCATCTGGTCTTAATTTTAGAGTAGTTTCTGCTACAGATGTTAGAGGTTGAACATTATCTGTTTTAAGTTCACTTAATTTTTCAATAAAATCAAATATTGAGTTTAAATCACCTGCTAGTTTTTCGGCTTTTTTATCATCTACTGATATTCTAGATAACTTTGAAATATGCTTTATTGTTTTAAGATCTATGCTCATATGATATTTAAATATGACGCAAACTATCACTTAAGTTTAAAATATACAATATGATGACCTTAGAAGAATTTAAAAAAAAACAGACTAATAAATGTAGATTACTGGGTCTAGATCTTGGTTCAAAAAGAATCGGGGTATCAATATCAGATGAAAAACAGTCTATAGCTACTCCATTTAAAACAATTTTAAAAACTAATACCAATGATTTAATTGATAAGCTTAAAGAAATAATTAATGAATATGATATTAAAGGTATTATTATTGGAAATCCAATTAACATGGATGGTTCCTTAGGAAGATCTGCTCAATCTGTAAACGATGTAAGTTCAAATATTAGTAATAAAATAGATATACCTATTTGTTTGTGGGATGAGAGATTATCTACAGTTGGAGCATTTAATCTCTCCAGTCAATTAGATGTTAATGTAAGTAAAAGAGAAAAAAATATAGATCAAAATGCTGCAGCATTTATTCTACAGGGAGCGCTAGATTTTCTAAATAATTAATACTTGCCATCCTAGCATAATATAGTTATAGAGTTGGTTTTAATGGCAACTAAAACCAATAAAGCTATTAAAATCTCACAAAAACATTTGCTAGGTATACAGGATTTGTCAATTAATGATGTTCATCTAATATTAGATGAATCTCAAGGGTTCATTAAATTGAATCAAAGTAAAAATAAAAAATTAAATGTCTTAAGAGGTAAAACTCAAATTAATTTATTTTTTGAGCCCTCTACTAGAACTCAAAGCTCGTTTGAGTTAGCTGGAAAAAGACTTGGTGCAGACGTAATGTCTATGAATATAAATAATTCTGCCATTAAAAAAGGTGAAACTTTAATTGATACTGCGATGACATTAAATGCTATGCATCCAGATATTATTGTAATAAGGCATCAAGATTCAGGTGCATGTAACCTGTTATCTCAAAAAGTAAATTGTGCCGTTCTCAATGCTGGCGATGGTAGACGAGAACACCCCACTCAAGCTTTGCTTGACGCATTAACAATAATTAATAGAAAAAAAAGGATCGAAGGATTAAAAATAGCTATATGTGGCGACATTCTACATTCAAGAGTGGCTCGATCAAATATTTACTTATTAAACATGCTTGGAGCAGAAGTGAATATAATTGCACCAACAAATTTAATGCCTAAAGAAATTGAAAAATTTGGTGTGAATACTTTTACAGATATGAAGAAAGGTTTAAAAGATTGTGACATCGTGATGATGCTTAGATTACAAAATGAAAGAATGACCAGCTCTTTCCTTTCATCAAACCGAGAATATTATGAATACTATGGTTTAACTCCAGATAAACTTGATTATGCAAAAAGTGATGCATTGATAATGCATCCAGGACCTATGAATAGAGGTATTGAGATAGACACAAAATTAGCGGACGATATTAATAAAAGTGTAATTAAAGAACAAGTTGAATTAGGCGTAGCTGTAAGGATGGCATGTTTGAAAATTTTTTGTGAATAAATAAATGAAGAAACAATATTTTATAAATGCAAATATAATAGATCCTCATAATTCTCTAAATGAGCATGGCGGATTAATAGTTAGTGAAGATGGTAAAATTGAAGCAATAGGAAAAAAAGTAAATATAAATAATTTACCAACCAGAGAAAAGCCAATTGATTTAAATGGTAAATATATTTTCCCAGGAATAGTTGATATGAGAGTATTTGTTGGTGAGCCTGGGTACGAATATAAAGAAAATTTTAGAACTCTTAGTAATGCTGGTCTCTCAGGGGGGGTAACTTCAGTAGTTACTATGCCTAATACCGATCCTATTATAGACAATGTTTCAATTGTTGATTTTTTAAAAAGACGTGGAAGAGATAAATCTATGATTAATATTTTTCCATGCGCATCTTTAACTAAAAATATTGAAGGAACAAATATGACTGAATTTGGTTTGCTTCAAAAAAAAGGGATAATTGCATTTACTGATGGAATAAGAACAATTCAAAATACACAGTTAATGTCAAGAATTATGAATTCAGCTAAAGATCTAGGTAGCTTAATCATGCAGCATGCAGAAGATTTAGATCTATCAAAAAATGGAATGATAAATTCAGGGATAATTGCAACTAAACTTGGATTAGCAGGTATACCCGATGTGGCAGAAAGAATAATTATAGAAAGAGATTTAACACTTCTAGAAAATATTAAGTGTAGATATCATATTTCACAAATATCATCTGAAAAATCAGTAGAGGTAATTAAACAGCGTAAAGAAAAAATTAAATTTACTTGCGGTGTTTCAATTAATAATCTCTCTTTAAATGAAAATGATATAGGTGACTTTAGAACTTTTTTAAAATTATCACCTCCGTTAAGAACAGAGGAAGATAGGGTTTCACTGGTAAATGCTTTAAAAGATGAAATAATAGATGTTATAGTTTCTGATCATAAACCTGAAGATGAAGAGTCTAAAAGATTAACATTTGCTCAAGCAGCCACTGGTGCTTCTGGTATTGAAACTTTATTATCATTAAGTTTAGAACTTTATCATAATGGTTCTGTTAAATTGGAAACAATTATTAAAGCCCTAACATCAAATCCTGCTAAAATTTTAAAAATTAATAAAGGTAATCTTTCAATTGGCGCTGATGCTGATTTTAGTATTGTTGATATAAATAAACCCTGGATTGTAAAAAAAGAAAAATTAATCTCAAAGTCAAAAAATACTTCAATTGAGGATAAAAAATTACAAGGTAAAGTAACTAGCACATTTGTCAGAGGAAAAGAGTTATTTAGGTTGCAATAATGGAATTTTTTTTAGTAAGTTTTGTCTCTTATCTAATGGGGTCAATACCTTTTGGATTTATTCTTACAAAATTATTTTTAAAACAAGATATTAGAAATATTGGATCAGGAAATATAGGAGCAACCAATGCTCTAAGAACAGGTAATAAGTTTTTAGGGTATTCAACACTTATACTCGATATTGCAAAAGCTATAATACCAGTACTTTACGTAAAAAATAATTATCCAGATTTAATTTATCTTGCTTCTTTGTCTGCATTTTTAGGACATGTATTTCCAATTTGGTTAAAATTTAAAGGTGGCAAAGGAGTAGCAACATATCTTGGAATTTTGTTTTCAATCAATTTTATTTATGGATTTATTTTTGTAAGTAATTGGTTAATTATTTTTTTTCTGTCAAAATATTCCTCTTTGTCGTCACTTATAGCTTCGTTTTCAATACCAGTTTATTTATATATTAGTGGCAACACTAATGGATTGAGTTTTTTTTTAATAATGTTTGTTCTTATTTTTTATACTCACCGTGAAAATGTCAAACGATTGAAAAATCAAGAAGAAACTAAGACAAAAATTTATTAATTTGACTATCAGAGTCTTTTGAGTAGTTTGTTTGATTATGAATCTAGTCATTGTTGAAAGTCCTGCAAAAGCAAAAACAATTAATAAATATTTAGGTGATAAATATATAGTTTTGGCTAGTTATGGACACATCAGAGATCTTCCTTCGAAAAATGGGTCTGTTGATCCTGATCAGAATTTTAAAATGGAATGGGAAGTTGATAGTTTTTCAAAAAAATATTTAAAAGAAATAACTGATGCAGCAAAAAATTCATCTAAGATAATATTAGCAACTGACCCTGACAGAGAGGGTGAAGCAATTGCTTGGCATGTAAAAGAATATCTTGAGGAAAAAAAACTTTTAAAAGATAAAGAAATTGAAAGAGTAGTTTTTAATGAAATTACTAAAAAAGCTGTAATTCATGGTATAGAGAACCCAAGACAAATTGAACCATTACTTGTTGATGCCTATATGGCCAGAAGAGCTTTAGATTACTTGGTTGGATTTAATATTTCACCAATTCTATGGACAAAATTACCTGGATCAAAATCAGCAGGACGAGTTCAATCCGTAGCTTTAAAACTAATTACAGAGAGAGAACATGAAATTGAGTCATTTATTCCAGAAGAATTTTGGACATTAACTATTAATTTTTTAGACACTGATAAAAATAGGATTACAGCAAGTATTGTTCAGATTGATGATCAAAAAATTGAAAAATTTTCTTTTAGAAATAAAAGTGAAATAGAAAATGCAATTTCCAAAATAAATGAAAAAAAATTTCATATCAGTGATATTTCAAGCAAAATTGTAAATCGTAATCCATCAGGCCCATTTACAACTTCGACACTTCAACAAATTGCTTCAGGAAGATTAGGATTTGGAGCTTCAAGAACAATGCAAATTGCTCAAAAATTATATCAAGGTATTGATATAGAGGGAGAAACAATTGGTCTAATTACATATATGAGAACTGATGGTACAAATCTATCGGCTGATGCGATTTCTTCTTTTAGACAATATATTAAAGCAGAGTTTGGAGAAGATTACCTACCTGATCAACCGTTAAATTATTCTGGTAAAAAAGCTAAAAATGCCCAAGAAGCTCACGAAGCAATAAGGCCGACAGATATAAATAGATCACCCTCTTCTGTTAAAAAATTTTTAAGTTCAGATCAATTAAAACTCTATGATTTAATATGGAGTCGAGCTTTATCTTCTCAAATGCAATCAGCTCAATTTGATAGAAATACAATTACAATATCTACTGAAGATAATAGAACAATATGTAAAGCTAGTGGTTCTGTTATGAAATTTGATGGTTTTTTAAAAATTTATAACACTCCAAACAAAGATGAAGAAGAATCAATATTACCTGAAGTTAAAAAAGGACCAATTAATATTGAGGCTCTTTTAGATGAACAACACTTTACCCAACCACCACCAAGATATTCTGAAGCAAGTTTAGTTAAAAAACTAGAAGAATTAGGAATTGGTCGGCCTTCCACTTATGCAAGCATCATATCAACTATAGCAAATAGAGGCTATGCAGAAATTATTAATAAAAGATTTTTCCCGACAGATAGAGGAAAACTAATATCGGCATTTCTTGAAAAATTATTCTCTAAGTATGTAGACTATAACTTTACAGCATCCCTAGAAGATCAGCTTGATGACATTACCACAGGTAAAGAAAGTTGGATTAAGGTTTTAGAACTATTTTGGAAAGATTTTAATAACAATGTTGCAGATGTTAAAGAAAAAAGAACTAGAGAAGTTTTAGACTTATTAAATGATAGCTTAGGAGAACTTATTTTTGATAAAGATAAAAATGGCAATATAAGTAGAAGTTGTCAATTATGTGAAACAGGGACACTAAGTTTAAAAAATAGTTTTAGGGGTGGTGCATTTATTGGATGCTCAAACTACCCAGAATGTAAATTTACCAGACCTCTATCTAAAGCTAAAGCTGCAGCACAATCTCAGCTAGCTGAACCAAAATTTATCGGCAAACATGATAATGGAAATGATATTTATTTAAAAAATGGAAGATTTGGGCCTTATCTACAATATGAAACAATACTAGATGAAAAACTAATTGAGCCAAAAAAGAAAAAAACAAAAAAGAAAATTAAAAAAGAAAATGAAAATATTAAAAATATTTCTATTCCAAAAGGACTGACATTAGAAGATATAGACCTGGAAAAGGCTAAATTTCTATGCTCTCTTCCAAAAGATTTGGGTATAAATCCAGATAATAATAAAGAGATTATTTTAAATACTGGCAGATTTGGTCCTTATTTAAAATGTGATAGTAAATCAGCAAGAATAGAAAATGTAGAAGAAATGTTTTCATTAGGACTAAATAGAGCAATAACTCTTATTGCTGAAGCAAAACCAGGTAGGATGTCATCATCTATTATTAAAGATTTAGGAGAGCATCCTGAGGACAAAAAACCAGTAAGGATTATGAAGGGACAATATGGACCTTATATTAAGTACAAATCTCTTAATGCAACTATTCCTGAGGAAAAAGACCCTACAGAACTTACAATGGAAGAGGCATTAATATTAATTGAGAAAAGAAAAGAATACGATAAAATCAAGAAAAACAAAAAAACGCGAAAAAAAATAAAATGATTAAAATATTAGTATTATTAGTAAGTTTTTTTATGTCTATAAACTCTTTACAAGCAGAAGAGATGGATTGTAGTCAATTTGATAAATTAAGTGCAAAATATGTAGAGTGTTCAGCTTTACAACTTAAACAAAAATCTAATGATTTAAAGAACACTACTGTAAAAAAAATAGATGAAAGTAAAAAAAAATTTGAAGGTTCTAAATTAAAAGAAAGTCTTATAAAATTTAAAAATAGTAAAACACTATCAGAATTTATGGAAAAAAATTAAATGAGTAAAATAGATGATAAATTAAAAGAACTAAATATTATATTGCCAAATGCCAATAATCCTGTTGGATCCTATTTGGCCACAAAAACAACTGGTAAATTACTATATATCTCAGGTCAAATATCAATTGGTGAAAATGGAGAATTGATAAAAGGAAAACTTGGTAAAGATTTAAATACAGATGAAGGATATTTGGCTGCTAAGAGGTGTGCATTAAGTATCATTGCCCAAGCCAAAAAGGCATGTGATGGTGATCTTACATTAATAAAATCATGCGTAAAGCTTACAGGGTTTGTAAACTCAACACCTGAATTTATAGAACAACCAAAAGTTATTAATGGTGCCTCTGATTTAATTGTTTCAGTATTTGGTGATATTGGCAAACATACTAGAGCAGCTGTGAGCACTAATAGTCTTCCTTTAGGTGTTGCGGTAGAAGTTGATGCTGTATTTGAAATAATTTAATATTTATTTACCAATACTAAAATAGCTTATTCTATCATTTTTCATCTTTATAGATGAGTATATATTTCGCATATCAAATATTTTAGTTTTCTTTTTGTTAATAAGTTTATTAAAGTTAATAGATTTAAAATCATTCCACTCTGTGTGTATAATTATTAAATCAACATTATCAATCGATCTTTCTATAGTTTTTTCATAAGAAACATTTTTAAACTTTTTAAATATCTCCTTATAACCAGTTGGGTCGTAATATTTGATGCTAGCTCCTTTTTTTACTAATTCAGGAATCATTGTTAAACATGACGAATCTCTCATGTCATCAGTATTTGCTTTAAAGGTAACACCTAAAAATGTAATTTTTTTATTTTTGATTTTATTTTTTAATATAAGATTAACACGGTTAATTAAAAACTTATTTCTATTTTCATTTGATTTAATTACACTTTTGATAATAGATAAATTGGTTTTATACTCATTAGCTGTAGCAACTATTGCTTTTGTATCTTTTGGAAAACATGATCCACCATACGCTGGACCAGCTCTTAAAAAACGACTGCCAATTCTTTTATCTAAACCCATAGCTATAGCTACATCTTCAACATTCACATTAATTTTTTCACATAAGTTAGCTATTTCATTAATAAAAGTAATTTTTGTAGCTAAGAATGCATTTGATGCATATTTTATTAATTCAGCTGATCTTCTTGCTGTTTGAATGTATTGAGCACCTTTCGAAATCAAAGGTGAGTATAATTCCTTAAGAACTTTATTGGTTCTTTTATCATCAGTACCAATTACAATTCGATCTGGGTAGGTAAAATCTCTTATAGCCTCTCCTTCTCTTAAAAATTCTGGATTTGATGCTACACAAAAAAGATTTTTATTAACCTTTTTTGAAATTAAATTTTCAATTAAATCACCAGTAGTGACTGGAACTGTAGATTTAGTAATTATAATTTTAAATTTATTAATTGATAATGAGATTTCTTTTGCAACATTATAAACATAACTTAAATCTGCTGAAGAACCATTTTTTCTAGTTGGTGTGCCCACACAAATAAAAATAATGTCTGACTTTTTTACTGATTCTTTGAGATTTGATGAAAATATTAGTCTATTTTGTTTTGTATTTCTAATTACTAATTCCTCTAAACCTGGTTCATAAATTGGTATTATACCTTTTTTTAAATTATCAATTTTTTTTGTATCATTATCGACACAGATAACATCATTTCCTAAATCAGAAAAACAAGCTCCGCTAACTAAACCAACGTATCCAGAACCAATCATGCATAGTTTCATAATTTACTTATCTCTTTTGAAGAATTGATATATCCGTTCATTGTTCCACAGTCCAAATATTTACCTGTAAAAGAATAGGCTATAAACTTTTCTTTATTTTCTATTAATTTTTGAATTGCATCAGTTATATGGATTTCACCACCCCTACCAGCTTTTTGATTTCTTAAAATACTGAAAATTTTTTTTGGTAAAATATATCTACCAATAACAGCTTTGTTTGAAGGTGCCTCTTTTATTGATGGTTTTTCAATAACATTATTTATGTAGTGAGTGCTAGTATTAATTTTTTTGGATAAGGAAAAAATACCCCATCTTGTAACATCTTTCTTTTTAACATTTATTGAAGCCATGACAGAGCTATTAAATTTTGAATGAATTTTAATCATTTCTTTTGAACAATTTTTTTTTATAATCAAATCATCAGGCAGCATCAATAAAAAATGTTTATCTTTTATTAGTCTTGAAGTTTTTAAAACAGCATCACCTGTTCCAAGAGGAATATTTTGGTATATAAATTTTATTTTTTTTCGATATTTTAATATTTTTTGATATTCATTAATTATTCTTTTATCTTTTTTTTGTTTTATTATTTTTAGATAAAAATTATCATTATAGAAATATTTTTTAATCAATTCTTTTTTATTAGAAATTATAAAAATAATTTCTTTTACACCCGCCTCAATACACTCGTCTAAAATATATTCAATTCCAGGCTTGCCATTTATGGGTAGAAGCTCTTTTGGAAATACGCTAGTTAAAGGCAATAGTCTTGTGCCAAGTCCAGCTAAAGGAATAATTGCTTGTTTAATCATTTAAATCTTTTACTTATAAAATATTATAAAACAAATGAAAATTTTACATAATAATGAAGAGTTAAATAAGGCACTTATAGGACAAAGTAATATAAATTTTGTGCCTACCATGGGTGGTCTTCACCAGGGACACATTTCTCTTATTAATAAATCACAAAATAAATCTGGTATTACCGTCGTAAGTATCTTTATCAATCCAAAACAATTTAATGATAAAAAAGATTTTAAAAAATATCCAAGAAATATTCAAAAAGATTTAAAAATATTAAAAAAATTAAGAGTAAATTATCTATATTTACCTAAATATAGTGATGTTTACTATCCTAAACAAAATCAAATTATTAAACTTAACAAAAATGAAAAAATTTTATGTGCGAAATTTCGCAAGGGTCATTTTGAAGGTGTTCTTGATGTTATGGATAGATTAACTGAAATAATTAAACCAAAAAAAATTTTTATGGGTGAAAAAGATTTTCAGCAATTTTATTTAGTAAAAAAATTTATTGAAAAAAAATTTCATACTAAGGTAATCGGCTGTAAAACTATAAGAGAAAAGAATTATTTAGCCATGTCAACACGAAATCAGTTATTATCTAAAAATCAGTTTGATAATGCTGGCAAAATAGCACTAAATTTAAAAAAATTTAAAAATACATTAAAAAATAAGGTTAATTTACAAAAACTAATATTAGATAAATGTAAAATTTTAAAAAAAAAATTTAAAATTAAAATTGAATATTTAGAGTTAAGAAACATATTTAATCTAAGACTAAGCAAATCAATAAAAAACTCTAAATTATTTATAGCTTATAAAATAGGAACTGTGAGATTAATTGATAATTTTTAACACTAGAAAAAGTAAGCACCCACACCTAAAAATGATACGAACCCTATTACATCAGTAATAGTAGTTACAAATACACTGGATGCAATGGCAGGATCTATATTCATTTTTTTTAAAGTTACTGGAACTAATATTCCAAAAAGCCCTGCAACAATCATTGTAACTACCATCGAAATTGAAATAATTAATGAAAGCTGAATATCATTAAACCACAATTGAACAACTAAAGAGCTTATTACCGCAAATATAATTCCATTTAAAACTCCAATATTAAATTCTTTTAAAATATTTTGGTTAAAATTATTTTTTGTCAGATCATTTGTGGCTAATGTTCTTACAGTAACTGCTAATGTTTGCATTCCTGCATTACCACCCATTGAAGCAACAATAGGCATTAAAAATGCTAAAACTACCATTTGCTCAATTGTTGCTCCAAACAAACTTATGCACCACGTCGCTAAAAATGCTGTAAATAAATTTAACAATAACCAGTTAAACCTTCTTTTGGTTTTTGTCATAACTCCGTCAGTAATATTTTCATCACCAACCCCTGCTAATCTTAAAGCATCTTCTTCAGCTTCTTCTTTTAAAACCGTTAAAACATCATCATATGTTATCATTCCAACTAACTTATTATTCTTATCAACTACACAAGCTGAATTTAGGCTGTAGTTTTCAAATAAGTGACCAACTTCCTCTCTATCCATTTCTACTGGAATCAACAAAGGAGAACTTGACATAATCGATAACATTTTTGATTCTCTTGCTGTTCTTAATACTTTTGATGATGGCACTGTACCTATAGGTTTAAAATCTTCATCAACAATAAAAATCTCTAAAAATTCTTCTGGTAAATCTTTATTTTCTCTTAAATAATCGATTGTTTGTCCCACAGACCAGTTGCTCGGAATAGCGGTAAACTCTCTCTGCATTATACGAGCAGCACTATCCTCTGGGTAACTCAGTCCTTCTAGTAGTGCAAAACGATCTTTGGGAGGTAATGAGCTTAAAATTAAATTTTTATCCTTTTCATCAACATTTTCTAAAATTTTAATCGCATCATCTGACTCTAAATTTTTTAATATTCTAATAATAGCTTCTGAAGATAGATATTTGATGATTTCTGATTGTACTGATTCATTTAGTTCAATAAAAACTTCTGGATCTATTTTAAAACCGTTAAGTTTAATTAAGTTTTCTCTATCGTTAAAACTTAAGTGCTCTATTATGTCCGCTGCATCTGCTGGATGCATTTCTTTAAATGAGTTAGAAATAAATAAAGCATCATTATTTTCAATTTTATCAGTTACAACTTTTATATATTCTTTATTAAATTCAAAATTGACTTTTTTATCTTTGATTTTCTTTATTAAAGTCATAAATTTACCTATTATTTGTTCGCAACTATTAATACATAATTTAAAGATTACAATTTTTAAATGAATATAGAGATTAAAAAGTCAAAAAACCCAGTAAATTATCAAGACGCTATAAAGGATCTTGAACATAGATTAAGCTTAGTTTTTCAAAATAAAGAGAAGGAACTTATATGGACTTTAGAGCATAATGAAATTTATACTGGTGGCACATCCTATAAAGAAAATGAAATTTTAAATAATTCAATCAACTTTGTTAAAACGAATAGAGGTGGTAAAATTACCTATCATGGCCCCGGTCAACTTATTTGTTATTTTGTTATTGATCTGAGAAATAGAAAAAAAGATATTAGAAATTTTGTTTGTATTATTGAAAAAACAATAATCCAAACTTTAGAACAGTTTAATATTAAATCTTTTGCAGATCGAAAAAACATAGGAATTTGGTTTGACAATAAAAAAGAGATTCAAAAGGTTGCAGCAATAGGTATACGTGTAAGCAAATGGATAGCTTATCATGGTTTTTCAATCAATATTGATAATGATTTAAATAAATATAAAAATATTATTTCCTGTGGAATTAGAGATAAAGGAGTTACCAATCTTAAATCAATAATCAATCAAGATTATAATAATTTAGAACAAAAAATTATAGATAATTTTATTGTTAATTTGAAAAGTTAAGTCTTTTAGTTATTAAAAGTTTTTTGAAATAATCTGGAAGTAAAGCAGTATAAGTATATTTTTTATCATTAATCATAAATTTAATTTGATAGGAATGTAGCATTAAATTTTTATTCAATCCTTTTTCAGAGTTTATAGATCTATACTTTTGATCACCATAAATTGAATGACCGATTTCAAATAATTGTTTTCTTAATTGGTGCTTTCTTCCTGTAATAGGTTTCATTTCTACTAGAGACGAGTTTGAATTTTTATCTAATACTGTGTAGATTGTTTTTGCATTTTCAATAATTTTTTTTTCATTATCATATCTAATTAAATCATTATTCCATTCTCCCTTATCTTTATCTATTTCTCCATGACAGATTGCTAAATAAGTTTTGTGTACTTTTCTTAGTCTAAATAAAGAAGTAAGCAATTGCGCAGTTTCACGATTTTTAGCAATCAAAAAAACACCTGAGGTATCTTTATCTAATCTATGGACAGAATAAGGTTTGGTGTCTTTAAAAATTTCACTTCTATTAAAAATATCTATTAAGTTTTTTTTTGATTTAGTGCCACCCTGAACTGAAATTCCAGCTCTTTTATTTAATACAATAAAATCATCATTATTATCAATAATTAATTCTTCATTTGCTTTAATGACATCTTTTGGAGGTTCAAATTTAATTTTTTTTTGTAAAATTGTCTCTTTAAACTCAAAATCAAATAAATCAATTTGATCATTAGTTTTAACTTTTGTGGAACTTTTAACTTTTTTTTTATTTAATTTAATTTTTCCAGATCTTAGATTTTTTTCAATTAAACCTTGCGGAATGTTTCCTAAAACATTTCTAATCCAACGATCTAAACGCATATCGTTAAACGTTGATTCAACGGTATAAGTCTTTTTCATGATAATGATTTAAATTTAAAATTAAGCAGTAGCTAATTTTTTTTCTTCTTTTGGAGTATTTTCTTTATTAGTATCTTTTTTCTTTTTATCAATTCTTTTAGCCTCAACATCTCTATCAACAAATTCAATTATTGCCATAGGAGCATTATCTCCATATCTAAATCCAGCTTTAATTATTCTTGTATAGCCACCTTTTCTATTTTCATATCTTTTTGAAAGAGTTTTTTTTACTTTATTTGCTGATGTAATATCCTGAAGTTGAGAAACTAACATTTTAGTTGTATGTAAAGTTTCTTTTTTACCTAATGTAATAATCTTATCTGCTTGAGGTTTTAAAAATTTAGCTTTTGGCAAAGTTGTTTTAATCTGCTCGTATTTGATTAAAGAGTTAAGCATGTTCTTTAGCATAGCTTTTCTATGCTCAGAAGTTCTATTTAACTTCTTATTTGCCATTCCGTGTCTCATTAGATAGCTTCCTCTAATTTTTTAGACATTTCAGCAATATTTTCTGGTGGCCAATTTGGAATTTCCATGCCTAAATACAAAGACATTCCAGTTAAAACTTCTTTTATTTCATTAAGTGACTTACGACCAAAATTTGGTGTTCTTAACATTTCCCCTTCGGATTTTTGTACTAAATCCCCTATATAGATGATGTTATCATTTTTAAGACAATTCATAGATCTTACTGAAAGTTCCAATTCATCAACTTTTCTTAATAAATTTTTATTAAACTCAGGCTCTGAAGACACTTCTTTTACAGGTGCCTCTACTGGTTCATCAAAATTGATGAACATCTTTAATTGATCCTGAAATATTCTCGCAGAGTAAGCTACAGCATCCTCTGCAGATATAGATCCATTTGTTTCAACTTCCATTGTTAATTTATCGTAATCTAGTGCCTTACCTTCCCTTGCAGTACTTACTGAATAAGAAACCTTTTTTACTGGACTGTAAAGTGAGTCAATTGCGATAAGACCCAAAGGTGGTTCTTCGGGTTTATTTAATTCGGCTGGAACATATCCTTTTCCTGTATTAACGTTCATTTCCATATGAAAATGAGTATTTTCATCTAAATTACAAATAACTAAATCTGGATTTAAAATTTCCACATCTGTTACTGGTAAAATATCAGAAGCTTTTATTTCTCCAGGTCCTTTAGCATCTAAAATTAATTTTTTTGTACCTTCACTTGCAGATTTTAAAGCTAAAGATTTAACATTTAAAACAATATCTGTAACATCTTCTCTAACACCTTTGATAGATGTGAATTCATGTAAAACACCATCAATTTGGATTGAGGTTACAGCAGCACCTCTAATTGAAGACAATAATATTCTTCTTAACGAATTTCCAAGTGTTAAACCATAACCTTTTTCTAAAGGCTCAGCTATAATAGTTGCATGAGTTAAGTCATCACTTATTTTAACATCAAGTCTTGATGGTTTGATTAGCGATTTCCAATTTTTTATATTAACGTTTTCAGTTTCCATTAAACTCTCCTTTTTTTTGGTGGTCTAACCCCGTTATGAGGCATTGGTGTAGTATCTTTTATAGATAAAATTTTAAATCCTCTTGCTTGTAAAGCTCTTAATGCAGTTTCACGTCCTGATCCTGGACCTTTAACTTCTACAGATAAAGTTTTCATTCCGTACTCAAGTGCTTTTGACGCTGCTGAGTCTGCTGCTATCTGAGCTGCATATGGAGTAGATTTTCTTGACCCTTTAAAACCTTTTTGACCAGCAGATGCCCATGAAATAACATTACCATTTGTATCTGCTATAGAAATAATAGTGTTATTAAAAGTTGATTGCACATAAGCAATCCCATTTAAAATATTTTTCTTTATTTTTTTCTTCTTAGAGTATGAGCTTTTATTAACTTTTTTAGAAGATTTTTCTACTTTTTGGTCTTTATTTTCAACCTTATCAACTTTAGCCATAATAATTATTTTTTAAGTGGAGTTAATTTTTTCCCTGCAATAGCAATAGCTTTACCTTTTCTAGTTCTAGCATTACATCTTGTTCTTTGTCCTCTTACAGGTAATTTTTTTCTATGCCTGGTGCCACGATAACAAGCAAGATCGATTAAACGTTTTATACTTAAAGAGTAATCTCTTCTTAAATCACCTTCTACTTTAAAATTTTGATCAATATATTCTCTTATCTTTAAAATTTCTTCATCGGTAAGTTGATTTACTCTTTTTTCTTTTGGAATTTCTAGTGATGAGCAAATTTGTTGAGAAAATTTATTCCCAATTCCATAAATATAGGTTAGTCCAATATGAACTAGCTTGTTTTGTGGAATGTTGATACCTGCGATACGAGCCATATATATGTGATAAATTTTAGCCTTTTATATAAGAAGTTCTTTTAATGTCAACGGATTAAACATTTAGAATTCCATCGATTTTAGCAGTAATTTCATCAATTTTTTGAGTTCCATCAATCTCATAAAATCTTAAGTTCTTGGACAGGTAATCTAAGACTGGTTGGGTAGTTTTTTTATAGATATCATATCTAGACATAACCGTAGTTAAATTATCATCTTTCCTTTTTATAAAATGCTGATTACCACAGGGATGAAGTTCAATTTCTCTAGAGTTGAAAAATTCATTCAATGTCATATTGCATTTTTCACAAGTAACTCTACCAATAATTCTTTTTTCTATTATTTCTCTTGGTACAGAAAGACTTATTACTAACTCAGCTTTTTGATTAAATTCATTTAAAAGTTCATCTAAATTTATTGCTTGGTCTATAGTTCTTGGATATCCATCAAAAATGATTCTATCTCTATACTTTAAATTAGAAATAGTTTCCCTTAGAAGTTGATTTACAATTTCATCAGAAACAAAATTCCCTTTTGAAATTAAAGACTCAATCTTTAATCCTAAGTCACTTTTTTTTTTTGTTTCTTTTCTTAACAAATCTCCTGTTGAAAGTTGAAAATAATTATGTTTTTTAACTATTAATTGAGCTTGAGTTCCCTTGCCAGCACCTGGGGGACCAAACAGAATTATATTCACAATTATTTACCGAATTTTGTTTTTTTTATTAATTGCTCGTATTGAGAGCTCATTAATCTAGTTTGTATTTGTGTTACTGTATCAATGGCCACAACTACAACAATTAATATAGAAGTTCCACCTAGATAAAATGGTATTGGGTAGTTTGCAATTAAAAACTCTGGCATCAAACAAACTAAAGTTAAGTACAGTGCTCCAATAGTTGTTAATTTTGTTAAAATATTTTCAATATATAAAGCAGTACTTTCTCCAGGTCGTATACCTGGAATAAAACCACCATATTTTCTTAAATTATCTGCTGTCTCTGTTGGATTAAAAGTTATTGAGGTATAAAAAAATGTAAAGAAAATTATCCCAGACGCATACAGCAACATGTACAGCGGCTGCCCTTGAGTAAAATATGAACTAATATCTAAAAAAGTTTCATTATCAGAAAAATTAAAATTTGAAAAAGTTACAGGCAATAATAATAATGCAGATGCAAAAATTGCAGGAATTACACCTGCTTGATTTATTTTTAATGGTAGATGTGATGACTCTCCACCATACATTTTGTTACCCATTTGTCTTTTTGGATAATTAATAAGAATTTTTCTTAAAGCTCTTTCCATAAAAACAATAAAAAGTATTGTTAAAATTAATAGTACAAAGATAGTTAATATCATAAATGTAGAAACAGCGCCTGTTCTGCCTAATTCAAAAGTTGTTACTAATGCTCTAGGAATTTCAGCAACAATACCTGCAAAAATAATTAGAGAAATACCATTTCCAATTCCTCTTTGAGTAATTTGTTCACCTAACCACATTAAGAATAAAGTTCCCGCAACAATAGTTGTTACGGTAGAAATTTTAAAAAACATTCCTGGATTTATTACTAAATCGGCAGAAGACTCTAAACCAACCGCTAATCCATATCCTTGAATTGTTGCTAATAAAACTGTTCCGTATCTAGTAATTTGAGTAATTTTCGCCCTACCAGTTTCTCCTTGTGCTTTTAAATTTTTAAAATAGTCAGATACACCCGTTAACAATTGAACAATAATAGATGATGATATGTATGGCATAATCCCTAATGCAAATATAGCCATTCTACTGACAGCTCCACCAGCAAATACGTTAAACATTCCCAACAATCCCTTTTGATTACCTTCCATCATAATCTTAAGTTGTTCTGGGTCTATGCCTGGTAAAGGAACAAAAGTTCCAAATCTATAAACAGCTAATATGAATATTGTAAATAATATTCTATTTTTAAGATCATTTGCTGATGATGATGCACTCATTATAAATCAATTATTTCTTTAATTGTATAGAGCCACCAATTTTTTCAAGTTTCTCTATAGCTGATTTAGAAGCTAAATCTGCCACAATATTGATTTTATCTTTTATCTCTCCAGTTCCTAAAATTTTGAGCTTTACTGCATTTTTGTTAATTAACTTATTCTTTTTCAATAACTCGGAATTGATTATGTCTGTTACATTAATATTTTTATTATCTAAGTAAGATTGAATTTTTTCTAAATTCAAAATTGCAATATTTTCTTTGGAGATTGGATTAAAGCCTCTTTTAGGTAATCTTCTGTACAAAGGCATTTGACCACCTTCAAAGCTTTTAATAGCGACCCCTGATCTTGATTTTTGACCTTTGACACCTCTGCCACATGTTTTACCTTTGCCAGAGCCAATACCTCTTCCAACTCTCATTTTGGATTTATTAATTTTTTCTCTATTATTTAAAGTAATCATTATCCTCTTTTTTCAATTATTTCAGAAATCTTTTTATTTCTAATTGCTGAAATTTGTTTTGGTGAGTTTTGTTTTAATAAAGCTTTCATTGTTGCTCTTATAACATTATGAGCATTTGATGTTCCCATTGATTTAGCAACAATATCTTTTACTCCTAAAACTTCACATACAGCTCTAACAGGTCCACCTGCAATTATACCAGTTCCTTTGCTTGCCGCTCTTAATACTATTCTGCCTGATCCATCTTTTGCTTTTACATCATGATGAATTGTTCTGCCTTCTCTTAAAGGAATTTGAATTAACTTTCTTCTAGCCATCTCATTAGCCTTTTTGATAGCATCAGGTACTTGTTTTGCTTTAGCATGTGCTATACCAATTTTTCCAGCTTGGTTTCCTACTACAACTAATGCTGAAAAACCAAATCTTCTTCCACCTTTTACAACTTTAGTAATTCTGTTGATGTGAACTAATTTTTCTAAAATATCGTCGGTTTTTTTATCTTTATTATTATTATATTCCATAATTAAAATTCCATTCCATTTTTTCTAAGAGCTTCAGCAAATGCTTTTACTCTTCCGTGATATTTGTATACTCCTCTATCGAAGAATATTTTTGTAATTTTCTTTTCTTGGGCTTTTTTAGCTAATTTTTCGGCAACTATTTTTGATAACTCAATTTTATTAACCTTTGGTCCTGACTTAATTTCTTTTTCAACAGAAGATGCTGATATCAAAGTTACTTTTTTTACATCATCAATAATTTGAGCTGAAATATTACTTGAAGATCTAAATATACTTAATCTAAATCTATCATTTGAAGCAACTCTTTTAACTTTATTGCTAACTCTAAATCTTTTTCTAATATTAGCGTTTAATTTCATTACTTTTTCTTTCCTTCTTTTTTAAGAACAAATTGACCTTTTTCTCTAATTCCTTTTCCTTTATAGGGTTCAATTTTTCTAAAAGTTTTAATTTTTGAAGCTACTGATCCTACAAGTTGTTTATCTGAACCAGTAATTTTTAAAGTAGTTTGCTTATCAACAGCGATTTTTACACCTTCTGGGATATCAAAGTCAATATCGTGACTATATCCAAGCTGTAAATTTAGCTGATTTCCTTTTAAAGCTGCTCTATATCCAACTCCAACTAACTCTAAAGTTTTTTCATAACCGGTACTAGAACCGATTACAGCATTATTTATTAAACTTCTGTTCATCCCCCATAATCTTTTTGTATTTTGGTCTATTTTTTTTGGTTTAATTGAAATCTCTTTTCCTTCTTTAATATCTAAATTAAACATATCCAAATCTATTCCAATAGATTTTTTTCCTAAAGGTCCCTCAATGTTTAGCATATTACCTGCTAAAACAACTTTAACTTTCTCTGGAATTGTTATGTTTATTTTACCTATTTTAGACATTAAAATACCTTACAAATTATTTCTCCACCAATTTTTTGTTTTCTTGCATCAATATCAGTCATTACACCTTTTGGAGTAGAAACTATTGCAATCCCAAGACCATTATTTATTTTTGGCAGACTGTCAGCACTTGAGAAAATTCTTCTTCCTGGTTTTGAAACTCTTTCAAATGAACTTATCACTGGATTTCCTGAGTGATATTTTAAATCTAAAGATAATGTTGATTTATTTTCTACAGAATTAACTTTGAAATCTTTTATAAAACCTTCGCTTTTAAGTATTTCAGCAATTTTAACTTTAAATTTAGAAGAAGGTAATTCTACTTTTTTATGATTTCTTGCTTGAGCGTTCTTAACTCTAGCTATCATATCTCCAATTGGGTCGCTTAAACTCATAATTTCCTTTCTACCAACTTGATTTAACTAAACCTGGTATCTTTCCTTGCAATCCTAATTGTCGTAATGCAATTCTAGATATTTTTAATTTTCTATAAACCCCATGAGGTCTACCTGTAATTTGACATCTATTCATAACTCTAACTTTTGCAGAATTTCTTGGTAATTTTGCTAGTTTTTGCTGAGCTTTAAATCTTTCCTCAAATGGCAGTTTTTTGTCCATAATAGTTTTTTTTAACTTTTGTCTTTTTTTATAAAACTTATCAGACAATTTAATTCTTTTATTATTTTTATTTATTGAACTAACTTTAGCCATTCTTAGTTGTCTCCTTTTTTAATAAATGGAAAATTCAATTTTTCCAATAAAGCATAACTATGCTCTTTGTCCATTGCTGAAATTACAATTACAATATCTAATCCTCTTACTTTGTCAGCTCTTTCAAAACTTGCTTCAGGAAATATTATATGTTCCTTAACTCCAAATGTGTAATTTCCAAACTTATCAAATCCTTTTGGTGACAGACCTCTAAAATCTTTTATTCTTGGAAGGGCAATATTTACCAATCTATCTAAGAATTCATACATTTTATTTTTTCTAAGTGTAACTTTTAAACCAGCATTAGTACCTTGCCTTGTTTTAAAGTTAGCAATAGATTTTTTAAACTTTGTCACAACAGGCTTTTGACCACTAATTTTAGCTAAATCTTCTTCACAAGATTTTAAAATTTTTGAATCTGCACCATCAAGACCAAGCCCCATATTTAAAACGACTTTTTCTATTTTGGGAGTCATATAAATATTCTTAAAACCAAACTGTGTTTTAAGAGCTGGTTGAATTTCTTTAAAATAGAGATCTTTTAGTCTTGGGTTCATTATTTTTTAACCTCTGTTTTTTTAGCCTTAGCTTTTTCGTCAATAAGTTTTAAATTTGAAAGATGTATAAAACTTTCTTTTGAAACTATTCCACCTTTTTTTTCTTTTGTAGTTTTGACATGTTTTTTAACAATATTAATATCTTTTACTTTAGCTCTATTATTAGGCCTATCTATTTCAATTACTTCGCCCTCTTTTTTCTTATCTTTTCCTGTAAGAACCAAAACTTTTAAACCTTTTTTAATCATCTATAAAACCTCTGGCGCTAATGAAATTATTTTCATTTGTCCTCTACTTCTTAATTCTCTTGTTACTGGACCAAATATTCTAGTTCCAACTGGTTCTCCTTTGTCATCAACCAAAACAGCTGCATTATTGTCAAATTTTACTTTAGATCCATCATCTCTATGAATTCCTTTTTTAACTCTAACAACAACAGCTTTATGAACTGATCCTTTTTTAACTTTTCCTTTTGGAATTGCTTCTTTGACAGCAATAACAATGGTGTCACCTATACTTGCATATCTTCTTTTAGATCCACCTAACACTTTAATGCACTCTATTCTTTTTGCACCAGTATTATCAGCTACCTGTAGTTCTGTTTGTACCTGTATCATTATTTTACATTCTCCATTACTTCAAATTTTTTATTTTTAGAATAAGGTCTACACTCTACAATTGAAACTTTGTCACCTGTTTTAAATTTATTGTTTTCATCATGAGCATTATATTTTTTTCTCACTTTAACTACTTTTTTTAATACAGGATGTGCATACTTTCTTTCAACCATTACTGTAATCGTTTTATTAGGTTTATCACTAACTACCACACCAGTTAAAATTTTCTTAGGCATTTAATTTTCCTTTTAATATAGTTTTTAATCTTGCTATTGTTTTTCTTGTTTCTCCAATTTTTGCCGGATTAGTAACCTGCGAGTTAATTTTTTGAAATCTAAAATTAAATAAATCTTTTTTTAACTTATCAATATTTTTGATCATCTCATCTTTTGATAATTTTTTAATTTCTTGTTTTTTCATTTTAAGATACCCGCTTAATTGTTTTTGTCTTAATTGGTAATTTTGCTGAAGCTTTATAAAGTGCTTCTTTTGCAATTTGTTCTGAAACACCATCAACTTCAAATAAAATTCTTCCAGGTTTAACTCTACACGCATAGTACTCTGGTGAACCTTTTCCTTTACCCATACGAACTTCGATAGGTTTTTTAGATACGGGAATATTGGGAAATACTCTGGTCCAAACTCTTCCTTGTCTTTTCATATGTCTAGTCAACGCAACTCTGGCAGCTTCAATCTGTTTACCTGTAACTCTTTCAGGTGATAAAGCTTTTAATGCGTAAGCGCCATAGTTAATAAAGTTTGCTCTGGAAGCATTGCCATGAATTCTTCCTTTGTGAGCTTTTCTCCACTTTGTTCTAACTGGTTGAAGCATAACTATTCCTTATTCTCCTGTGGGATTATTTTATTAGTCTCTTGGCTAAATTCCCTTGCAAAAACTTCACCTTTATAGATCCACACTTTAATACCAATAATTCCATAAGTAGTTAAAGCTTCTGCTTCAGCATAATCTATATCAGCTCTTAATGTGTGTGCTGGTATACTGCCATCTCTTAACCATTCGGTTCTTGCAATTTCATTTCCACCCAGTCTACCACTTATGGAAACTTTGATACCTTTTGCACCTAATCTTAAACAAGATTGCATTGCTCTTTTCATAGCTCTTCTGTATGAAATTCTTTTTACTAATTGTTGGGCAATATTTTCTGCAACTAAATAGGCATTAGTTTCAGGTTTTTTTACCTCTTTAATATTTAATGTTACTTCGTTAGTTGTAAATTTTGATAAATTATTCTTAATTTTATCAATATCACTTCCTTTTTTTCCAATCACAAAACCTGGTCTAGAAGTATAAATTGTTACATAACACTTATTAGAAGTTCTCTCAATCATGACTTTAGCGACGCCTGAATTTATTACATTTTTTTTGATATATTCTCTGATTTTAAAATCTTCAATTAAATAATTACCAAAATCTTTCTTTTTGGCATACCAAACAGAATCCCATCCTCTGTTAACACCTAATCTGAACCCTACTGGATTAACTTTTTGTCCCATGACTCTCCATTTGTTTTGCTTCTGATAGAATTATTGTAACACTAGAATATGGTTTTAAAATAGGTGCAGCTCTTCCTTTTGCTCTAGGTCTAAATCTTTTCATCACAATTTTTTTTCCACAGTAAGCCTCTTTAACAATTAAATTATCAATATCATATTGATAATTATTTTCTGCGTTGGCTACTGCTGAACTTAAAGTTTTTCTTATATCTTTAGTTATTCTTTTTTCAGAAAATTCTAAATCTCTTATTGCAACATCAACTTTTTTACCAACTATAGCTTTTAAAATTGGATTAAGTTTTCTTACACTTGATCTAATATTGTTGTTAACAGATCTAACTGTATTTTCTTTGCTAGGATTTATTTTCTTTTTTTTGCTCATTATTATTTTTTAGCCTCTGCTGGTTTAGCTTTTTTGTCTGCTGGTGTGTGACCAAAGAATGTTCTTGTGGGAGCAAACTCACCTAATTTATGACCAACCATATCTTCTGAAATAGTTATAGGTATAAATTTTTTGCCATTATAAATTAAAAAACTTACACCAACAAAATCAGGAATAATTGTAGATTTTCTGGACCATGTTTTAATAGGTATTTTTTTTGGATCTTGTTTATATTTATCTACCTTTTTCATCAAACTTTCTTCAACAAACGGACCTTTCCAAACTGATCTAGCCATTATCTAATCCTTCCTCTTCTTTCTTCTTCTTACAATAAACTTATCTGTTCGTTTATTATTTCTAGTTTTTAAACCTTTAGCTGATTGACCTGTTCTTGAAACTGGGTGTCTTCCTCCAGCTGTTTTACCTTCACCACCTCCGTGTGGGTGATCTACTGGGTTTTTAACAACTCCTCTAGTATGAGGTCTTCTTCCAAGCCATCTTGATCTTCCTGCCTTACCAATTTTAATATTTTTTTGATCAGGATTACTTAAAACACCAATTGTTGCTAATGATCTTGAGTCTATTTTTCTAACCTCTCCTGAAGCCATTTTAATTAAACTATAATTTCCGTCTAAACCACTAATTGTTACTGATGTACCTGCTGATCTGGCTAACTTACCACCGGCGCCTGGCTGAATTTCAACATTGTGTATATTTATACCTACTGGAATATCTTGAAGTGGCATACAATTTCCAACTTTAATTTCTTTTTTATTTCCATTCTCAATTTTATCACCAACATTAATTTTTTGAGGTGCTAAATAATAAGCATGAGTATTGTCTTCAAATTTGACTAACATAATATGGCACGATCTATTCGGGTCATATTCAATTCTTTCAACAGTAGCAGGCATATCAAATTTTTTTCTATAAAAATCTATTTGACGATACATTTTCTTATGTCCACCTGCTCTATTAATAGAAGTAATATGTCCGTTATTGTTTCTCCCTTTCATGGAGTTTTTTGGGGAAACTAAAGATTTGAATGGTTTACCTTTCCATAAATCAGATCTATCAACTAAAATTGTGCCTCTAGTAGATTTTGTATAAGGTTTAAAAGATTTTAATGCCATTAATTAAATACCTGTTGTTAGATCAATACTTTGACCTTTTTTTAATGTTATGATTGCTTTTTTAAATCCTGAAATTTTTACTTTCTTGCCTCTAGTAACTTTAGTTCGATTTTGTTTATTAATGATATTAATTTTTGTAACATTAACTTTAAATATTTTTTCAATATTTTTTTTTAAATTTTTCTTATTTGCTGAAGAAGGTACCTTAAATACAATCTTATTTAACTCTGATAAATTTGTAGATTTTTCAGTAACTAAAGGAGATAAAATTTTATCATATAGATGTAGCTTATCCATTATATGTACCTCTTTTCTAGTTCTTTAACAGAACTCTCTGTAAAAACTATTTTTTTAAATTTTACCAAATCAAAAGAACTAAAATGATTAACATCAGTTATTTTAATATTTGGGATATTTCTAATTGATTTTTCAATAAAATCTTTAGATGGCTTATCTAAAATGACTAATGAATTAGTAATCTCTAATTTTTTAACAATTGAGAACATTTCTTTAGTTTTTTTAATTTCAGATTTAAAATCACTCAAAATAACAAGATTATTATTTTTAACTTTTTCAGATATTAGTGAAGCAACACTTAATTTTTTTTCACTTTTATTTAGTTTTCTTTTTTTATATGCCAATTCACCTTTTGGTCCATGAGCAACACCTCCACCAACAAAAATTGGAGCTTTTCTACTAGCATGTCTTGCATTTCCTGTACCTTTTTGAGCATAAATTTTAGCAGTAGAACCAGTTATTTCATTTTGTTGCTTTGTTTTAGCGTGTCTTCCTTTATAATTTGCATTGGTCTTATAAAGAACACTACTCACCAATTTTTGGTTAATTTTTGCAGAGAAAATTTTATCTAAAACTTCTATAGAGTCTTTTTTCCCATCTAAATTCAATTTATCAATTTTCATTATTTTTTCTTTTTATCTGCTGCATTTTTTGCTTTTTCAGCAGCATCGATTTTTTCTGTTACCGTTAATTTTTTTATATTTTTTACTGATTTTTTTACCAATACTTCAGAATTTTTTGATCCTGGGATCGAGCCTTTTAAATACAATAATTCATTCTCTAAATCTGCTCTAATAATTTCTATATTTTGCATAGTTCTTAGCTTATCCCCCATGTGACCAGCCATTTTCTTCCCTTTAAAAACTTTTCCTGGATCTTGTCTTTGACCAGTTGAACCATGAGATCTGTGTGAAACCGATACACCATGAGATGCTCTTAATCCTCCAAAATTGTGTCTTTTCATCGCTCCCGCAAAACCTTTACCAATAGTTTTTGATTTTGTGTCTACAAATTTTATGTCTTTAAAAATCTCTAAGCCAAATTCATTTCCTTCTTTATAATTTTCAGTACTTTCAACTCTAAACTCTTTCAATTTTTTTTTAGCTTCTGTATTTTTTTTAGCATAAAAGCCTTTCATAGCTTTTGTTAATTTAGAATTTTTAATTTTACCAAATCCTAATTGGACTGCTTTATATCCTCTTTTATCTTCTTCTATAACATGAATAACTCTAGCTTTTTCCATTTTTAAAACTGTAACAGGAACTAGTTGACCCGTTTTATAAAACTCTCTAGTCATTCCAATTTTTTTTCCAATTAATGCTATTTCGCTCATAATTAAATTTTAATCTCTACATCCACACCTGAAGCTAAATCTAATTTCATCAAAGCTTCAACTGTTTGTGGTGTTGGCTCAATAATATCTATTAGCCTTTTATGTGTTCTAGTTTCAAATTGCTCTCTACTTTTTTTATCAATATGAGGGGATCTTAAAACTGTATATTTTTCAATTCTTGTGGGTAGTGGAATAGGACCTTTGATTGTAGCTCCAGTTCTTTTTACAGTATTAACAATCTCCTCAGTAGAAGCATCCAGAATTTTATTATCGTAAGCTCTTAACTTAATTCTAATATTTTGTTTTTCCATAATTATCCTGCAATCTTCTTGGTTACTTCATCCTGAACATTTTGCGGTACCTTTGCGTAATGATCAAAAAACATTGAATACTGAGCTCTACCTTGAGACATAGATCTTAAATTATTTATATAGCCGAACATGTTTGCTAATGGCACCATCGCTGTAATTACTGTTGCATTTCCTCTTTGTTCTTGAGTATTTATTTGACCTCTTCGACTGTTTAAGTCACCAATTACATCACCCATATAATCCTCAGGTGTAACCACCTCAACTCTCATAACTGGTTCTAAAAGTTTTAAACCGCCTTTTGTACAAGCTTCTTTAAAGCATGCTCTACTAGCAAGTTCGAAAGCCAAAACACTTGAGTCAACATC
>Ga0208425_1000118_pt1 | contig 28414 bp, 41 predicted proteins | sample DEB08_DNA_4_FD_185496 | JGI IMG/M metagenome (GOLD analysis project Ga0208425, IMG submission 185496) | Aqueous microbial communities from the Delaware River and Bay under freshwater to marine salinity gradient to study organic matter... | ecosystem: Environmental > Aquatic > Marine > Coastal ...
AGTAGGTGACTACGTAAAGTTCCGCGTTCAGTTCTTCAACTCATATGATAGTAGCTGGGCGTTTCAACAATCAGCTTTTGGCCTACGCTTATGGTGTCTGAATGGATGTACACATTCTGATACTGTAGCTAATACATGGGCAAAGCATACAACCAACGTCAATGTAGAAGGCAGTTCAAGCAAGATCAAAGCTGGCTTGGAATCATTTTTGCAAACACCAGACATTTACAAGTCGTGGATGTCAACGCATGTCGATGATGAAATGGCTGAAATGTTCTTCAAGCATAGCATGTGCCGTGTACCTAACAAAACAAGCACATTCAAATGGAATGAACGCATGTTAGATGCACTCATGTCATGCTGGTACAGCGACAAGTCTAAGCTAGGCTCAAACAAATGGGCTTTATACAATGCTTGTACCTATTGGGCTAGTCATACCAGTGAGTCACGTTCACCAGCTAATACACAACGGTTGCGTGACAATCAGCTAGCCAAGGTATTCAAGAAAGCTAACTGGCATAGTGTTTAATCGCTCGGCGTAACCGCCCCGCCCCACATAAGGCAGGGGGCGGTTGCGCCTTGCTTCAACAATGGGAGAACCATGATGGAAATATCATTTATCAATCAAGTTAGAGAAGTGCAACGATCATTGGCTTTGCTCAACGAACGTGCGTCAGAGGATCAATCGCAATTCAATTATCAAATACAGCAAGCGATGTGGTCTATAGATAGAGTCGCGGCAACATATGATGAAGTTTTATATAGAGATGCGAATGAAGATGATAATTATCGCCCACCTTTGAAGGAGGTTTAGACATGGCACTTATGCAACAACGTCATTACGAATATCTTGCAGACCATGTAGCACCATTGATGTCTTGGCCTAGTGCTATTGTAGATATGGCAGAGGCATTGGTAGCTACTAATCCAAAGTTCAACAAAGAAAAATTTCTTAAACGCGCTATTGCCGCATGGGAATTACACAATCCAATACAGGAGATTGATGATGATATACCGTACTAAAATTACAGGTACAATTTCATGTCAGGAATATGTTCAATGTGATGGATGTGGATACCAAACTTATTTTGCAAATGTTTCAGATGAATGTCCAAATTGTAAGTCAGATGCTTTCACCAGCTATCAAAGCTACACAGTTTATCAAACCGTCAATGCAAAAAATCCACAGGATGCAATCGATACCGCATTTGATATAGGTGAATGGAAAACTATGGAAGGCTCAATAGTTATTGAAACAAAGGAAGGAACCACAACGATATGAATGATCTATTCGACAAGCTGGGATTAGACCAGCCAAAATTTCCAGAGACACCAGCGTTCAAGTTGGTACGCAATGATGACCCAAGTACAAGTCATGAAGCGGCAGAAAAACTAAATGTTGGCAAGATGGAACGTATAGTTCTTGCCGCCATAACATCTTTTGCAGATAAAGGATGTATATCTGATGACGTTTTAGATATTATTCCTAACCACAGATACAGCACAGTCACAGCTAGATACAAACAACTTAAAGAAAAAGGTTTAATCTTTGTAGATCATCGCAAACGCAAAGGTACATCAGGCAGACAACAGCTAGTCATGTGGTCAAAAGAATTTTACAAGCCAGAGGAGTGAGCTATGGGCAAGTATGTACTACATAAAGATGTAAGAAATTATTGCAAAACAACTGCTGGTTTATCGCATACAAAAAGCGATGCGCTAAGACAGAAACAAGACAGGGAAGGCTGGGAAAAAGTAGCCGCGTCTTTACCTGATGATGCTTTTGCAGATGATGTTGTTGTTGACGATCGTCATGGAACTGTAAGCCGTAAGGTAACAATCGTTGAATCTAGTTTGTGGCATTACGATTAACTTGACAATCACTGCGTTGATGCAGATGATGTGTCCATGCTTAGTTATATGGATACACTCAAAGAAATGTCTGCAAGTGCAAACGTCAGTCTAAAGAAGGCGTTTGTACATGCTGGGGTACGCGACTCTACTTACTATAGAGCAAAGCAGGGTCGTGACCTTAGACATAGCACTGCATTATTAGTGGAAGCATCGATTGGAAAACTTTCAGCACTTCAAGAGCGACGTGCAAGTTCCAGATAGTTACCAAGATTTAATATCTACAATGGTAGCTAGACGTAACGAATTAAATATGTCGCAAGAAGAACTAGCTCACAGGATAGGATGCGCTAAGTCTTTGATTCACAAGTGGGAAAGATACAAACGAGTGCCTTCTGGTTTTTTATTTAGCTGTTGGTTGGATGCGCTTGGCCTCAAGATCACGATCCATAAGAAAGAAACTGTACGATAAAACAGGCAAGCCACAGAAATGTGATGCCTGTAGTACAGATACACCTTGGTTCGTTTGTTTATTAGCTACAGAAAGTCCACCAACTTATCATACAATCTGTATTGATTGTTACGAGGCAGATACATGGCAAGCAAGAGTCGCGCTAAAGGAGACTACCACGAAAGAAGATTCGTTGAATGGCTCAAAGCCCTCGGCTTCAAAGCGAAAAGGCAACCGCTATCAGGAGCGTTGGGAGGAGAGTATAGCGGAGACATCATCTGGGAAGTCAAAAGCAACCCAATGGTGGTTGAAGTAAAGTACAGAGACAAGTCTGGATTCCCGAATCCATTCACTGTAGTTAGAGATGTTCTGTTTTACAAACGCAGGACAGGCACACCAAAAACATTAGTAATCTTTGATGGCGATGTGTTCGCAGAAAAGATTGCACCATTATTATTGGAGAACCACAATGTCATTTCTACTGATGGCGAGGGCAATCAAGGCTGATATACCTGACTGCTATGCCAAATGGCTAATGGTCGTACTAGCTGACCATGCCAATGAAGATACTCATGAGTGCTGGCCTAGCCTAGCTAGGTTATCTGATCGCACACAGATGAGCGTACCAACTATAACTAGAAAACTTAACTGGCTTGAAGAACAGGGGCTAGTAACTAGAGTGCGTGGATCTAATCAGCGATCAACTTTGTACACCATTTTCCCTATTGCAGAAAGCAACACCACTGTTGCACACAGAAACACCACTGTTGCAGAGAGAAACACTAACCTATCAACTAAACTATCAACTAAAAAGAAGAAGGCGGTGCCAGAAGATTGGTTGCCGAGTGAGGAACTAAAGCAGTCTATCGATCTTAAGCTACAGGAGAACCAAGACCATGAGTATGAAACGAATCAATTCTGTTGTCACCACGCCAGCAAAGGAAGCACATTCGTCAACATCGACCTCGCTTACAGGGGCTGGTGCTATCGAGCCTTTAACTGGCGAGCAGATAGAGCAGGGTCTGGCAAGGCTACTGGAACTGGCAAGTCCACACGAGGTAGACAGAAGGCTTCTCATTTCGCTGGAATCGCACACGGGCTATCCAGTAAGAGAAATAAGCAGGACGAGGTTCACTGATACAGATTATCAGACCATCGTTCAACGCTACGAGATTACATGCACCGACATAGATGGCATAGATAGGGCTATAACCGCCGTTAGAAAGGCACTGGTGCCGCTTCCAAGGAATCAGATAGAAGATCAGCTAACCATGCTTGCAACGGTTGTGGTGAAGCCTTCTATGGAGAGTTCAGAAGATCAGCTAGTGCGAATAGAATCATTAGCTAGTTTATTGCATGAGTATCCAGCTGACATTGTACTCTATGCAATAGAGCGAGTGACCAAGACATCCAAGTTTTGGCCTTCGTTCGCTGAGTTTTATCAGCACATCGATTGGATGTTGGCAAAACGTAACCTGATGTTAAGAGCATTGGAGAGTAAAAGGGTTGCGCTTACTGCACAGTTGCAGTAGAATGTTTCAGTAAAGGAGAACCACACATGGAACGCAAAGGTTTTATTGGCGGTAGCGATATGCGCCGCATCATGGATGGCGATTGGACATCGCTATGGGAAGAAAAGACAGGCAAGGTAGAGCCTGTTGATCTGTCAGATAACCTAGCAGTACAGCTAGGCACAGAGACAGAACACTTTAACAAGCGTTGGTTTGCCAAACAACACACCACATTAAAAGTTGAAACTATTGTTGCTGGTCATCATGGCGTTGGCAACGGCCTAACCAAAGAAATGAATTGGGAAGGCGTACCACTCAAAGGTTCAGTAGACGGATTTATACATACTGATCGCAAATATTTTGACGAGATCATTGAGTGCAAACACACCTACGATATGAACAAGATGGAGGCATGTCTGCAAATGTACATGCCGCAGATGCAGTTCTATATGTGGGTGCATCAGGCCAAAGGCTGTTACCTATCAGTTATCTTTGGCAATCGCAGATGGGAATCTGTCTATGTCACTAAGGATTGGGACTACATCCACAAGATGCAAGTTCACCTAACTGAGTTCTGGAGGCTTGTCAGAGATGACACACGCCCTTTCGCAGATGAGCAGATACCGCCTGTATCTATAGACAAAATCAAAGTTGATGGCCTAGTACGCAGAGATGCGTCATCTGATAACGAGTTCATCAGCAGATGCCATGACTACATTGAACATGAGCCAAATGCCAAGCTGTTTGATTCAGCCAAGTCTGAACTAAAAGCTATGGTTAGTAACGATGAGCGAGAAGTTTACTGTGACCTTCTCACCATCAAGCGCGACAAGCGCGGATCACTTCGTGTCACAGTTAACAAGGAGAACCAAGATGTCTAAGGATAATCAGGTTAAGGATACACTAAGCCTATGGAATAAAGTTTCCAAGTCAGACCCTAAGTACCTAAAGAAAGTATCATTCGGGTCAAGATCGTTTACAGCTATTGATCCACAGTATCAAGTGCGTAGCGCAACAGAAGCGTTCGGACCTATAGGACATGGATGGGGCTGGTCAAGCAACACCCGATTTGTAGATGTAAGCAATGGTGATACAGCCGTTATAGCTGACGTAATGATATGGACTGTAAACAGAGATAACTGTTTCGGACCTTTCTCTGGATGCAGAAAGTTCTTTGACTCTGCCAAAGGCAGGATGGCAGAGGACGCACCCAAGATGGCAATCACCGATGGTCTTACCAAGGCTATGTCACATCTAGGATTCAATGCCGATGTGTTTCTTGGCGAGATGGATGGCAACAAATACGCCGCCGATTCAAAGGCTGGTAAGAAATCTGTAGGAGAATGGTAATGTTTTACGGAAATCAAATAGCATCTTTAGATGCAAAGCTAATGGACATAGATCGAAAGTTAGAAAAACTCATATGGTCTATGAAAGAGCCTGTAAAGGAACAGGTTAAACCTAAACAAAAAAGCAAGCCTAAGTATTCCAAGCCATTTATAGATAGAATAGCTGGCAGATACAAAAGCAAACACGATCTAGTACAAGAAACAGGTTTAACATATCAAACAATTACTACTTATATCAGACACGCAAGAGCCAATGGTCACAATATTGTTAGGCGAAGAATAAAATTAAAGAGACCACATTTACCAAGAGGTTTTTGTATGGTTTCACAATATAAATTAGTAAAGGATAAATAGCATGAACGATTACGATAACACTAACAGAGGCGCGGCCTTCAAGCCGTTTCCAGAGCAACAGTTTATCCTGCAAGGTAAGCTAAACATCATGGGTGATGAAGGTCAGGTAGCACTCATCATGGCTGAGTCTAAGGATGGCAGTAAGCGCATCGAAGTATATCAACGTGCTGGTGTTCTATTTGCAAACAAAGATAAGAACGATGAAAACAAACAGCCAGATTATAGCGGACCGCTTGACGGTCTGCATCAAGACTGGCGCATTGCGGCATGGAAAGAAATGAAAGGTGACAATGCTTATATGTCACTCAGAGTTTCAGAAGTGCAAAAGAAACAAGAGGCAGAGGCAGAGTCGCAAGATGAACCATCTAGCAAACAGATTGATGATGATATACCATTCTAATCTGCGATAGTTAGGTGGTTCTCCCTATCGCATAGCGGGTGAGCAGTCGTACCATTCTGCTCATCCGCGACCTAAATAGGGATCGCCAACAACTCAAGTCTAGCAATCAAACGATCTGCTCTATTGGTTACTTGCTTATAGTATCTACTATCTTTTAACTCAGCCCCAGCAGTTTCATAATCCTCTGCTTCTACAGCCGCAATAAATTTCTTAAACTTAGACATGCGCGGCCTACCCATATTAAACATGAGATTGCATAGAATGTGATGTAGTTCATCACTCATGCTATCCCATGTCGGGTAGAGTATCTTGCAATCTTCTATAGTTACAGCAATGTCCAGCGCAAATAGCTGACGCACACGTTCCTCAGAGACATCTGTACCTACAGGCTGACCATACTCAGGCTCACCTTCCAAAATTAGATGACCCACACCACAAGTTTCCAGACCTAAATGATCTAAATACACAGAATTAACACAACCCTCATCATCAGATATTTCCTGACGCAATATATCTATGTTCATTTTTTTAATCCTCAACTAATATATACATGGATGGGGTGATCAAAGGGGTTTGTCACCTCATCTTATTTTTTAAATCCTTTTAGCCCACGGATTCCAAATGAGGCACCTATTGAAGCAAAAACCGCATACTGAAACCAGTCTGGTGTAGCAGATAAAGCATCAAACCCACGCTCAACATAAGGCTGGGTTAATGGAATAAAACACATAGCAATTATAACTATAAACAATATAGTCCACGCTTCATCCTTCCAGCTATTGTCGCTAGACTTAGCCATGATCTTTTCCCAGCCAGCTTCATGCGTAGCGGCAACCTTCATTACCTCTGCTTCTGCTTTGGCCTTGGCTACCTTGGCTTCACTGGTGGCTTTCTTCTCATCAGCCTTGCCCTGTAACCAAGAGCCAGCCAAGTTACCCACAATCGGTATCAGTGCCTGTATCATTTATTTAACTCCATTGATAATTTCAATTTTGCTAACTCAATCTCAAGATCATGTACCCTTGCCACAGTATCTTGCACAGATTTAGGTGGCTCAAAATCATCTATCCAATTATCATTTTCTTCAACCTCTTGCATAGTAAGCTCAAGGTTATGCTCAAGAAAACTAATCCGTTCTGTCAGCCCGAAATAAACCCAAACAGAAACAGCAGTAAACGCAATCATACTAATAAGATTACGCAAAGGAATTGTTATTTCACTTGCTTCGTTTAGTTTTGTGGCGGTCTGTTTCATTTTTCACTGCCTAACCAGACTGCGAAAGCCCCTGTCATTGCACCAGAAACAACGCTTATCATTGCGCTTTGCTGTGTAGTTAAATCATCTAGGCTAATGCCCCATTCAATAACTCTGATGTACATAACTGTCATCACAAACATCATTAATCGGGGCAGTATCTTCCATCTTAGAAATGTTTCTACACTCATTTTAACGCATCCTTTATGCTATCTAACGTACCCTTTAGAGAGTAGCCAGAAGGTCTAGGGTTATATTCACATTGATAAGAACGTGAGCAACCTATGTGCAGTGATGATGTGTGCTGTTCTTGTGTGTTATTTGCGCCTTGATAAAAACAAATGACTTCATCTTTGCTTATTACTTCGGTATGTGCCAAGCGGCATGTTGTCATTTTAGGATTAGACGCACTAGCTTTAAAAGCAACCAGAACAATTAAACCAACAAACAAAACACCCATGATTAGATAAAACAGCATAGTCAAGCCATCAAAAATTTCTTTTCGTTGTGCCGCTTTTTCTAAGGCCGCTTGTCTAGCACGTTCTTTTTGAGCTTGTATGCGTCTGGCTCGTTCCTCAACAATACTTTTCCAAGTACCATTGCCAAAACGCAAGTCAACCAACATTGATACTTCATACATTTTTTCTTGAGCTAACTTAGCGTCGATCATTTCAGATGCTACGCCGCCAATGCCATCCATAGCACCAACACCAGATCGTTTATTACGCTCTCTATTTACTTGTGCTTGACCATCAAACAGATTGTCGATATATCCAGCGATTTCACTGATGTCATTTGCAGTCCCAATAGCCGCTTTTATAGCGTCAGTAGCCCCTTTAACCAGAGCAATCCCAGCAAGTGCAGTAGAAATGGGTTCCATCAGTACACCTTTGTATCTTTATCTACAATAGCTGGTAGACAATAAGCTGTTATCTGTGATCCCTGTTTGTGAAGGGTTTGTGCGTACCATGTGCAATCATCTAGCGATTTAAAATACATATCATTGCTAACTAATTGCTTGTCACCTTGCGATCCAATAAAGACAAACAGCAAGAATACATGGATCATCCATTTACTATTATGCCTATAAGCAGAACAATCGTAGTTCCCGCAGTTCCGATCATAATGTGTTCAATGCGCTTTATACGCAGGATTGTTTCTTTCCAGCGTTCAGCGCAAACTGCTTCATGTGTATCAATCTGTGCCTGTACAGATGCGGCTGTTGGCTTTGCCATTAACTAGCATTGTCCAGTTCAGTTTGTGTTGGTCTTGAAAGACTGGCGTGATTCCAACTTTTAATATAGTCACCATTACCGTCTGATAAATTTTCAAGTATGATACCAACAGTAAAGAAATCTTTACCCTCAAGAGCAGGATAAATTTTTATAATTTTATCGTATAATGTCATTACGCTCTCCTCACCATTCCACCACTAAAGTGAGTTTCACCAGTGTCGTGGGCAATCGTTACTGCTGAACTTGTGTTATAAATCCACATTTCCACATAGTCATCGCTATCTAAATACACCAAAGCCGAACCATTAATTCCATGTCGAGATTCAAACCCACCGACTACAGAATTAAACCCAGCGTAATTGCTTCCATTTCTACGAATTTGCAAAATAGCACCAGCTTGAGTAAAAGTTGCATTGGCAAAAGTTACAGAGGCATTAATTTGATAATATCCAGCTATAGTTGGAGTAAATTTATCAGATGCAAATTTGCTGTCGGTATCATAAACTTCAGTCCCAAGTGCTATTTTTGTAAAGGTTGCCTGTGATACTGATTGTGCGCTGGCAGGATGAGCAAAAAAAGCTGGCCCCATTCCAACAGAACCTGCACCAGCTGTTAAAACACCTGCAACAGTCAAACCAGCATCGTGGTCAATGGTCATAGCTGTTCTAGTTTCGCCATCATCCTTAAAGCTAAAGACCATCGAAGGCTCAACCGTGTCTATATCTTCACCAGAAGCCATTGTGTTGCGGAATGTTGCAACCCTAGTTCCATACAAAATATCAACAAATCTACTTACGTCTGAATCGTTAAGTCGAAGGTTTGGCGAACCATCATTTAAAGTTACATCACCAGTTACCGTAAATGCACCCACAACATTAGTGGTGTCTAAATCAGTTGTGCCATCTACGTCTATGTTACCAGAAATATCTAGTGACCCAAATGACCCAACGCCTGTTGTCGTAATAGCAGATGAACCGTTGTCGATCGCGCCAAAACCACTAGTAATGCTACCAGCATTAAGTGCGCCTGTTGTGACGATGCTAGAGCTACCAGCAACCGCAGATGCACCAATGTCTGACAGGACTTCAGCCGCAGAACGCCCTTCAATGGCAGTGCCAGCTACGCGCAAGAAATCATCGTCTGCAACGCCGCTAGTGAATTTAGGCACATTGTTATTAGATATGCCTGTGTCTAGCGTGGCAGTGGCTGTAATAGCTGTACCGTTTAGAGTCATGGCATCAGCTTCTAGCGTGCCATCTACATCTACATTGCCACTTATGTCTAATGAAGCCGCCGCTATTTCACCACTGGCTGTAAGAGTGGTAATATTTGGATTAGCACCACTACCAGCCAATGACGCCATGTCAGCAATAACAGAGCTTGTAGCAAGTAAACTTAAATCTTCAACTATAGCACTTGTTGCCAATAAATTTAGGTCAGTGACAATATCAGATGTTGCTAATGTATTTAAGTCGCTAACAATGTCTGTTGTAGCTAATGTATTGAGGTCGCTAACAATGTCATCTGTAGCTAGTTTATTTAAGTCACTAACAATGTCACTTGTAGCAAGAGTGTTCAGATCGCTAACTACATCTGTAGTAGCTAAAATATTTAAATCTGCAACGATTGCACTTGTTGCTAGTGTATTCAAATCAGATACAAAGTCTGATGTTATTAATGAAGCAACCCCAGCCACGCTAGAAACTGCCGAACTAATACCAGCAACCGTTGTCACATTAGCTTGTATGCCAGCAACAGTAGTTACATTGGCTGATATGCCAGCAACAGTGTTAATGTTAGCTGTAATTGCAGATAAAGAATTAACATTAGCAATGGTTGGTCCTGCTTCTGGTGCGCCAGTAGATGCGTTAAAACCTAGAACCGTTCCTACTCTGGATGCTTTGAGTGGCAGAGTCATAGCTACTGCGGAATCGCTATCTTCTAGCCTTAATGAGCGATCAACGTCATCTTTGCGGTCAGCAAATTGCGCTGTTATTTTATCGAGTTCCGTGTTGAGAGTTGCTATCTGAAACGAACCCTGTGCTGGGAAGTCAGTAGTGCGTTCAAGTGCAATGTCTCTGGTTATAACTACTGTGCTACCGCCTGTTGCGCCTGTAACGCTTATTGCAACCGCGCCTGTAGATCCATTGCCACCGCTTACAGTGTAATGTGTTGTTAAGGTTTTAAGGGTGCCATCTACATAAACCTTTAGGTCAGCACTAGCAAAAAACTCAAACGAAACCGTAAAGGAAGTTTGCGTTGCTCCCTGTGCTACGGTGTACGATACGCGTGGCGTATTGTCTGATAAGTTAATAGTCATGGCTAGATCCTACCTTTCATGTGGATATGGCTCAACTCACAATTAATAGCGTCCTCCAGCAAACGCTCTTGCTGTTTCATTTGTAGTGTCTTTCAAGAAATGTAATTGTGCAAATGGTAGTCTGCGTAACAAATCAGCACTACCCTCGCCATAATCACCACCTAAAAACTTTGCAACACCTCTACCTACATCAACAGCATATGATGGACCAGCACCACCCACTGCTGTTATAGCATCCAGTGTGTTTTCTTTCTGATTAAACTTAGGTTTTATAATACCAGCACCAATATCAGGACCGCCAAGAGCCATACTTATGCCCATAGAAGTATAAAACAAATCAGAGTATAGTGCCGCTACACCAGAAGCATCAAAAGATCTAGCAACCTTATCAGTAAGGCTCATTTGTTTCATTTGCCAATCTTTGTATTTAAGCTCCATGCTCATATAGCCCAAGCCCATAGATGCGCCAACAGCTATAGCACGGTTTTTAACCTGACCCTGTGCAATAGAAGCGGTAATTTTATTAGAAGCGGCAAAGCTATAAGATAAGAATTGGAATGGCATAGAAAGCAAGGCGTTTTCAATGCGAGCATAGCCTCTATATTTTTTGTCCTCTTTCATACCAAACTTTTCTGCAACGTGCATAGGTACATAGAATACACCATCAACAGCAATAGGTTTATCTGCTGGTGTACCCATAAGAACTGTATTGCCAATGCCGCTATTCATTGAAGCACGAAAGTTTTCTACAGTACCTTGAGTTGTTTTACGAACTCTAATTGGCTTTTCTTTTTTCAAACGCTTTAAGGCATGATCGTTAATACGTTTTTCATAATTAACATCTGATTCGCCCTTTTTTTTCTTAAACTTGCCATGAAACATTTCATGCAAAAGAATAAAATCAGCAAAGTCTTTTGATGTTTCAAAACTATCTGCGTGCTTTAAAAAATATTCTGCGTGCATTAGTTCATCAGGCTTCATTGTAGATCTTTTTTTATCAATATTAGCCTTATATTTATCTGGATAATTTTTAAATGAATTGAATCTTTTTTCTACATTAGTAAAATCTAAATAAACAACACCGCCTTGATTGTGTACATACTCATGCTGTCCAAAAGTTTTATCAGAATCAGGCCAGCCCCATTTCTTTTTAGCGGCGGCATACTCATCTATATCTGTTACAATTCGGCTAACATTAAACTCACTACCATATCTAAACACAATGGTATCATTGCCTAGATCCATATAGTTTACAGATTCCTGCCGCCCTGTAGTCCATTCGCGTGTGTTTGGCAAATACAAACCATTGTCTGTTTTATCCCAAGGAGCATTAGCTATTTCAAATGCCTCTTGCTTGCCAATGTTGTAACGAGCCAAGTAAGAAATTTCAAAGTCAGATGCGGTTCCGTTAGTTACTTTTACAGAATAATCAATAAGCGTATGACCCCTAGCCATAGCGTCCATCTTTTTAAATATGGTTGTCATAGGTGCAACGCCATTAAGCATAAAGAAACCAGTACGCATCTTAGACATCAGACCATCATTCAAAGGGTTGTTGCTCATGTTTTCGCTAAAGCGCATGTGAGCATCACCCTTAAGTATATCTATTATTTCGCCAGCAATACGCCCTTCTTCTGCTGTCATTCTAACTTTGCCATTATCCATAGTGGCAAACAAAGACTTCCAGATAGTACCCATTTCATGTTCCATCATAATCTTGGCAAAATCAGGCAGGGTTGAAAAGCCAGCAGAACCTAGATAGTTCATCATAGCCAGATCTTTCAAAACTATAGCGGCCTTCAAACTCAAAGCTTCTGGATTGCGAATGACTGTGCCTTGGACACGATCATTAAGGTGGCGCACATCCCGCATATAACGATTTATTTCCTGCTCACTCAAACCGTTAGCAATCAAACCATCTTCAATTTCATCAAGCTTATCATCAAAACTTTTACCAAACTTTAATGCTAACTCGTACTGTGGCGCAATCTTAGCTGTGTAAGTTTTCATTACTGTAATTGGATTCTGCTCAATAAAATCAACAACCAATTTGTTTGGTATATCTACTTCACGATGACGAAAGTGTTTTGATCTGCCATAGCCATAAGATGCAACTGACTCTGCTGTAACATCATCAATGCCAAGAATCTTATCAATAGTATCGTTTACTCTTTTTGCAACAGCCTCAGGGCTAGAAGATGTGCGTACTTGTGACCACTTGTTATCTTTCATTACATAAACATATGGATTGTTTTGATACCATGTTCTAAGTATTTCAAACAATTCAGCACGATTAGCTTCTATATGTTTTTTATTCCAATAACGCGGATGAAACTTTTCTTCGTTTGCTGGCATTAAGCGTTGATTTTTCATAGACTCAACTTGCAAGTCAGCATTTTCTTTTTCGCTTTTTGCTTTAGAAACCATTTTTCTATTATGTGCTAACCGTCTATCTTCTAACTCAGTTCTATTAGGTTTGTTTTTAAGACCATCAACTATTGATTGACGCTGTGCTATTTCACCATCAAGGATCATAGACCTATTTTTGTAATGGCTTACACTGCCTATAAGACCAGTAGATGAAAGACGTTTTTCCCATTCTTCATAGTAGTTATCTAACAGCTTCATAGCTTTTGATGCGGCTTCTGACTTTGGTGCTTCACCCTTCATCCGCATGACATTAACTTCTGTAATAAAGTCAAAGAAATTTGCTGATTTCTTTTCACGCTTTACTTTTTTAATTACACCTTCAACAGTTTCTTTGGCATTGTAATCAAGTATGGTTTGTCTGCCTTTGCCATACTCTTTGCCATAGATGTTACGCAACTCATCATACACTTGAACCCACTCACCATCGCGCATAGCGGCCTTCTGATACACAGAAGGTCCAACTCTAAAGCCTTTTGTGTGTAGATTTAGAAGTATGCCGCTATCACCAGCAATATCTAAGGCAAACTTTTTAGCTTCGTCAGTTATTTTTGAATTTTGCAACTGTCTTTTCATTGGTGTTGTTACAAACTGGTAAGCCCAGCTATCAGTCCACAAGTTCTTAGGCAAAGAATAAGGATTATTTATCTTTTTAATTTCAGCTTCATCTAATGATCTCGCGGCTTTTTCAGCAGAAAATAAATTAAACTGATCTTGTCTGGCATTGAGTTGTTTCTGTGCAACATTAAGGCTTTCAGTAGCTTCATCTAAAGATGCCTTTGTCGTTTTCATATCGTCTGGTGTTACAGCTTTGTCATACTCTGCTTTACGCGCAGTAACAGTTTCTAATATGTCATCTACATTCTTTTGCATTGTTGCTATAACTCTAGGATCGTTATCTACAACAACATCAATCTCGTAGTTTTCTACCTGAGACAGTGGGCGATCAGGCGTAGGCTTAACATAGTTTGTGTTAATGTCTGGTGTATGTGCTATTTCTCTTTCACCTAACGCCTGTTTAGTGGCTACAAAAGCATTGGCTCGTCTAGTAGAGGGCACAGATATAGCACTGCTTATTAAGCCGCCAGCTACAAAAGCTGAACCAATATTTAATGCAATTTCTGTTTTTGTGCCAACAGGATCAAACGGCGCACGAATTGTTTCTAATCCTGTTTGTAAAGCTCCAACAGATGCACCGCCTCTTAGGAAAGCCCTACCCAAGCCAATGCCAGCACCACCAAAGGGTAATGCAACAAGGTTAATAGGATCAGCAAGGCCAGCAAAAAAGTGCTGACCAAAAGTTGCCTTGCTAAGTATGTCACGCCGTTGAATGTTTTCATCAATCGCACGTTTAAGTTCGACCATATGTTCTGCATTTTTGGCATCCATTAAATCATCACGATATGCTTCATAGCCGCCAATATCTTCTAATGCTAAATAGCTTTCATCTTCTTCACCGCGAAACTTAATAGCATTGCTTATAGACTCAATAATCGGATCATATGTGTAGCCAACAGATGCACCAACAACCTCAAAGTAACTAGGATCGTCCCTTTCAAGTTGTGTCTGTGCGCCTCTGTATAACAAAGAGTTATGTGAAAACGGATCTAGTACAGGCATTATCTAGCAACACCTCTCTTAATGTCATCAAGATACACATAAAGAAAATCTGTAACGGTCCTTCCTTTGTCATCTACATAGGTATATGTAAACGGCTCAAGTCCACCATCTTTATCTAAAACCACAGCCATGTATTGAACATTTTCTGCTACTGTTCCCGAGTACCGCATAGGCTGTAATTGTAATCTTGTTTTACCTTTTACAGTTTGTATATCTTCTGTACCAATTTCTTCTTCAATTACATTTTGATAAGTATCCCTTGGCATAAGTTGTTCTCTAGCTAAAGCTTTATATGACAATCCAAATCGTGCATCTTTGATCCCAAGATCTGCAACTACTTTGTTTAAGTAATTTACTGCTGGCAAAACATTATCACCAAAAACACCTGACAATGCTTGCCTAGATTTACCTACTGGACCAAATGCAGGATCGATAACTACGCCCTGTGTATCGTGATAATGTTGCTCATAATAGCGAGTCATATCACTAATAATTGTATCTTTATCTTTATTGCCAGAAGCAATTTTGTATTTTAGATAAGAGTTCATTTCTAAAAAAACATTTGCATTGTTGGTTCCAACAATACCTTGAAGAAGCCCCTCTAAAGTTTCACCCTCATCAAGCACTTTTTTTACTTTTTCTTGATATTCACTTTCGTTGTTTACTGCATCTGATAATGTAGCCGCAATCTTTGGAAAGTCATTGATGCCATTTTCTGACATGCTTGCCGCATAAAGAGTTTCTTCAAATGCACTAAATTCCTCTGCTGACAAAACATTTTGCCAAAGGTTTTTTTCTTGCGTTGAGCCTTTAACTCTAACACTAGAAAACATTCCAAAGTAACTAACAGCTAAATTAATTCTAGCTGGATCATCAACCATTCCAGAAATAGCACTTTTAACAATACCAACAGGAGTGCTTGGAATTACACCACCACTTGCTAAAACTTTAGGTTTCCATTGTTCTTGTGTGTTTATTGCATCTGCTGTCAGAAAGAAAGAAGATGGTCGTCCATTTAAAATAATTTCTTCCATTTCATTTTGATGACTTTTTGTTGTTGGGCTTCCTATACTATTTATGAAACTTTCTCGTATATTTTGTTTAGATGCAGACAAAGAATTTTGATTTATAACAGCCCTTTTAGCTGTTACAATAGCCTGTGTATCAGCACCAATAGAATCTCTATCAACATCAAACTCAGCGTTTTTAATTATAAAGTCAGCTATGGCTTGTACATCATCAGGAAGATCAACTTTTAAATCTCCTTCGTTATCAATGTAATCACGAAAATCTGTAGCTTCTTCTAAGTCAGTTACACCATTAACATCTTTAATTAGACGATCAAATAAAAGCTGTCTTGTTCTTTTCTTTGCTGTTGTTGTATCAATGTCAGATTCTAGCTTCTGAGCTATGCTATCTAACTTACCAAACCAAGCATTTAATGTGTCCTGTGCCGCAAAAAGATCACTGCTTTTTATATGCTTATCTAAAGTATCATTAACTTTTTGCGCCTCAGGTTTAATGCCAAGCTTTAACTGTACTTTTTCATCATCCTCTTTTTGCTTTTCTTCCTGATCAATATCGGTTTGACGCATCCTTTCATCTGCTTCTGATTGCCCTAAATTAGCTTGGATTCCTCGCAAATCAGTATTAATTGCGTCAAAATGAGTATTAAAATCTTCATTGCTCATCAATTCAGACGCAACATCTTGTAAAGATTCGGGCAAAGTAGAAATATTTTCTACATTTCCTGTTTGCAAAACTATTTGTAAATCATTTATATCGCCAGATTCTAGATCTTCATTATCTAAAATAATTTGATTTATGCGTCTTGTTGCGCCTCTAGCCTTTGCAAGACTAACAGTTCGCCTTAATTTTTTTGCTTCTGCATTACTAATAAACTGAACATCACCATCAACATTTTTTTCTATTAATTCTTCAGCTAAAAAAGAAGCGTTACGAGCATCTTCTAAAGATTTAGAATCGCCTAAACCAATTAAAGATTCTATTTTATTGGCAAGATCGTTTACATCTAGTTCAATTTGCTGTCTATTTTCTTCATGCTGTTTTTGACTCTGTTTGCTCATTAAGTTAAGAGAATTGGAAGCCAGCATTGCGCTTCCAATATTTTCAATAATGTTTGCAAACTTAGGCACTGCCGTACCCTTTGCGTTTTCAATATAAGTTCCGAAGTCTGTCTTAAACTTAGCCACCCCATTGGAATCATTTTGATAAAGAATTGCTAATCGTTGCGCTTCTGCACTAAAATCTTGTTCAGTTTGCGATACGTAACGGCGTTCAATAATATCTTGATACGCTGTTCTTGCCTCAACTCCAAAGCCAGACGGAATGTTAAACGCTTCTGGCTCACCAGTAATAGGATCAATAGTTCTAATGTTGGCGGCAGATGCGGCCTGTGCTGTTTCTATACCTTTTTCTCTTGCTTCACGCTTTAACTCATTAAAAGATGACTCAATCATAGTATCAGCTAGGCGACCGACACTTGCCCACTGCTCAGACAATCCTGTATCAGAGCGAATAACACCGATTGGCTTTGTTATGTTTTGTCTTTGTTGCCTAATAACCGCCATGATTCACCTATTTATAAATATGATAACGATAAATGCCAGATGCTAATGAACTAGCCGCGTTAAGATAAGATGTTCTTATTGCAGTCTGACCTTTGAATGATTCCATTTGCCCAAGGGTTCTGCTTTGTGATGCTTCTTGTAATGCACCAGACTCGATAGCAGAGATGTCGGAAAAAGCTATTTCTTTTTGCCTGTTCATAAATGATCTCAAAGACATGTCTGACGTATCTCTATTAAGAAACGCTTGGAAAGATTGGTTAGCAGACTCAGCAGTTCTATATTGTTGCGTCCTAATATTAGCCCTTTCAAGACCAGCAATTTCTTGTTGCATAGCCTGTTGCTTGTATTGATCTCTATTAAATGCCGCTTCACGTTTAAGAGCCTTGCCTTGTTGCAAACTTGAAAGCATTGAAAGGCCAGTAGCGGCAATCTGAATACCTAGTGGAATAGCCATTAGAACGATACCTCTGCTATAATACCATTAACTTGCAATGATAATGGTGCTGTTTGTTTAATTGTAACTACTGGATCTTTGCTATAACCCAATAATCTAAATTCTTCTTTGCCAGTAACAGGCGTTCTTGAAAGACTAAAATCATCTGTTACCTGACGAATAACTAGATTCTTATCATTAATCGACACAGACAAGGTATCTAATAGATCTACCACTACCCTGTTAACAGAGCGAGGTTCGCCTGTGAGTGGCCCTCCCGCTATCTGAGCATCAATCGGTAGTGTTTGTGCCTCAACATTAAAGTCATAGCCAATTTCAGCATTTGTTATTTCTTGTATAGCAGACACATCTACATTGCCACTAGCAACAGTAAACTCGCCAAGGTAATCAGTATCATTAACAACCTTTACCTTTGCTCCATTAGCAAAGTGACTAGACACATCAAATACACCAGCAGTGCCAACAAACTTATCAGAGAAGTCCATATTCATAGCAGAGTTAAACTCCATAAGAATAAACTTCTCAGTGCCAGCACCTAGATCAAATCTGCCTACACAGAACACTCTATCATCTACTGTGCAAACAGAATCAAATCTTCCATTAGTAGTCCACTGCGACCACCCTGCACGTTGTTCTGCTCTGTTAGATGTAAAGACAGCTATTGTGCCATCAAGGTTTAATACAAAAGCATATGACTCAGGACGGTTAATAGCTCCTCTAAGGATGCACATTTGTACAGGCGAGTTAATTAAATGCGGTGATAAAACAGATATACCAGTGGCTACATAAGCCGCTTCTGAATCTGAAAATATGTACTCGCGTACAACAGATCCATTTTTTTGCACATATATTGTTGCACCATCAAATGACTCTGGACGTACAAAGTTACTGCCATATGGCGTCTGTCTGCGTATCTGTGCGTTTGTTGGCGTGATAGCCTTCTCAGTAAATGAAGGTATGTACATTTCTGATGTCGTTGTAAATATCTGTAGATCACGATTAGAGGTTAAATGGCGTATAGTATTAATCTCACCAATAGCCGCAGTCAGATCAATAGCATCGCCATCTTCACCATCACCTACATCGAAGTCAAAGTATGATGCTGGTTTGCTAGCCCATATACCATCAGGTTGTGCAACAGTACCAGCTAGCCACAATCTGTTTTCGTGTAGCGTTACAGCCGCAGGAAAGCCGCGTAGTGTGCTATATGATTGCTCACCCCATTCTGTAGTGGTGGCATGTGTTTTAATTTTAGGTGAACCGCCACCAATAGTAGAAGCATTAGCATTAGCACCAGCAGTTACAACAATTACATTCTCATCAATAACCTCTTGTACAGCTTCAGTGCCATTGATTTGATTTGCCGATATACCTCCTACACCACCAGCCTCACTAATGACTATGCTATCATTTACAGCCAAGCCATGAAGCGGGAATGTAATGCGTATATTTGCACTCCCATCAGTTGTTTCTATAGCGTCTGTAGCAAGTTTGACTTCTAACTTGTCAGTTACGTTACCAGTTGCTTGTGTTGCTGACTGGACAGAAGTGATTATAATTTCATTTTCATGGTAACGAAGTGTTACCCCAATGTGTTTTGAATCAGCATAGTTACCGCCAGATTGACTTCCTGTTATATCAAAGTAAGCCGCACTTGTAGTTAAAGTTATGCCATTACCATTATCAGCAGAAGGATCAAGGGTCATGCCTACTGGTTGAAATGAATAGAATGGTTGATGTACCTTGAACCCATCTGGACTTTCATCAAATGTAAGTGTTTCTAATTGGAATGTTGTAAGGCTAGTTCTTACAAGTTTGCGTGTCATAAAGGTTTGATGCGCTATGAACATAACATCGCCAGCTTGTGCGTATGTTAGTTCAGAAACAATCAGATCGCTAAATGGTATAGCCGCAGATGATGTATCGGCTGTTAATGTTTGAACCAAAGATATTGCGCCTGTTGTTGGGCTTATCTGAAATACTCTTATCTTAGCGTTTTCAAGACTTACTATGTATCTTTCATCATCAGAAAAGATAAACGGCACAACTCGTACTTGTTGTTTTGTACCGCCAGTAAAATCAGTAACAGCTAATCTGGTCGTATCAGAAGATGTTACAGTTAAGTTTTCAGTGGGATTTACAGGAGTATCTCTAGTTACAGTCACTACTGCCGCAGATGGATTAGCTACAGTAAATCCAGTTACTGCATTAAGAGCAGTAAAAATGTTATCAGCAGTTGTATTATTACTTTCATTTGCCCTAACAAAATGAGTGTTGCCAGAAGGAGATGAAGGGCTTTCTCCACTAGAAGCCTCGAACTCTAGTGTAATTTTATCACTGCCAGTAAACAAAACTAAAGTAGAGCCAGTAGCAATATTAGCATAATCACTAACTGTTATTGTGCATGTTGTCGCTTCTACAGCAGTGTCATACTCATAGATTTTTTCCGTACCAAATCTTTTAAGTAATCCACCTTCATTGCGTAAGAAGAAGTTTTCTACCTTCTTAGCAGAGTTATTGTAGATAGGCGTATCCGTCCTTGAAACCAAAGACGGACTGACTTCTCCAAACTGAAAGTTGCTAATAGGTACGCGAATACGAGCCATTAACTTCGCCTTTCAGTAATAAACCTCGATGTTGGGATACTGCGTGTTGTCTGTTGTTGCGAATCAAGGCTTCTAGCCTTTGCCATAGTTTGTGTGCCAGCAGATTGCATAAGTTGTGCAAGGCTAGCATCTCTTGCAATAGATGTGGCAAAGATATTGGCAAGCGCATATTCAACAGCAATGACAAAGTATGAAGGCCAGTTTTCTTCATTTGCCCTAAATGTGTAATCAATTATTAAACTATCGCTTGTTGTTGTATCGCTAAATACTTTGTCACCATAAATCTGGTAATCAATTAAGTTGTCATTAATTGTAACTGAGTGAACCATTAAGGTGTCATTAGGTAGCTGATGTGCACGATCATAACGACCAGTAGGTATATCTGTTAGTAAATTCATTACTGCCTGATTGGTGGCAAATCTCCACCTTGTATTTACTAATGATGCTCTAGCTACATCTTCATACATATTAACAGCCACAAGTGCTTCTGTACTACCTTCATCAAATGAAGTAATTGGGTTTGCTCCAATAAGAATCAAAGCCCTAGAACAAATATCAATAGCTGAATCGGCGGTTGTACTGGTAACTGTCATGTATAGCGAGGGGGGCCGAAGCCCCCCACTCCTTTAGTCTGAGTCTGTTTCAGCGATAGCTGTGCCATCAGACACATCTACTACTGTGCCAGTATTTGACAAAACACTTACAAAACTTGTTGTAGGAGTGTTTGTGTCAGCCACAATTATAACATCTCTAATAGCTAGCATATTTGCCGCATCGTTAAAATAACCAGCAGAGTTAACAGCCGCAATAGCGTCTGTAGTTGTGTAAGCCCACAAGTTAATGTTTGATGCACCAGCTAACCGAGATAATCCTGTAGCACTAAAAGCCATTTCAATATCTCCTATTAGTTGTTGTCTAAGACTTCATAGATACCGTTGTCATCAATAACAACAGCACCCATTGACATCATGGAAGTTCCAAGGTGTGAGACACGCTCTGGAACGTAATTCAACTCAGTGGTAACGTCAGCACCAACACCCAGACCCACAGAAGATGTGTGGTATGCCATGTTTTTACCAGCAGTTACGGCTGATGTTGAAAAGATTTTGAAGCCCAAGAACTCTTTCATGCTCATGCCACCAGCGTAAGGTAGATTCTGCTCACCTACAAAGTCGCTAGAAGCAAACTCTGTAATAGCAAACAGGTCAGCATAACCTTTCGGGTGCATAGCAAGATAGCGTCCACCGTCCTCTGGAATATTAGCAGAGCCGAATGTCTCAAACAAAGACAGCAGATCAGCTTTTTCCAAAGCAGAACTTGTGTCGTGGATCTGAGTTGAGTTTGCACCAGCATCCATAGCTGTAATCAAAATCTCATCAGTCTTACGACCAAGTGCGGCGGCGGCAGATTTAGCTACAGCCTGACGCTCATCAATGTTTGTCTTGAGTTCATCTAGCTTGTCGATGTACTCGGCGGCGTAGAAGTCAGCCATTGTTGCTTCTACTGTGGTATGGGCTAGTTCCATAGGAGTTACCAAACCGTTGCGTGATTTAGTTGAAGCAGAGCCAGTGCCGATCTTTTGGAATCGAACTACTGAACCACTCACATTACTTACTGTACGCACTGTGTTCCGCAATTTAGAACCCATGCGCTGATAAGCCATGTGAACCTCTGATTCAAACTGTTTAATAAAGGCGGTATCTATTGAGTTCGCCATTTTACAGTCCTTCTCTTTAAGGTTGTTGAGTTACAGTTTTGCGGTTATCTGTGTGGCATCCTCAACGCGAGTATCCTTGCGGGTCGCTCAGTGCATTACAGGCCGTGTTAATTCAGCAATAACACCTTTATGTTTCTCTCTGCAACGCACAAAACGCATCATAGTATGACCGCATATATCATACGTCACATCATCAAAGGTGAATCCGCACCAGCTTAACCACATAATTGTTTCATGATGATCGGCTGGAACGTAGTTTTCTATGTACTCATAATCACTGTGCAGTAGCTCTATTGCATCAGCGCACCCTCTAAGAAATGGCCTAAAGTTATTAGTGATGCTGTTTGTGCCAAGCATCCATATCCTTGCGCTGGATTGATCTAGTGGTACAGAGCCACACATAGCGATAGGAGCGTCATCAAATTTTATTGTGTATGTTTTTGCGCCGTGTATAGCCAAAGGCTCTGTAAGAGCTTCTAGCGGCCTTAAGCCGTATATCAAGCACTCTCTTAGATCATGCAGTCGTAAGTCGTCTGCTATTGCTTCTGCGTGATAGGGTAGGCTTTTGCTTAACGAGAGCCTACCAACTCGGATTAGATCCTTAGCCATAGATTTTCTTGAAACCTGATTCTACTTGGCTAACAAAATGTGCGTCACGCCTAGCAGGATCATGATACCGTGGATCTAACATCATCGCTTTTAATTCAGCTTCGCTTGTTTGTGCGACTGTTTCTGCACTACCAGCAGGACCAGACTGCTTAACTTGCTCCATAATATGCTCAAGAGCCATAATGCCATCAGCAGTTTCACACATACGCTCTATCGCTGTTATGTGTTCTTCTGGAAAGAACTGGTTAGCAAACAAACTAGCCGCTTCTGTTCTTGCAGAAGCATTGTCACCAAGCCTTGCAGTCTCGGCTTCAAAGTCAGGAACATCAGCGTTCAAAGCATCCATATACATCTGTATGCCTTCTTGGAACTCCTCTTGGCTGTAGCCGTTTTCATATGATTGATTAGCCCACCAGTTAAGCAACTCATTGCCTTCTGTTTGAGTTTCATCAAAACCTTCTGGCAACTGATAATCACCTACCTCTGCTGGACGATTAGCAAATGCTTCTTCTTGGATTTCTTTCATCCAAGCATCTCTAGCTTCCTCGTCCTTTTGACCTAGCTTGCCTTCAAGTGATGAGTATGCTGTAGCCAGATCTTCTGCGGTCTTAAACTTTTCTGGCAACCACTCAGGACGCTCTGATTCCGTTTGCAATAACGGATCGCCGCCCTCAGTAACAACATCACTTTCCTGTGGTGCTTCTACTTGCGCTTCTTCATTCATCGTTTTTTGCCCTATGTGCGTGACGGATGCGTGATTCAATGAGGCCAACGATATATCGCTGACCTTCCATATGGCGCAGTTCCGCATCGGAAACCCCTGCACCATGAACTTGTTCTATTGTGATTGATCTTAGATAGCGTAAGACTTCTGCGCCAGTATCGGTGCTAAACAGACTAGCTAGATTCAAGCTAATCTTAACATCTTCTTCTTTCTTACGCTGATAACCATCAAGTCCTAGATATGCGTTATTGTTGCGTACCAATTATCTGTTCCTCTTGAGGTTGAGACATTTGTTGCTGTTGCATCGCTTGTGCCATAGCCACCATTTGTCTGCGTTCCTCAAGGTCGCGGATCAGTGTATCAGGGACGCCAAACTTCTTTGCTAAGTAAGCGGCGGTATCTTCTGAATTAATAAGTAGGTTCATTACCTCTGGACCAAAACTGCCCTGCACAAGCTCAAGCCAACGAGCAACGGAGGATATATCTTGATTGGCCTGTGCCTGTGCAAGAGGTGATACTGAACGTACTTTTACTTCACGACCATTAATAGTCGGAAGATCAATTCGCCCCTGCTTCTTTAGAATGTACACCACCCTTTGAAGAACAGGCTGAACAAGTTCTGCTTGTAGTCTGCCAAAGGCAGAACCAATACGCCGAGATAAATCTGACATACGTTCTGCAACCTCTGTAGCAGAAGCAGGAGTACGATCAGGATTACCAAGCATATCATTGTATAGCGCACGTTTAATATTCAAGCGCATGTCTGAAAGAACAAGGTTAGCTACATCAAACGAACCAGCCGCACGAATAGGCTCAAGACCGCGTGATCCAGTAGCTTTTGGTATAACCGTTCCCGGAACCAAGTTAATTGTATCTGGGTTAACTACTCCGTCATCTTCCATTTGGTATATACCTGAGATAGCCATTTGCGCGTTCTCAAGTATAAGTTCAATCGTAAGATTTGTAGTTTTAATAGCACTAAGCGCATTGATGAGAGGACCCCGCCCATAGACTTCGCCGCTACATTTTGACCAACGGAAGCAAACAAAAGGATTTGACCCAACACCTCGGTACTTTTCCTCTTTAACAATTTCTTTGGTATCACATTCGATAGCATAGAAAAGGTAGGCATCTTCGTTTTTAACTGTGTAATCCTTACAAACGATTTCAAGTATCTTAATGCGTTCATCAGGATAGTTGTTAATCTTGCTAGTAAGTTTGTCACTAATCTTCGCCTTTGGATACATAATTTCAATGTCAGATGCGCGAACTTGTCTTTCTCTATATACATGATCGATCTTGTCATCAGGACCAGAATCAAGCACAACATGCGGTAACGGTATAGCAGAGAACACTACAGGATTGATTGCATCACCTTCTGCAACGCTCAATACGCCAGTACCAACAGCCAGATCCATGAATGACTCATGCACTTCCTGACCAAAGTTTGAGTTCTGTATTACTTCAAACACATACTCTGTGACTTCATCTAAGTCGTTATCAACGCTTTCGCGTGAGTCAGGTGGCACTTCACTGCCAGATGTAAAGTCTGCCCAACGTGCAAAGTTAGGCACAAGACCCTGTTGTAAGCGGGATGCAAACTCTTGCACACCAACAACGGCAGTCTCATCAAAGATTTTATCATCCCTGCGCTGACCAATCGTTTCATAATAGAACGACTCGCGCTGTGGAAGCGCATACTCATAACACTCCTCAAAGAGTGGTACAAAGTTTTCACGCATAGATTTAGCTTTTTCGTATTTTTTCAAATACATAGCGGCAACTTTATCATTGCCGCCACCAGATCCACCAAAGGATGATGTGTCTGTATATGTTATCATTGATTAAACCTGTTATAAAATCCAACACCACCACCAGATCCACTTATTAAAGATCTGCGTCCTGACCCCTTACGCATACTTTTTACAGTTTCTTCAAGAGCCTCTTGCTTTGCACCCTTCTTTTCTTCAAGTGCTTTAGCTCTATCAGCCTCTTGCTGTGCCTTAATAGCAGGATCTACTGAGGGCGTTTTAGGTCCACGACCTACACACATGGCTATCTCCTTTATAACTATCTATTCCTAACCACAATTTATTGCAGTCTGCAACTCACAAATTACATTCTAGCCCACAAACCATGCCGTTTGGTTTGCTTTGGCTTCCTAGCAAAGACATCATACTCTGCTTTGGCATTAAAAGCCTTGGCTTGTCTTTGACCAGATATTAACTGTCTGCCCTCACCAGCACCCAGCATTAAGTATTGTAGAGCATCGTGGATGTGTGAATACATATTCTTGTCAGGCTTATCATCAAACCTTTCACCAGATACTTGCATACGCTTGTATCCATAGCCACCTTCAAAGCCTTTGATTAGTGTTGGGCAACGCCGATCAATCATAAATGCTGGCTTGCCCTCGACCATTTTGTTTAGGTTGCTTGAGACAGCTTCAAGTCTAAGATCAACAGAATTGCTATGAGTTGGGTTTGCTCTTAGGCCAGCACCCCTAAGTATTTGAAAAGGTGTGCTTTCATCAGTCTGTGCGCGGAAGTCACCAGCAGGATCACCATAGATATGAACATCATTTAGAACAGCAAACCTAGTTGCTATTTCTTGGCGCAGTAATTCAGCAAACCTAACAATGCCCATATCAATAGCCACAATCTCTGACTGTATAAGCCATCTGCCTCTAACCTTCTGACCAAAGACAGCCGCAGGAGTAAGGCCAAAGTCAATGCCCACATACAAAGGCACACCATCTGCAACTGGTATTTCTTCTTTAGCTATGTGCGTATCTGCAACAAACATAGGATATACAGGCTTTCCTTCTTGGATTGTACCAAGTCTATTCATTACATACACATCAATCCAGCTTTTTGTCTTACCGCGTATAAGATTAGAATAATATGTCTTAAGCATGTTCTGTTTATTTTCAGCACTTTTATTTGGCAGATATTCTAACACGCCACCATTATCATCTGTCTTTTCTATCATGGCCTCTGGTTGCACATAGAAAGACCAGTTATCAGGCTTGACCAACATCTTGGCTTGCTCTTGAGGAATGTGGTCAGGGATAGGAACTTCACCAGACATAATAGGCCACCAGTGATCTTCTTCGGGTGCATTGGTGTCAGCTATAACACCAGACCAAGTAGGACCACCATCACGCATAGAAGGGAAACGCCCAACACGCATAGTACACGCATCAATAATTGATTTAGGTATCTCCCTAGCCTCGTTGATCCAGATGCCAGTAAGCTCAAGGGACAATAGCTTCTTGACATCTTCTGGTCGATCAAGGGCTAGGAAGATTACTTCAAGCTCTAAGTCAGCTTGTTTTATCCAATGAGTGTAAGGCACAGACCATAAGAACTTGCCCCAATCTTCTTCGGGAAACCAATCAAGCCATGTCTTGATCGTAGTTGTTCTTAGCTGTGGATTAGTATTACGAATGATTGCCCACCTACTACGGCGTACACCATCTTTGTTTCGCTCTTGTTGTAAGGCTCTGCGGAATACTTCAACGCAACAGCTTACAGATTTACCCGACCCAACAGGACCGCGTATGCCACGAAAGAACGATTCGTTCTTCATAAAGGCTTTCAAGACTTCGCCATCAGGCTTGTACTTAAAGCTGGTCAACCTTGTGATCCTTACCAAACTTAATCATGCGTTCTACAATCTCAGGACCGATGGTTGCGATAACCTTGTCAGCCTCTAGGTCAGTGCAGAACTCTTTAGGATGGTATGCTAGATGTACTTTTTTAACAACACGCCTTAGAACTTCACGTTCTTCAGCCTTGATAGTGTGCATGAAACTCATCTGTATCGTGCCGCTTTCTTTGCGACATCCTTTGGTTGCTTGGCGAATTGCTTACCTTTTCGTATCGCCGCCCGCTTCGCTCTTGTGGTGCGTTGATACTCTGAGTCACTCATTGCTTCGATGGCTTTGCTTGGAAGGTAACGCTCACCAGTAGCCTTACTGCCTTGTGTGCTAGGCTTGCCAGACTTAGTGCGCCATTTTTGTTTAGTCCAAGCGCGTAATGATTTCTGCGGTGCTTTCATTTTATATCAATCAAAGTTAGGGCTACCATCTTTATTAAAAACTCGATTGCTGTTTTGTTGTGACAATCTATCTTGATAAAACTTAAAAATTTTAATTTTTTGTCTTTTACTTAAACCAGCCCAACTGCCAGTTTTCATTGCGTCTGCATCAGAAAAAATCATAACATCATCATCAAGCTTGCCAACTTTTTTAAGCAAAGACTTAAATTGACCTTCTGTTGGTACTTTAGGTGTTTTTTTCATTATACAATTATACCTCTGCTTAGGGTTACGTATATTGGTATATTAGCTAGTGTATCCACCACCAGCTTTCTTATACAGCAGGGCTAGCCTTTGCGCTTTTCTTGCTGACCACTGACCCGCTTTTCCGCCCTTTGCCTCGCGCTTTACGCGGTTGAACAGGCTTTTCCTCAGTTTGGGCTTCGTGTAGTTCCCCGCTTCGTTGACCGCCATCTTCTTTCTCCATAGGTATTAGTCGGCGTGAGTCTGGCATATAGGTTGCGCCAGAAAGAATACGTCCATCAGGCATCTTAATAGTTGGCCCTTCATAGGGAGTGCCATCTGTAAATGTGTACTTCATGATTGCTTCATCTTCGATTTAATAATTTTTTGTTGAAGTGCCTTTGGCAAAGAAGCTTGTTGCTTAGTCAGCAATGACTTTGCCGCCTTCTTAGCTTTCTTTTTGCCTTCTGGTGTGTAGGCATATTTCTTTCCTGCTACGTTTGGCATTTTATTTTCCTCTATTTTGGTAACACTCTTAATTTTCGCATAGACCGTTCCTTACTTATCCCAGCATTGGTAAGTTCTCTTTGAAAGCTATTACCATCTTCGTTAGGCTCTTGCAGTAATTGAATTGCTATAGACTGCCTTGATTCCTCA
>Ga0208425_1000120_pt1 | contig 28049 bp, 36 predicted proteins | sample DEB08_DNA_4_FD_185496 | JGI IMG/M metagenome (GOLD analysis project Ga0208425, IMG submission 185496) | Aqueous microbial communities from the Delaware River and Bay under freshwater to marine salinity gradient to study organic matter... | ecosystem: Environmental > Aquatic > Marine > Coastal ...
GTAGTGTTTTTCTACTGCACTTGGATTTTTACGCCTTTGAAAGGGTGAACCAAATCTGTAAACTCTCAAGTATATTGCTTCAGGTGTTCTGCTTTCTTTTTCTGCTATATCTAACACATGCACACCCCAGTCATGTTTAAAACTGCTGTATCCATGTCTTTGTCCTAGTATATTGCCCATATCTTTTCTCCTAAAATATTATTGCTATGCACATTATTTATCAGTTTAAAACAAAAACAACCGCTTTTTAGGGTGATTTACCCATTTTGTCATAAATATCTATACATTAAGGCAGAACACATCATGGCAAAACACAGAACCCTACAAAATAATCAACACATAAGGTTAGCGGGCCAGATATATAATACCGCTGTGTAAAAACCGAGATAAAAGACCGGACACGCAACATGTTGAGACACTTCCACAACTATAGAACCCTATATAGTTGGTAAAGGTAGCAAATGCAGAAGCCAAGAAGTTAAGTATTGACATAATATGAATGTTGACATATGAAAAGCATCATACAGCACATAAACAAGCAGAGTATAAGGTAACGCATCTGCTATTGCTAACAGCAAGCCTCAGAGAGTGTGGAGTGAGTGAGAGATCCATTGTGCTGATGTAAAAAATACTCTCTTCCTTGTGGCAAGAAACACATCATCAAGTTACTTGCTTTTTTTTAAGGAACCTGTGTATGGTTCCTTATGACTGCAAAATCAATCATCAAGTTAACAAAATAACTTCTTCATATGAACTTCAAAGGTTCTTGAAAAGAACTTCTCTAGAACTAGTAGCAACAAAAATCAACTAGTAGATGAAATCTACTAGGTGTTTGCAGTTGCGTTAAGCCCTTTTAGGGCTTACTACTTGAGAGCATAATGCCTTTCTTAGAGACATAAATCTATCACCTCTATAAATATCTTTATGGAAGTAACACACAAACCACTAACAAAACAAGAACTCAAAAAGATGAGCACTAAAGGAGCAATGCCTCCAGGAGCAGAGTTGTGGGCTAGGTCAGTAGCACTGCAAACAACACAAACCCAGCAACAAATAGCCACTGTAAGAGAGATATTAGATATGCCATACTACACAAGAAAAGATGTGTGTGTATGGGATGACAAAATAGTTAAAATAACAAACAAACAACATTATCAGCGTACAAAAGCAGGTTCTTGGTCAAACAATCCCCGTAATGCACAAGAAAACACAGAAAATTAGACAAATTGTATAAATAACAGTGCAATTACAGTTATTATAACTGATTTACATTATGTAGCAATTACAGTGAGCACAATATGGCAGTAGAACAAGATCAATCCGTGGATAATGTACAAAAAAGCAACATCATTGAAATCAATGGTGAAGTGTATTTCCATGATGAGAATGCCATAGCACAGGACTATGTAGCACAACCTAGACGCAAGTTTGCTGAGAAAACAATCAAAGGTATTGTGGTAGGCAGAGGAGAGAATAGGCAAATCATAGACATAGAACAAGTGCGTAAACTTGCAGCACTCAACTGTTCATATGCTGACATGGCCAAGTTCTTTGGTGTGAAAGAAAACACATTCAGAGACAATTTTAGGCGTGAAGTAGAGCGTAGCAGAGAAACACTCAAACACAGGCTAATGGAAGCAATGATCACAAATGCTGTGGACAAATTAAATCCAACGGTGCAAATCTGGTTATCAAAGAACCTCCTAGGGTTCACTGATCAGCCAGTTAACGCTGCAGAAAGTGTACCATTACCTTGGAATGAAGATGAATAAACAGACCTGTAAGACTTGCCAGTATCAAGCAGTATAGCACCTAAGTCTTGATGCTGGGAAGCAACCCTTTTACAGAGATATAGATATGTATGATATAAGTGATATAAAGAGATTTTGGGACAAAGTGCAAGTAGGCACTAACTCAGAATGTTGGGAATGGCAAGCAAGTACCACCGTGGGCTATGGTCAATTCAGACTAAACGGCAAGATATTGCGTAGTCACAGACTTTCATGGTCAATGGCTAACAGTCAAGAAATACCAGAACATTTATTAGTAATGCACAGTTGTGATAACAGACGGTGTCAAAATCCAAATCATTTAAGTTTAGGCACACATCAAGACAATGTAGATGACATGGTAGCCAAAGGTAGAAGTGCTAAAGGCTCAAAGAATGCTTACCGTAAATTAACAGAACAACAAGTAAGAGAAATACGGTTAGCATACAAAAACCCTACACCAGGACTCAACAGACAACTACAAAAGAAATACGGTGTGCATGAACACACCATATACAAAATTGCAACAAACAGATCATGGAAACATGTAAAGGTATAAAGGAGAAAAGATATGAAAATGCCAGATATGAACAAACAAAGTTCACACAAAACCCACTCACTTAACACACTAACACTCACAGGTATAAGTTTACTGTGGGGCACAATGTTAGGTTTAATCAACCCATGGTGGAACATAGCCACAGTACTTCTATTGTTAGCAGGCTATGGTAATGAGATCTCAGAACGCAAAAAAGAAATAGAAAGTCTCAAGATCTAGTGCATGAAGTTAAGTGCGCCACAACAAACCATAAGTGACCACAGTGCAAGATTCAAAGTTTGTGCTGCTGGCAGGCGTTTTGGCAAAAGTTTCTTAAGCATCAATGAACTTGCAAAGTTTGCAAGAAAGCCACATCAGCGTTGTTTATATGTAGCACCCACATACAGGCAAGCAAAGACTGTGATCTGGGAAGAACTAAAAAGTCAACTGTATGCAGTAAAGTGGATAAAGAAAGTAAATGAATCTGACTTAACCATAACACTGGTTAATGGCAGTACCATTGTGATTAGAAGTGCAGACAACAGAGATGCATTGCGTGGTAGCAAGTATAACTTCATAGTGCTAGATGAGTGTGCGTTTATGGGAGAAGATGTTTGGTACAGTGTGTTAAGACCAACACTGTCAGACACAGGAGGTAGTGCTCTATTCATTACTTCACCTGATGGGCGTAATTGGATATATGACTTGTGGGTAAATGCTAATGCACAAGAGGATTGGGCAGCGTTCTCTTATTCAACAATTGAAGGTGGCAATGTTCCACAGACAGAGATAGATGCCGCAAGGCGTGACTTAGACCCCAAGCGTTTTGAGCAAGAGTATGAAGCCAAGTTTATTGATACATCAAGTGTTATATTTTATGCATTCACAGAAGACAATGTTGTAGTTAAACCTACACCAGAGATGAGAGCACCACTACACATAGGAATGGACTTCAATATTGATCCCATGAGTGCAGTAGTGTGCTACAAAGGTGCAAACAGTTTACACATAGTAGATGAAATAGAAATATGGAGTTCAAATACACTAGAGATGGTGCAAGAGATACGCAAACGCTATGGCAATGAGAAACAAATATATGTGTATCCAGACAGTTCAGGTGCAAGAAGAACTACAAATAGCACAGGTATAAGTGATCACATCATACTGCAAAACAATGGCTTTAGAGTTATAAGTGGTAAAACAAATCCACCAGTAGGAGAAGCCATAACAGCAGTGAATTCATTATTGTGCAACACCACTGGAGAAAGGCGTTTAACCATAGACCCCAAGTGTAAAAGATTGCGTGAATGTTTGATCAAACACACATACAAGCCTGGTACTAGAATACCAGACAAGGACTCAGGCTTTGATCATATGACAGATGCACTAAGGTATGTAACGCATACACTATTCCCACTAAAGCAATTACCCAGAGATGCAGTTATGCAAACCAGGATGCGTTCTGGTAGGATGATGAACTAACTAAATAACAGTATAGGAGATAAAAATGGCATTCAAAGGTGATACACCAGATCCAAAGAGTTCAAAAGGAAAGAAACTAGAAAAGATAGTTTCTCACAATCCATTTCTCAAAAAGATGAGAGCCCAAAGCAGAGGTGAAAAGTATTCTGAGATAGTATCAGGTGATAACTCTGAAGAATACAAAGCCAACTATGACAAAATAGCCTGGGGCACCAGAGATGAAACTCCTAAGAAATACAGAGTAAAAGTAAATGGGCGTTATGTAGATGAGGACAAAGATGAAGGGCACAGTTAAGACTCTACAAGACTTGGATAGAGCAGATGGTATAACTTCATTCAGATCTGAATTTGAAGAACATCCAGGTAGAAAGATGTGGAAAGAATACATACAAGCATACGCATACTTGGATCCAGTAGAACAAGCACAACACAAATTAGCAGACTCAACAACATGGCGTAACTATTCAGACGCAATGAGGTTAGGTATACAGATATACAATCACAGAACAAATGGTGGATTAGAACCACCCCCAGGAACTTAAAAAGGAAATAGATATGAAGATATATGATGCAATGTACAGATTTACTTACAGAGATGGATATGGTGGCACATTTACCACAGTGGCCTCATTTGCCAGTGACAAATCAGAAGAAGACTTACAGTTACAAATTGATGGACACTGTAAAAAGTATGGCGTAATTGGCATGGACGCAGTTGAGCCACAAGACTTAGAGTTTGAAGACTTGATTGATGACTAAGTTCAGTTACAAACCTCTGCCTAAAGGACTCACAATAGGTAACAGTAATATACAAGGTTTAGGTTTGTTTGCCACAGATGTGTTTGACTCAAACACCATACTGGGTATAAGTCATTACATATTGGACTATGAAATAATAAGAACACCATTAGGTGGCTTCATTAATCACAGATTGAAACCCAACTGTGAACTGGTAGAGAATGGTAACACATACATATTGAGAACACTGAGACCCATACTACCCAAAGAAGAAATCACAGTGAGGTATACACTAGAACAATGAAAGGACAATGGGAAGGCGGTAAAGGAAGTAGCAGAAGAAAGACTGCCAATGACAAAGACTACAGGGATAATTGGGATTTAATTTTCAACAAATCAAAAAAGGATAAAAAAGATGAGAGCAATACACAAATACAAGAACGCAGCACAAAGGGGTGACAGAGAAGCAATGCGCCGCATTGGTCAAAGCCATGGTTATAAATGGAGCATACATGATATGCCAAAGATGATTGCGTTACTGAAAAGAGCAGGCATTGAAATAGAATCACCATATGAGCAAAAACGCATAGATGCGGCTCCAAGCACTACACAGTTCAAAGAAGATGTTGTGAACAGTTACACAGACAGTCACAGTGCAAAAGTGGTAGACACAATTAAACTGTAACACAGGTAGGTGTATAAGTTTAGAAGGGCAGGCAACTGCCCTTTTTTATGGCCATTAAAAAACCCTCAACACAGAAAACTGTGAAGAGGGTTTGAACATAAAGACCAACAGTGTCCACACTTATTGAAACACTGTTAGCGTTAGCACAGCACTATTACTGTGATAACTTTCTTATTATAACATCTTTTAAGGTGATGTCAACCTTTTTTTAATTTATTTCTCAATGCATCAAATTGAGTTTGTCTACTAGAACTAGATGTATTTCTTTTTAATTGTGCAACTAGAGAATTTGTGTCAAATGATAAGTCATCATCTTCTGATTCCTCATCTTCTTCTACTATATTGGTTTCTCTTATTTTATTCAATATTTCTTCAGCCTTTAAGTTGTCTTCTCTTGGCTCAACTCTTATCCAAGTATATGATCCTTCTATTTCACAAGGATCAACTTGGAATTTCACATTGTATAATAAATGTGATATGCATAGCACACCGTTATGGTATTCAAAGGCGTCCAATTGGCACCCATCTTCTCTTATAATGCCAAACGGTTTTTTGTGTAATGGTATGTAAATATTTTCTTCATCTGATCTTATCATTTTTTTCTCCTATATAGTGGTTAAGATTTTGTTGCTGTATTTTTCAGCTATTGCTTTAAATTGTATTCTGTCTACAGTGTCAAGCAATAACATCATAGCCTGCCATTTAACATAACAGTTTTCACTATTTGGTAAATCAATGTGTTTAGGTATTGAGATAGTATTTGGTTTACCTTGAAACACTGTTTCAATATCTTTTAACAAGTTACTGTCAACTTGCCTCATTTTTAAATTATGTTGTTGGACCATATTAAACACAGTATCTACTATGGTTAGCAAGTTACCAGGTTGTACATGATCAATATATTTTCTAGCAAAATAGTTTTCTTTGTTAGTTTTGCCTTTGAGTCCAATATCTAGACCTGATACTTTTGGAACTTTCCAATTGTCTATGTCCTTCCAATTTATGTTCATGCCAGTTTTGTTTTCTCTATCCCACCATGGCGCATTGTTTCTTACGCAATTATAAGTGGTAGGATTACCCACAACATTCTCCATATACCATGTAAGTGCTTCAATTACTAGATTAGGGTTATGTGGTGTAGGATTTTGTTTTGTTTTAAATGTTGTAACATTCATTATGAACCTACCTCCTGTGTTAAATGAAGTGCAAGTTTATGCTGATCACATAAGTTATCCCAAAAAGTAGTATCTTGTAAGTATTGTTTGTAAGTAATTTGTAACATAATATCTCCGTTTGTTTTGCCTTTTTACTGGTTATATCTTAAATGATATACTATTATTTATTAAATAAATGCAATCTTATGCACAAAACCGGCTAAAAATTGAAGATTATCCAAAAAAATTGCTAGATTGTATAAATACTACTGTTAATTAACAAGGCAAAGAACCAGGAGATAAACTTGGCAGATTCACATCCATATGTTGACTTTGTGGTCAGCAATCACCCACTATATGACAGATACTATAAAGATTGGCGTTTGCAAGAAGTCAGTTACTATGGATCAACTGAATACAAACACGCAAGACTACTAAGAGCATACACTGTTGACCTGCAAACTCCCGCAGAAACTGTTAGCACCTATGTAACAGATGAATCAGGTGCCGTAGTAGCCAAACGCAGAGCCACAGTTGAAAACAATCCAACAAATTCACCAAGTGCAGCCGGCAGAGGTGATGATGTATTAGATGGTTCTTTCTATGGTGAGAAGTTAGACAACACACCGCTATACAACTATGTTAAACTTATTGTAGCAGAGTATAGTGCTATGTTGTGGCGTAACCCACCTCAAAGAGTGTTATCAGAAACACCAGAAATACAAGAATTTATAGAAGATGTAGACGGTGAAGGTAACTCAGTAAATGAGTTTATGAGCCTAGTAGACACATGGAGCACCATATACGGTGTTGTGCATGTAGGCTGTTACAAGCCAGTAGGTTCAGATATTCCTAAATGGAAATTGCACAAACCAACTGATGTTACTAACTGGGAATACACATATGATAGAAATGGCAACTTAGAATTAAGCAAAGTTGCAATCAAAATAGAAGACTCAGATGTACACAGCATATACCGTGTGATGACAGCGGACACTATTGACACAGTGTTTATGGGCAAAGATGATGATTATGTAGCACCAATTGATGATCCTGATTTATTACAATTAGATGAAGCAGTGTTCATGATATCACAGCCAAATGAATTAGGCTATGTGCCACTTAAAACATTCTATCAAAGTGTCAAAGTTTACAACAATGTTGGTACCACAGTTATACAAGATGTAGCAGGTATCCAACGCAGCATATACAGTTATCTAGCAGAGATATATTCTGCAGTAACATATTCAAGCCATCCTACTCTTATTGTTGATGAAACAACATCACAGATGAATGATGGTTCAATTGGAGCAGAACCAGGAAGTGTAGTTACAGTACAGGCTGGGCTTACAGGTGAAACTGCTTATGTGTATGAATTTGCAAGTCCACAATTGGACAGTATAGAACAAATACAAAAATTAATTGACAGCCAAATTGACAAACTAACGCAAATTGCTATGTTGCGTTCAGAAGATTTAATCAAAGCATCACGCTCAGGAGAGCAAATAGAAGTATATGATGACAAGTTGGCTGCACAAATACGCAGAAAAGCAATCAATTTAGAAAACGGAGAATCAAAGTTGTGGGACATATGGTTTGATTGGACTAATCAAACTAAACCAGAAGACTTTGGTGTCTCTTATAATAGACAATATAACAAAAAAGCACTTGAACATGAACTCAATGAAATCAACTTAACTATGCAGTTACTTGAAAAGTATGAGAACATGTTTGATGATGCACCAAATGAAGAATATGCTACCGTAGAGGAAGCAGTAGGTAGGGCACAACAACTAGGTGGTGATGGGTATCACAGTCACACTAAAAGTGATGGTGGTATGATATACATGCCATTTAGTTCACATTCAGAATTTGAAGCAGCACTAGGTTATGTAGACTTAGAAGCAGACTTCAAAGATGATGTGAGGGAAACAATAAAACAAAGATTACAACAGTTGTTGAACGCAAGTTCCACAATGAATGGTCTTTGATGGAGATATAATAAACTACGCTAACTCCAGGCGAGAACTAAGGAGAGAAAAATGAGTGAAGAGTTCACTACAGACACTCTAGTTGCAGGAGAAAATGTGCAACCAGTCAGTACAGATACTGAAACAGACACGCAAGTGGAAGTAAAATCTGAGGATGTTAGTGCTAAGGCACCAACAGTAGAGTCAAGAGACGGTAAAATGTTTGTTGATGGCGTCCGTGTTTACACAAGGGATGACACTAACAAGATTGCCGCTAATGCCAAAAGAGATGTTGAAAGCAGACTCTTAGAGGAATTAGAAGTTGACAGTTTTGACAAAGTTAAGTCAGTGGTAAAGCAGTTGCAGACTGCAGACCCAGAACAAGACAGTCTTAATGTTAACAGTCTCAGAGACGCAGTTAAGAAGAAAGAGCAAACAGTTGAAGAACTAAGAGCAGAATTGCACTCAGTTAAAACAGAATATGCTCTGAGGGAACATGTAGGGTCATTGAAAGATTCAATGCCAACTAGTTGGAATCAAGATCAAAAATCTGCAGTTATTGATTTGATGAAAGCCAGAGACATGTTGCACTACCAGGAAGGTACTTTTGCTATTAAAGCAGGAGGTGAATTCTTAACAACTGATGGTGAGACTCCTGATTATAAGTCAGCAGTTGAAGTAGTTGGTAAAACACTAGGTTTACCATTTGCTAAGAAAGGTATTGACACATTTGACTCTGAAGCAACTGCACCAGTTGAGAGTAAAGAGGCTAAACCTTTGAATGCAGAGCGTTTAAAGACAGATGCACTTTACAGAAAGGCTTATGTAGACTTGAGAGAAAAACAAAGATTAAGCAGAGGTCAAATTACAGACAGTTTAATCAAAAAAACAATGGACAGTTATGAGTTCAACTTAGCCTCAAAAGGCTTGAGCACAAAATAACTGTTTGAAATAACCATTAAATACAAAGGAGAATAAAATGGCAGCAGTAGGAACTACAACATTAACTTCATTGTATGAGGACATTGTAGCAGATCTCATTCCATATTATGACAATGCGGTCTTGTTACCAAATCCATCACTAATTGTGAACTCATACAACTTAGAAGGCAGTGTAGGTAATCAAGTAAAAATCCCAACAACAGATGCATGGGGTAGCGGTAACTCTACAGTAGGAGAGAATACAGCAATTATAGCAAACGCTGAAGAAAACTTTGCGGCAAGCAATGTTATCTTAAGTGTTAACAAAAGAGGCGCAGGTTCTAAAGTTTCAAATGAATCATTAGAAGATGTTCCAGGAACAGTTGCAACAGCAACAACAACCCGTCTTGCAAGAGCAATTGCTCAAGGCACAGACATAGCAGGATTTAGAGTCATGCTAAGTGGTTCAGAAACAGCATTAACAGACATTGCTAATATCAGTGCATCAGTTGTTAATGACGGTCACACAAACGCAGTCTTAGACGGCAGCACAAATGAACTTGCAATGGTGTTCTCACCAGAAGCAGGTGGATATGCAAGTAAGCGTACACCAACAGTGAAAATGTTTGAAGACATTGACACAGATGCAGTTGAGTTTGTAGCAACAGTCAGAAATGGTTTTGCACAAATTAAACCTACTTACATCCGTGCAGTAGCATCAGGTGGTATTGGCGCTAATGTTGCAGCAAGTGCTTCTTTAGACTTCTTTGCAACTTCAATTGCTAACTTAAGAGCATTAAACGCTCCAACAGACGCAACAGGTTTCTACATGGCATGTATCACAGCAGGTCAAGAACTACAGTTAAGTAAAGAACTTAACGGTGTAGGTGGAATCTCAAGTGGTTCTATTGGTTCAGTTGCTCAAATGGCAGCAAATGATGCGTTAATGCAAGGACTAGTTTCTGTAGCAATTGGTGCTAGATTCATTAGATCAAACAACTTACCTTCAGGCTTAGCAGCAGCGTAAGGTAACTAAAGGAAATATTATGGCATTTATAACAGTGGGTGGAAATGTAATTAGTTACGCAGAGGCTTTGGACATAAGAGACAAGGACCAGCGTATCTATGAAAGCAATGAAATTGACTTTACTAATGTGCCTGATGCTCCTGGATCACTAGATGAATATTTGGAAGATCTAGCCGGAAAGACAACTGACAGAATCAATCAAAAGATTAGGTTAAGTACTAGATGGCAAGAATATTTAGGATATGTTGGGACTAATTATAATAGTCTCAACACTATCCCTGACTTCCAAGCAAACAACATAGTGAACAGGAAACCAGACTTTACTGACATGTGTGCTTATGGTGTACTTTATATGTACTTGCTACCCAAGGTAGCAGACTTTGGTAACCCAGAGAGTGCAGAAGTGCAAAAGATTCAATATTTTGAATCACGCTTTAACAGTTTGTTTGAAGAACTAATGGCTGACTTTACTTGGTATGATTCAAGTGGAGACGGCACAGTTAGTGACTCAGAGAAACTAGTAAGTTATAGGCGTAACAAACGCACACGCGGTAATAAGAGTGTGGTGAGGGTGTCTTAATGGCTTATAGAGATGATTTATTAGCCAATTTAAGCATAGCATTAAATGGTTCTAATGTAAGTGTTAGTTCTGAACTGCCTTTTGACAGTGCAGGTGTTCCTCTTTATGAGAAGAACATGAAAAAACTGTACATAGGTGAGGACAACATAACCAAAGAGCCATTAATTGAAGTGTTAGATTTCAATCCAGTTGAAAATGTTGTTACACTTGTAACAGCATTTTTAACAATTGATGCCAAAAACCCTTTAGGAGATATAGATACTATAACTGATGCTGTGATAAACAGCAAGAACAGTATACCAGACCAGATCAAAAGAAATTGCGTGATGGTCACAGAGTTTACTGCAGATAGTTTGACATATCAATTTGAATTTGAATTTACAACAATATAAAACAGGAGATTAGCAATGACTAATATAGTAGTTAATGAAACAGCAAGTTTTGTTAAACTCAAGATAAATGCAAGTGGCGCTTTTGCAGATGCAAACGCAGCAATGGCAGATGCAGCAAATGTTGTAACTGTACCGGCGCTGACTGATGTAACTTTAAACGCAACACCAGGAACATTTACTTGGGAGCAACTTGATGAGTTGAGTCAACAAATTGTTACAACACCTAGCACAAACTCAGTAAGTTTGAATGCAGTATTAGATACTGTTTCTTTCTTTGATGGCGGCGGTAGTACTGCTGGTATCTGGGACATCACTAATAATAAGACTAAAGTTTACTTTAGATTACATTTGAATGGTGATTCCGCTGGTGATTATTATGTAGAAGGAGAGGGATACCTAAGTGGCTTAGCCCCTACAGTTTCCCCTACCGCGCCCGTTTGGGTTACACCACTAGAAATTTTAGTGGATGGCTCATACACGCAATCAGTAGTAGTCTAATTTAGGCAATATGTAACGCATAAACAACTGCTGAAGGCAACTTCAGCAGTATGTTTTTAACAGGGAGAACACATGTTTTCAAAAGAACAACAAGCAGTTTTGCAATCAGCCAAAATTAGGGATCTATTTCACACACATTGTGTGCAAGGTGATGCCAAAGAATTAACTATTGCTGGTGGCGTAATTAGTGCTGAAGATTTAGCAACACATTATGGCGTCAAACTAAGCAAAACACAAAAATCAAATAAATATAAAGGTATAGAAGATGCAGATATGGGAAAAACTGACACCGGAGGAAATCTTACAGACTCTGGAGCAGGAGATAGCAAAGAGCAAGAGTGAATTACACTGTGCTCAAGCAGATATAAAAAAAGTAAGTAGTAGAATTGCGTTTTTATTAACAGCAGTTCATAATTTAAAAAGTAGAGATATAAAGGAATAAGATATGAAAATTTCAGAATTAGCACATAAACCAAAACTAATCAACATTGTTGTTGATGACCAAGAAATACAAGAATTATACTCAGACGCCATTGAATTTTGGTGTTATGATAGGCAACCACTCAACAGGTTTGTGAAATTTGCAAACATGTCAGAAGAAACATACCCAGAACTCATAGAATTTTGTCAAGATCTCATCTTAGATGAAGAAGGCAATAAAGTTCTTGTGGATGAAAAAGTATTGCCAACTAAGATTTTGCTGAAGTGTGTTAACAAAGTTGTTGAACAACTGGGAAAGTAACAGGCAGTTCCATAGAAGAAGGTAGTAAGGACCTGTCTTTTTGTTTGTTGTTAGACAATCTAGGTGAAAGATACAGTATGTTGCCTTCACAAGTACTGGACAAAGCAGACACATTAGATCTGCATGTGTATGACACAGCAATGAGCTATGCCAAACACTTGCAAGATAAGAAAGATAAGAAACCAGATGAATTCTATGATATAGAAACATTAGAAAGGGCAGTTAAAAATGTTAAAAGTTGAAAGTTACGCAGTAATAAAAGCATTAAAAAGTATGGAACCAGCTGCATTGAGAGCATGGGGAGATACTGGCAAGTATATGAAACGCATAACGCCCAGAGACACTGGTAACGCACAAAGAAAAACAAAAAGAACACCTAAACGCAAAATAGTTGCAAACTACGGTTATGCAGCCAAATTAGATAGCGGTGAAGGTAGTAAACAAGCACCAAATGGTATGACTGGGCCAGCAAGTGACCAATTTGAACAGAGATTTCTACCTAACAGATTGAGGAATATATAATGGCTAAGAATGTCAAAGTAATACTTACACTTGAAGATAAGCAATTCAGTAGAAACATTAAGAAAGCAGAAACTGATGTAAAGAAATTTGGTGACACAGGTTCAAAAAGTGTAGGCAAACTTGATGGCGCATTCAAAGCATTAGGTGCCGCAATTGCAGTTGCCGGTATTGTAGATTTTGCTAACCAAGCAGTTAACTTACAAAACAGATTGCGTGGTGTTGTTGGCACTCAAGAAGAAGCAGCAGCCGCTTTTAAATTAGTTCAAGATGTAGCCAGAGATACAAGATCAGGTTTAGGTGATGTTGCAGATCTATTTGCTAACTTAACAGTTGCCACAGCAGATATGGGCAAATCACAAAAAGAAGTTGCTGCAATATCAAGCACATTCTCTAAAACATTAAAGATATCAGGTGCTGATGCTAACGCAACATCAGGTGCTATTAGACAGTTTGGTCAAGCACTTGCAAGTGGTGTGTTAAGAGGTGATGAATTCAACAGCATCATGGAAGCCAACCCGGTGTTTATGCGTAAGGTTGCTGATGAGCTAGGTGTTACAATTGGTGAGATGAGAGCATTGGCTTTTGAAGGTGCACTCACAGCAGATGTTATAACACTTGCCACAGAAGATATGGCTAAAGCAGTAGATGAGCAATTTGGAAACACTGTTCCAACTATCAGTGAAGCATTTACACAATTACAAAATGAATTAGTTGGTATTTTTGCATCATTACAAGAAGATACACAGGTATTTTCTAAAATATCAGGTATTATATTATTACTTGCAGAGAATGTAGAGTTCTTAGCAAAAATGTTTGCAGTAGCCTTTGCAGTAGCAGTAAGTCAAAGGATAGTAGCAACAGCAATGGCAGTTGTACAGTTAGCAACAGCATTTAGAAGTGCCGCAGTAGCAGGAACACTGTTACAGGGTGTTACTGGTGTTGGTTTAATTAAAGTAGGTGCAGGTATTGCCGCAGCAAGTGCCGCCATTGTGGGCATGAATGCATTGTTTGATGATACCATAGATGGTGTAGAAGAATTAGGAGACGCAGGCAAAGACATAGACTTGAATCTTCCAGACAAACCAGATCAAACACCAGGTACACCAGGTAGCACAGAAGATGATGGTGATGGTGGTCAGAGTAGAGCCGCTAAAGCACTAGAGTTGGCTAGACAAAAAACTGCAGCAGAGAAAGCCACTAAAAAAGAAAAAACAGCACAAGAGGCCGCAGAGAAAAGACTGTTAACACAAATTACAACAAACTTAGCAAAAAGCAAAGAAGTATTAGAAACAAACAAAGCAGACTTAGAAAACAAATTAGCAGAACTTGAACTTGAAAATGAATTGTTTGGGCTAGGTGAAAGAGAGAAAGAACAACGCAGAGACATTGCTGATTTAGAAAGTGATAGAAGAGATGCAATTGCTGACATCACAGCATTGCAATTAGCAGTAGATCCTGTAGAGAATGCCCGTTTACAAGCAGAACAAATTGCAATAATAAATGCATTGTACAATGAACAAATAGAATTAATTAAAAAAGCACAGGATGCTAACCATACTGCAGCCACAAGTTTTGGCACAGGATTTAGTGAAGCATTTGCTAACTTCAAAGATGAAGTGCTAGACACAGCGGCATATGGTGCAAAAATATTTGACACAATGGCAAGTGGATTCACAGATGCAATAATGGGTTTTGTGGAAACAGGTAAATTAAGTTTCAAAGACTTATTCAAGAGTTTAATGACAGAAATAATTAAAATGCAAGCCAACAAATTATTCCTTGCACTGTTTAGTGGTGCACAGAGTTTCTTTGCAGGCTTATTTGACAAAGGTGGATACATACCTGCAGGACAATTTGGTATAGCAGGAGAAAGAGGTCCTGAGATCATAAATGGACCAGCAAGAATAACCAGCACAGATGCTACTGCTAGAATAATGGGGCAAGGTGGTAGTGGTCCTACAAATATTACTTACAATATATCAGCAGTAGATGTCCAAAGCTTCAGGACTGCACTTGCCAGAGATCCTGAGTTTGTGTATAATGTTACACAGGCAGGACAAAGGAGGTTACCTAGATAATGAGTTTACAAACAATTATAGATAATGCACAATTTATAACTATAGATTCACGCAAAGTTATAGGACAAACTATTTCACGCTCAGGAAGAATAAAGAGTGCTGAAGTTATTAGTGGTGTACCTTATAGGTTAACAGTTGGTATGCATTCAGGTTTAAAATATTCAGAGAATAGAGCATTGCTACAAGATTTAGCAACTGCGGACAGAAATGTTGAATCCACAATTGATATAGGTAGCACAAACACAGGACTTAGTTATGTAACAGCATACCAAGGTGATAGCACAGGCATAGCAGGCGTTACATGCGTTAGTGCAAGTGGTAATACACTAACTGTGAATGCTAGTAGTGCAGGCACAGGCACATTCTTGTTTAAGAAAGGTGACTTTATACAACCAGGTAGTAGTTATAGATATCCATATCAAGTAACAGCGGATGTAGCACACACTACTTCAAGCAGTGTAGCAGTACCAATTCACAGACCATTCCTAGAGCAAACAGGTTATACACTAAGTGGTAAAAGCCTACTCAGTGGCACAAATGTAACATTCAGAGTTATAATGTTAAAGAAACCTAGTTTTTCAGTGGTGCCACATGATAGAATAGAGTTTGACACAGACTTTGATTTATTAGAGGTTATTGAATAATGGCAAGATCTATACCACCAGTAGAAGATACTAATGCAATCAAACATTGTATACTAATTGATTTAAATTTAGATGGTACACAATATTACATCAGTAGTTCTTATAATGAATTAGTGTATGATTCAAACACATACACTCAACTAGGTGCTTTTTTAAGTTTAAGTGAAATAGCAGAAGATGTAAAAACAACCAACGGTGACATACAAATAGGACTAAGTGGTGTTCCAGAAGATTATGTTGATGCAGTGTTAGACAATCCTGTTAAAGGTGGTGAAGTAGTTGTGTACAGAGCATTCTTCAATGATGATTACACAGTAGATTCAGCAAATGTGTTTCAAAGATTCAAAGGCATCATTACTAATTTTACAATAGAAGAAAATGTAGACATATTAGAAGGTGAAACCACGCACACTGTGGGTGTTAGTTGTGCAAGTATAAACACTATATTAGAAAACAAAGTGGCAGGACAAAGAACAGCACCAAATGACAGAGAAAAGTTCTTTACAGGTGACTTAACATTCAACAGAGTACCTGACTTAATGGGTGTACAGTTTGACTTTGGTAGAGAATATAGTGGCAATGGTGGAGGCTACGGCGGAGGTGGCGGAGGCCGCGGCGGTGGTGGCTTTAATCCATTCCCAGGTAGTATGTTTTAAGATAAAGATAACAGAGATAAAGATATGATTAGGCGTGCAGGTATAGAAGATTTTGATAGAATAATGGAGATGATGATCAATTTTGCAAATGCATCACCTTTTGGTGCACATCATGCTCCACAATACAATGAAAAGTATGTAAAAAATTTATTGGTGCACATCATAAAAAATGGTGTGATCATTGTAGGTGAAACCAAAGGTAAAGTGCAAGGTATGTTGATAGGTGTTATCAATGAAGATCCTTGGTTACCACATGTTAAGTATATGAAAGAAATAGCATGGTGGGTAGAAGAAGAACACAGATTAAGCAGTTTAGGTTATAAACTGTTAAAGAAATACATAGAGTATGGTGAAAAAATGAAAGATGCTGATATAATACAAGGATTTACATTGACCAATATGGAGATATCACCAGACTTTGATTTAGAAAAACGCGGGTGGAAACCAATGGAACGCAATTACTTGTATGAGGGAGTAGGTTAATGGCAATATTTACAGCAATAGCAAGTGCTATTGTAACAGCATTAGGTTTTGGTGCAGGTTTTGCAACTACATTTGCAGCCGCAATGAGTTTCACAGGTGCTATTGGTATAGGTACCAGTTTGTTAGCAGGTGGACTTGCAATTGCAACAGCAAAAGCATCAGGTATATTCAAACCACCCAGTGGACAAGCAGCCAAAGACCCTGGCGTTAAAGTACAGTTAGCACCAAGCACAGACAACAGAATACCAGTGTTTTATGGTAGAAATGTCACAGGTGCAATTGCAGTAGATGCAGAAATCAAAAACCGTAATAACACCATGGTGTACTGTATGGTAATAGGTGAGAAAACAGACACTGGGTCATACACTGTAAATGAGATATACAGAGGTGATGCATCACTAAACTTTAGTGGTGGCTATGGTAGTACAACATCATCTTCAGTGATCAGTATCACAGACCCTAACGCAACATCAAGCACAAAAGTAAATGGCAAGATGCGTTGTAGAGTGTATGCAGGTAACGCACAAAGCAGTGTAAACCAAATATTTCCTCCAGCAGGAGTAAAGGTAGCTGCATCAAGTTTAATGACCACAATAAATGCCAGCACAAACTATGAAGATCTTGTGTATGCAATATTTGAAGTAGACTATGATCCAGAGAATGGTCTCACAGGATTAGGCACACTCACATTTGACATAACTAACAGTTTACATGAACCAGCCAATGTTATGCAAGATTATTTGTTAAACAACAGGTATGGTGCAGGACTGAGTAGCAGTGACATAGACAGTGCAAGTTTTACTGACTTAGATGATTATTCAAGTACGCAAGTAGATTACATATCAACAGCCAATGTAACACTACAACATGATAGATGGCGTATAGATGGTATGTTAAGCACATATCAACCAGTCAAAGACAACATTGATCAATTGTGTCAAAGTTGTGCAACATTCTTTACATATGATCCTAAAGGCGGCACATTTAAAGTTGTGCCTAACAGGGCAGCCACCACAGCAGAGAAAGCAAATGCGTTTGTGTTTAATGATGATAATGTTATAACCAGTATAAGCATAGGTGGCACAGAATTATATTCACTGTACAACAGCATTGAAGCAGAATATCCAGAAGTAAACAAAAAAGACCAAACAAGTTCTGTGCGTGTAATTACACCTACAGGTGATAGAAACAACAATGAACCAGACAACCCACTAAACACTAGATATGATTTAGTTAATGATGCACCTAGAGTACACAATTTAGCAAACATTGATTTGCGTCAAAGCAGGATTAGCACAGTAGTAGAATTTGATGCAGATTACAGTGCTATACAAGTAGATGTAGGTGATATTGTAAAATTAACCAATGCCAAATATAGTTACACAAACAAACTGTTTAGAGTTATGCGTGTTACTGAAAAAGAAAATAATGAAGGCACACTGTCAGTTGGTGTTGTGCTGTTAGAATACAATGACTCAGTGTATGAACACAATACAGTACAATCAGATGGTGCAATAAATTTATCAGGTATACCAGGATGGTGGACAGGCATATGGGGTAATGTAGATTATTCAAACATAGCAAACATTGTAGGAAATGTTACTATTGTGGATGATCCAACAGGTGGTAATGCAAACATCATTGATCCTCCAACAGGTAATGTTGTGGGTAATGTAGGATTAGGTAACACAAACATTGTGTATCCTCCTTACACACCACCAGGAATGCCGGTTATTAATGTACCAATCACAATACCAGATATACCAGATGTAAAAGCAATATGTATGAACTTGGCTAACATGAATGTTGCAGGAATTAGTTTACCAGGACATTTCTGTCATGATCATTTACCAGCAAACAATGAACAGTCATTTACACCAGGTGAAACAGTCACAGTGCCAATAACACTACCACCTCCCCCAGTTGTAGACCCAACTATACCAACACTGCCTATTGAGGATGTGTATGAGTTTGATATGGGTATACATTTTAATGGTCCTAATGGTGTACAAACAACACCAATGACAATACCATCAATACCAATAAACTATAGAGGTGGTTCTACTAGAAACATGACTGGTCCAGTACAGGCAGGATTGCAGGAAGAGCAAACACAATCAAATACAAATGTAGCAAACGCAGCCGCAGTAAGTGCAGATGTGTTCTCATACTCACCAAATGCACTGGTTGCAGCAAATGTTATTGTAGAACTAGGTGGTATTGATGAAGGTGAATTTAGTAGTGTAAACTCTTTATTACCAGGTGGTACTTTCTTTGTTGATGAGATATACACTCAAGCATACAGGTCTAGAAGAGACATTGCATACAAAGAGATTGACATTGATCCTGTCACAGGTAAACACACCGCAAACGCAAACGCAGATGTTATAGAAACTGTGACATCAGGTGGACAACAAATTGGTTCTATAGGTTCAGTGCCTCCTGCACTTGTAGAGAATTTTGAATACAGTGTTGACAGAGCCAGAGGTAGTGCTCTTGCTGTGATTGACGGTAGACCAGCAGCAAGTAGCACAAAAGTATATCTAGCAAACACAATGACAATCAGTCATTATGCAAACAGTGACTTGATAAATGACCCTGGTAATGGAGCAGGTAGAACAATGAGGGTCACAAATGCAGATAAGCGTATTGGTAAAGGTGATGATTACTTGCCTATTATACCAATTGGAAGTATAGGATTATAGATATGAGTAGATATGTATTTTATGATAACACAACAGGTGAAATAAAGTTTGTTAAAAAGTTCAATGAGCGTCAAGCAATGATGAATTGTTCTGCAAACCTAGGTGTAAGTTGTATAGCAGAAAGTGAAATAGGCGTTGTGCTTGATCCTCTCACCGTTAAAATTAACTTAGACACTATGACATTAGAAGACATACCAGTTGTAACACCTGATCCAATGATAGAAGTAAAAAGATACAGAAGCATGAAATTGACTTCTTGTGATTGGACAGTGGGTGCTGATTCACCACTCAGTGATAGCAAGAAAGCAGAATGGCAAACATATAGACAAGCACTCAGAGATTTGCCAGCAAATCAACCTAATGTAAGTATAAGAACAGTAACTTGGCCAACAAAGCCTTCTTAAGGAGACAGCATGCCTATAGGTGCAAGTAGAACTATAAATTATAGTGCAACAGAAGAACTAACTGGCACTCCTTTTGACAGAGGAGTCACTGTTACTGCGGTTGTAGATGATTATAATACTGCAAGATTTGAAGTTGGTTCTAATCTACCTAATACCACAATGAAATATCTTATCACAGGTGTTGCTAACAGTGATTTCACCAGTGGAAATATAAGCAGTGAATTTACAACTGATTCTTCAGGTGACTTTCAATTTACTTTACAACTAGATGAAACTGCTAATTATTCAGCAAGTAATGTAGAATTTTTTGCTAATGTTTCAAGTGTGAATGATACTACACTTGCACAGAGTTCAAATATTGTTATTGAACCTTCACCTTCCATAGTAGCAACAGGTGGCACAGTCACAGAAGTAGATGAATGGAGAATACACACATTTACATCTAATGCTGATTTTGTTGTGTCAGATACAAATACAGGTCAAGCATATATACAAATAGTTGGTGGCGGTGGTTCAGGTGGACCTGGACAAAGAACTCAAAATTTAATATTTGGTGGTGAGAGATATGAAAGATACTCCGGTAGTGGAGGCGGTGGTGGTGTGGTATTCCAGGTTCAAAGAACAGCAAGTGGTATACCAACAAACACATATCCAGCCGTAATAGGACAAGGTGGTAGTGCAAATGCTAGTGCTGGTGGTTCAACCACTACATTCTTAGGATATTCTGCTGAGGGTGGTGGCCCAGGTGGCGGATATGAACAAGATCCAGGTACAGGCGCTGCAACTGGAGGTGGTGGTAACAGCACTTATAGCAGTTGGACTGATAACACACCAATAGTGACTAGCCTCCCGGGTAGTCCATCATTAGGTACCCAAGTTTATCACTCAGGAGATGACCAATTATATGTGTATAACGGTAGCAACTGGTCATCATCTATTGATGCTTATGTGTCTAATGAAGTTGGCGTGAGGCCTGACAATGAAGGTGCAAGTGGAACATTGTTTGATGGTGGTAATGCTGTTGTAATTTCAGCTTATCCTACAACAGATGACGCACAAAAGCCAGCGTTTCTTAAATATGATACTATTGGTGGTGGTGGTGCATCAAGTATAGAAGATGGTAATCCTAATTTAACCTCAGATATAAATGTTAGCAACAGTAAAAATAATGGATATTTAGGTGGTGCAGGTGGCACTGGTACTGTTAGTTGGGACAATAAGCCTTTGCCGGTAGATGAAAGAACCACAAGAGAATATGGACCAGGTGGTGATGGTGGTAAAACAACAAATAATAATTTTGGTACACCAAGTGTAGGCTCTGAACCAGGCGCTGGTGGACAAGGTGCTAATGCTGGTGTTGACACAACTCAAACTTCTATTGGTTTAACCAACTTTACTGGAGCAGATGGTGCTCCTGGTATAGCAAAAATTGCTTATGAGTATAGAAAGAGAGCATTTGCTACATAAATTACCAAAATCATATAAATAGTACTATTAGAAAGTTACACAAACCTTAGTTTGTTTAATTAAACCCTTAGGAGAATCACTATGAGTTCAAGATTGCTTGACTTCAGTCAATATATTGCCGGATCAGACAATGTTAAAGTTCTTAACTTGTTTCCGCGTTCACAAAAAAGTTTCACATATGATTTTGACAGTAATGTAGCAAGTTATACATTTACTGCAGATCAACAAAGTTTAGTCTTAGATAATATTTCTTATGATAGACAAACCGGCCTTCCCAATTTTGCAGACAGCAACATTATAGGTTATATGAATACTGTTACCAGTATTGATCCATCAACATACATAGATGAAACCAATGAAACAACTGGACTTATAACATTCACAATACCACAAAATAGATACACAGGACCATTGCTACCAAATGCAAGACAAAATCCTGTAATGACAGTGGTAAGTTTTGAATGGGAAACAGGTGATACTCCCCCACAATATGAATCACATAGATGGGCAATTATAGAAACTTGGGAACCAGGTGTAACAGTAGGTGACCCACAATTACATTCTACTTTTGTTCCAATTGGTGTAGGTGCTATTGCTACCTTCACAGACAACAGTGCAACAGACACTGATAGAGTTGCAGGAACATACACTGTAACTGGTTTACCAGTAGCAGCTTCAACAGGTGCATCACAAAGTTTCTCAATAACAGTAAATGATACAGGTGTTACCACAATAGACATCCTTGCAAGAGGTACAGGTTTCCAAACAGGTGATACAATTGAAATATTAGACAAAGACTTAGGTGCTGGTGGTGCTGCAGATATTACTGTAACAGTTAGCACTGTAGCATAAGGGGTAACTTATGGCTAATATAATTGTAACCACCACAGATCTAGGTATAAATGTCAGTGAAACAGTTAGCAATATTACAGTTACAGATGTAGAAAGTAATGTCATTGTAACAAATGTTGCATCAAGCGTAGCAAATGTCACTGTAAGTTCAACAGATACCACAGTAAATGTAAGTCAAACAGCAAGTATATCTAATGCTGCTGTGAGAACTAAACTTGGTGTTGAAAATGTATCTGGTTATGGTAATCTTGCATATGACAACACTGATGCCTCTAATGGTATATTTCAATTTACTGGTGTAAGCAATGTAGACATAATAACTGTAATAGATGACAATCCAGCAAATGTAACACAACATTTAAGTGTTACAGACACAGGTGGTGACGGCAGTTTATCATACAACGGAGCAACAGGTGTATTCACATACACAGGCCCAAATCAAACAGAAGCAAATGCTAGAATTACAGCCGCACCTGCTCAAGTAAGGCAACATATCAGTGTAGTTGATGCTGGCGGTGATGGATCAATAAGTTACACAGAACTAAGTGGTGTAATCACATACAGTGGTCCTAGTGCAGCAGAAACAAGAGCACACTTTTCAGATGGATACGGTATAACTTATAACAGTAGCACCGGCGTCATTGAAACAGCAAATTCAGATGTAAGAGGATTGATATCTGGTGTATCACCTATTACATATAATTCATCTACAGGTGCTATAGGCTTAGAGCAAACACTAGATGACTTAACACTTAAAAAATATCAAGAAACTATTGTAGACGCAGGTAATGTAAGTGGTACTGCTACATTTAACATCACTAATGGCACAGTTCACACAGCCAATGTTACAGGTAATATCACAAACATTAGTTTAACAAATATCAGCACAGGTGGTAGTGCTACATTATTCTTAAAACAAGATGCAGTAGGTGGTCATGTACTAGATACTAGCAGTTTTACTGGCACTTGGGAATTTATAAACAATAACAAATTACTAGATACTAACCCTAACAGTGTTAGTGTAGTTAGTGTGTTTTATGATGGCACTACAAATTTTGCAACTGTAGTAGATCTAATTCAAACAACAGAATTCATCACAGTTAACGGTACAACAATTAACATTGGTGACTCAGGTAATATCACAACACAACCAGTTGACTTAACTGTTACAGCAAATGCACTGATAATGCAAGGTAATGATGGTGGTGATGGCGGCAATGTTGATAACGGTGGTATAATCAGTTTCACAAAAGATGAGTTTGCAGTCAGTAGTTTACAAGGTCATATATTTAAATCAGGCACACAAGAAGATTTAGTTTTTAGCAGTGAAACAGGATATCAGTTTATTGTTGATAATGCTGATGCTACTAGGTCAGATCAAAGTTTTAAAATTACAGCATTACAAGGTAATATACCACCTATATTTGAAGTAGATGCTTTTGGTAATACATCAATTGATCTAAGATCATCAGGTGCTGTAGATTTTGGTTCAAAATTTATAGTAGGAGAATTACTAACCAGTGGTAGTAGATCAGAATACTTAGTAGTAGATAAGAATCAAGTTCTTGCTGGTGGTAACTTGCAAACAAACAGTCACTTAATCACTAATCATATTACACCATTAAGTAATGGCAATGTTGAAGTAGCAGGTAATTTAAATGTTCAAGGTAACTTAAACTATGTAAATGTAGAAGACTTACTGGTTAATGATCAAAGCATAACACTAAACTACGGTAACGCAAGTGCCAGAGATGTGTTTATTATAAGTGATAGATCAGGATCAGCACTCACAAACACTGCAATCAAATGGAATGAAACCACAGACAAGTGGCAGTTCAGCAATGACGGTAGCACATACAATGACATGCTCACACTTGCAGACATACCAGCAGACGCAGTTACAAGTGTTAACGGTCAAACAGGTGTTGTAGTATTAGACACTGATGATATTGCTGAAGGTAGTGCAAATTTATACTATACAACAGGTAGAGCAAACAGTGCAATTGGTGCATATCAAGGTGATATCAACACTGCTGGTAATATAACTGCTGGTTATTTTATAGGTGATGGATCATTACTAACAAATATAAGTGGTGCTAATGTAAGCACTGTAGATGAATCAAGAACAGTTGTTAAAACAGTTATAGCAGGTGAAGACTTAGCAAAAGGTGATGCTGTATACATAAGTGGTGGCACAGGAGACAATCCAGAAGTCAGCAAAGCAGATGCAGATGATGCCACTAAGATGCCAGTGTTTGGTGTAACCACAGAAGCAGTTACAGCCACTAACACCACAGACATAGTTATATATGGTTTGCTAACAAGTTATGACACCACAGGCTTTACAACAGGTGACAGTTTATTTGTTAGCACAACAGCAGGTGAACTTACCACAACAAAACCAACAGGTGAAAGTGCATTACTACAAACAGTAGGTAAAGTAATCAAAGGTAACAGTTCAGGTGGTAAAATCACAATCACTGGAGCAGGTAGAACTAACGCAACACCTAACTTAAATGAAGGTAACATATTCTTAGGTAGTAGTTCAGATACTGCTATCACAGTAACACCAGACAGCAACTTTGACACAACTGGTAATGCTTTTAGTCTTAGCAATGCATTAACTGATGTAAACACTATAACCACAGAAAGTGGTAGTGGCTTAACATTTAACAGTGATGATGGTACTATAGTAACAAGTAAATTTGGTGTAAACAGTACAGTAACTGAAACAGCAAACATTGCAGGTAAAGGTTTTGGTGTGTTTAACTTTACTAATGGAACAAATACTTCAATATCATACAGTGGCACAGATTCTTTTGAATGGTATGAAATTGATGGTAATGTAACAGTAGGTTCAACCACTATGACTATATCAAGTGTGGTAAGAGGTATAGACAGCACAACAGCAGCAGTAAGTGATATAATTGTAGGACAAGTAATAGCAAATGGTACTAGTGCAAGTACTCCAGGAAGTACTGATTTAATTATATTCCCTGATGATGCTTATGTGGTAAGTGTTGACTCAGGTGCTGGCACAGTAGAAATGAGTAAACCAGCAGTTCAAACAACATCATTTACTCACACCACAGATGGTATAATACTAGATGCAGGCTTAGTTGACACTACTACAGGTCAAGTTATTAAATTATTAAGTAGTTTAAGAGCAATTGGTAGTGGTAGTGATAGTGCTTTATTTTTTAGATCAATTAGGAACTTCCCATTTGGATATCCAGCATCAGGACCAGTACCAACAGACTTTGATATAATCACCACAGGCACAGCCAGTGATTACTCAATGACATTGAGTACTTTTATGTTAGGTCAAACACCAGTAACAAATGATACAACAGTGTTAAACGCACCACTAGGTATAACAATAGGTGAAAACACTCAACTTACCAACAGAGGTGAGAATGATATATTAAGTTCCTTTGGTATGAACATGATGTGGGACGGTTTAACTTCTTATGGTAGACCAATACAACCACAGGTGTTGTTCAAGAGTTACACAGATAACTCAGAACAAGGTGAAGTAGGATCTATTGGTGGTGCGGGACCTAGACTGTTCTTTACTAGTGCAAATGGTAACTCAGGTGATAATGCGTTTGATACATATCCAAGAGCAAACCAAGAATTAGGTAGATTAAGTTTTTGGGGTACCACAGGTGAACAGTTAACACCAAGTTCATATTCTGTACCTTCATATATGAGTGTACAAGCCGCAGATGATTGGGATACTTGGGGCGGTGGTGTTGCAGGTAACACAAATGTGTTTATGGCTTCAACAGCAAGTGGTCAAGCACAAACATATCTAGCATTTAAAAGTGGTGAATTATATTTAACTGGTAGTAACAGTAATCCAGTTACATTTGCACCAGCACAGAGTGTATCAGGTTTTAGACCAGAACTTGCTTATGATGGTTCAACCACAACTTGGGCAAACATTAACTATGCTAACACAGGCACTAATGCAGGTGCTAAATTTACTGTAACTAACGGTGATAGTGTAGATGCAGGTGTTGTAGGTGATATGCAAATGTCATTGAAAAGAAATGACAACAGTTCAAACCTAGTAACCCCAGTTAGAAGTATACTGTCAGGAAGTGCAAGTCCTGCATTAGAAGGTGGTAAAATAGTATTTACTTTCACTGATGATGGCAGTATTGGTAGTACTCTAAATGGTTTAGCAGCAACAGTAAGTGCACCAAGCACAATTGATGAATCAATATACAACGGCGGCCCATTTTTTGGAAGTGGTAATGAAACAGCACTAGGCAACAATGTATATGATTTGAGTTTTGCTTTCACTTCTGCTGGAGTTGCATTTTACTACATTTTAAGTGGTGGTAGTAGAGTAGGTTACACTGACATAGGTGGATCTGATCCATACTATTTTGTCACTCAAACATCAGGCATGACAGTAACCACAGTAGTAAGTTCAGGTGTTACTGCTAAGGAATGGAAGTTCAACTTAGAAGAACAATCAGATAACTTATTACTACAAAGTGATAGCGTAACTAAAGTTGAATTCACTACTGATGAAACAATCTTCAGCAACAGAGTTAGATTCCAGAACTTGGACACAACTGCTATAAACGCATTAACAGGTATGAGTGCAGGTGATACTGTTTACAATACCACAGAAGCAACATTATGCTTCTATGATGGTAGTGCATGGCAAAAAGTAGATAAGACAGCACTTTAAGGAGCAATCATAACATAATGGCTAAGTATTTTGGTAAGCAGTGTAAAACAGATTGTTCAGGGCACAAAGCAGGAGCAAAGTATACTAGAGGTGGTGGTAGAACACTTACTAGAAGTAGCAGTAGTTTTAACACTGGCATGAGAGTAGCACAGACTAAATTGAAAAAACAAGGCACTAGAACCAGACTAAGTGTCACAAAAAGGAGCAAATAATGCCAAAGTCACAAAGAGGCGGAATGAAGAAAAAGAAGAAAACACAACGCGGTGGAAAGAAAGGCTCTAAAAGAGGATAACTGGGCCACATACTTTGCTAAGATACGCGGAGTATGTCCTTGGAGTTATAAGGCTCATATGGAAAACAACATATTGTTTGTTGATTACAGTGAAACATCACATAACACTTGGGCTATGTTGTTTGGAACAACCAAACATGAGGCTTTTGTGTATAAATGCACTGGTAAAACAGTGGATTGGTTAAATAAACAGTGTGATGAATTAAATGAACAATATGCCAACAGTGAATGGTTATGGAGTCACCCAGAAGAAGGTGGAGACTCAACTCCAATACCAGTGTTAATACAACAAAACAAAGCACAACTAGAACAGTTGCGTGAAAAAATAGGATATGAACAGGAATAAAGATGGAAGAACTACAAATATTTGAACAGCATAAAGAGTTGCTCAACACATTAGAAGGTGAAAAATTAACTATTGCGGCAAGATTTATTGCTGATAACCCAGATTGTAGCACTGATGTAGTAGCAATGGCGGTAGAGAAGCAATATGCCTAAAACTAAAGCAGAGGTTGTAGAGATTAAAGATCTAGCCAAAGAAATTGAAACTGTAAAGGATGTTCATCTTGCACACATACATGATTGTATACACAGAGTGGAAGATGAGTTAAAATCTAACAAAGAACACTTCAATACCAGAATAGACAAGTTAGATAACCGTATATTTTGGGTCTTAGGACTTACTGTAAGCACCCTAGTAAGCATTATAGCATCAATGATAGTGTAGTATGCCCATTCCTCC
>Ga0208425_1000123_pt1 | contig 27887 bp, 38 predicted proteins | sample DEB08_DNA_4_FD_185496 | JGI IMG/M metagenome (GOLD analysis project Ga0208425, IMG submission 185496) | Aqueous microbial communities from the Delaware River and Bay under freshwater to marine salinity gradient to study organic matter... | ecosystem: Environmental > Aquatic > Marine > Coastal ...
CTTGCTCGGGGCATCCTCGAACGGTTTAGCCTTCTTTGTCGGGGCGGGTAGCCTAGACTTTCCCGGGTCAGCTAGTGGCAGTAATGCCTCGGCAATCATCACGAACGCCTACACGACGGGGTTCATGGGCCAATATACAAAACTAGCCGCCCTAGCCAACTCAGCAACCGCAGACCGTTCGGGCAACTCCAACACGCTTTCCGAAACGGGGTCTATTGTTGCTTCAGCGGTCGCAAGCGGCGCTGAACTATTGGCTTATAGCGGTTGGACTGCGGGAAGTGTCTATGCATCGCGGGCTTATGATGCTGATTTTGATTTTGGCGCTGCCGTAGATTGGACCATCTGCGGATGGTTCAGGGTGTCAGCTACGGGCTCGACAGAATATCTCATTTCGCGAGGCACGGCGGGCGCTCAACAATGGTCTGTGCGTGTTACGGCTACAACGAGCCGGTTGCAGTTCAACGCCGACGACACCGCGACGAACAACAACGTCAACACCCCGTTCGCTGTTGACGATGGCGAGTGGCATCATTTCGCGGCGGTGATGGATCAAACAAGAGATGCACAGCTAATCTATGTGGACGGCGTGCTGGCCGAAGAGGATACGGCGGCTGGCGTCGGGGACTTGTCAAACGGTTCGGCAAGTCTCTTTATCGGGCAGCTTTATGACGGCACGGCAGCCTTTAGTGGCGACCTAACTCTGCTGCGGGTTTTCAGAGTCGCGATAAGCTCTGCCGAGGTTCGCGCAATATACCGCGCCGAGAAGGGCATGTTCGTCGCCAACGCAAAGTGTCTGTTGCAGGGCGCGAGCAACGCAGTCCTAGATGCCCGGATCGACCCGCTGACCGGCAAGTACATCGTCACTCAGTCCGACACTCAAGACATTTTTGACGGGCTTGCAATCGATACCGAGCGCACCATCGCGGCTGGCGGCACCACGTTCGAGCATGGCTTGCTCTGGGGCGATGGTGTTGCCGAAATAAACGATGCGAACCTGTATGCGTCGATGCCTGCAACAGACCAAAGACAAGTCAACGAGATGGTCCGGTCGATGGCAGCGGAACTTCCGGCTGGTGTTGATCTGACTAAGGCGAAGGCTTGGTGCATTTGGGACATGAGCGGCGGCTCGGCAGTCATTCAATCCAGTTACAATGTTGAATCTGCCGTGCGAACTGCGAGCGGTAAGACCAACATTTATTTTTCTGTGCCATTCAAACACAGAGATACAACTAACCGGACGCATTACGTTGCTGTGTCGTCCTCGATTGCGTCCACTTACAACTGCGAACCCGCTGGCCTCTACAAGGATCGCGTGCTGGTTTATGTTCGCAATGACGCTGGCAGCTACACAGACCCGTCTTGGGTTTCGGTAATCTGCTTTGGAGAACTAGAAGATGAATAATCTCATCGTCACCGCTGATGGAGCGGTAATCCACTCCCTCAACCCCTCGGCCACTATTGCCAAGCTGATGGAAGCTCAGGCAACGCCAGCCACGTATGACGATGACGGCGCTGTGCTGACGCCAAAGACTTACCCAGACGCGGCCACAGTCTACGAAGAAGTAGACATTGATGCTGTCGATCTACGCACACACAGGTGGCTCGCCGCTCGCTACGACAGCGACGAATGGGCTGCTCTGAGAGCAGAGCGTGATCGGCTGCTGGCTGAGACTGATTGGGTTGTCGTGAAAGCGCAGGAGGCCGGCGAAGCAGTTCCTGCCGCATGGCAAGCGTACCGCACCGCGCTTCGGGACTTGCCTGCCAACACTACCGACCCAGCCAGCCCTGTCTGGCCGACCAAGCCAGCGTAGTGTTTAGGCTTGCCGCCATAGCGTTGTTGGCGCTGTTGGCGGGGGCAGCATACGGACAATCATGCGCTCCGCGAGAGTCTTTGGAGAAAGCGGTTAGGGATTACGGTGAGAAACAGATTGGGTATGGAGTAGATGGGCCATCTGAGAGTTATGTAACAATTTATGCGGCTAGTTCTGGGGCGTGGACTTTTTTAATGACCCCTAAAAATGAACCGAGTCTTCTTTGCATAGTCGGTACTGGCACTCAATTTCAAAATAATGATGGCGGAATCACAGGGGTTTTCAATGATGGCTCCATATTCAATGTCTCTTACTCCGCCAGCGGTGATTGGGTTTTGATGTACATGGACTCTCGGATAATGAGATGGCAGGAGCTTTCAAAGGGGTATGGCTGGGAGGCTGTTTCTGCTCCCGGACAATCTGCTGGTGATTAACTATGCCTCTCTTCTCAATGAAATTTCGTCCCGGCATCAACAAGGACCAAACTGACTACACGAACGAGGGGGGCTGGTTCGACAGCGACAAGGTGCGCTTCAACAATGGCCTGCCAGAAGTCATTGGTGGTTGGGAAAAGAAGACTACCAACAGCTTTCTTGGGTCTTGTCGTTCCCTCCATGCTTGGGTTGCCACTGACTCTGAGCTTTATCTGACTGTTGGAACGAACATCAAGTATTACGTTGACGAGGGTGGTGGGTTTTACGACATCACCCCTATCAGAACGACTACTTCTGCGGGCGCTATTACGTTTGCTGCGGTAAATGGGTCGTCAACGATCACGGTAACCAATGTAAGCCACGGCGCTCTTGAGAACGACTTTGTGACGTTCAGTGGGGCGGTCAGCCTTGGTGGTCAGATTACTGCTGCTATTCTTAATCAAGAATATCAGGTTGAAACCGTCATCGATGCAGACAACTACACTATTACTGCCAGAACCGTATCTAGCATTGTAGATATTACGGTTGGCGGGGTTCTTGTCCCAACCACGGTAAATGCTGATGGTTCTGACACCGGCAATGGGGGGGCATCTGTAGTTGGCGTTTACCAGATCAACACGGGCCTTGACACAACTGTTGCAGGGACGGGCTGGGGTGCTGGCACTTGGGGTCGTGGCACTTGGGGTTCCGCCGCTACAAGCCCGACGACTGGTCAGATACTTCGACTTTGGTCAGAGGATAACTGGGGTGAAGACCTGATGTTTAATCTCAGGGACGGTCCCATTTATTACTGGGACAAAAGTTCCGGGACCGGTACGCGGGGCGTACTGCTAAGCAGTCTTGGTGGGGCTAGTGGCGTTCCAACGGTTAGCAGAAAGACGATTGTCAGCAACCAGCAGCGTCAGGTTGTCTCGTTTGGCGTTAATGAAATTGGCTCTTCCGACCAAGACCTGATGCTTGTCCGGTATTCTGATTTTGAGTCGGCGGTAAACTGGACCCCGACCCTCGAAAACAATGCTGGACGGCAGCTTCTGTCTAACGGCTCCGCAATTATTACGGCTTTCGAGACACAGAAGGAAATACTCATTTGGACCGACACCTGTGTCTATTCAATGCAGTTTGTCGGTGGAGACCTCGTCTACAGATTTGAGATTGCAAGTCTCGGGCCTAGCATCATTGGGCCAAATGCTGCCGTGTCTGCTGACAACGCCGTGTTCTGGATGGATAGGGAGGAGTTCTACGTCTACACAGGCCGTGTGCAGCCGATCCCCTGCACCGTTAAGGAGTATGTCTTTAACGACATTAACCTTAATCAATCTCCAAAGATTGTTGCTGCCTTCAACAAGGATCACAATGAGATTACTTGGTTCTACCCAAGTGCTGACAGTGAAAACATCGACAAATACGTCACATATGATTTTGGTCAGCAAGTGTGGACGATTGGCACCCTTAACAGAACCGCTTGGCTTGAGAGCGGGCTGTATTCGCAGCCGGTTGCCGCTGGGACTGACGGCTATCTCTATTACCAAGAGTTTGGTTACTCGGCTGATGGGTCTGCGATTTCTGCATACATCGAGAGCAGCGACATCGATGCCTCAGACGGTCAGCAATTCGTGTTCTTCAAACGTCTTCTGCCAGACATAACCTTTATCGGAACGGCAAATGACCCAACCGCAACATATACCGTTAAGGGAAGAAACGCCCCCGGAGAAACGCTCTCTACCAAAGCTACGGCTACTGTAGGCTCGACCACTGGGCAGAAGAACATTCGCGGTCGCGCTAGGCAGATTGCTCTGCGGGTTGAATCGAGCGATCTCAACGTGTCTTGGCGTCTTGGCACCAATAGACTCGATATTCAGCAGGATGGTCAGCGATGAGCAAGCAGGACCAAATCCTTACGAAGTCTCGACTCCCGGCTGCGCCGGATCAGTACGATATAGACACGTTCTCTGCGCTCATAAATTCGATTGAACTGATCTTTGCGAGCATCCCAACTCCTCAGGAGATAAGGAACCAGTCTGAAGCTCAGGCTTGGTTTTTGGGTTAGCCATGACAATCAATTACAGGGGAGAGCGGTTTGCTGGCTATAACAAGCCAAAGAGGACTCCGGGCCATCCCAAGAAGTCTCATGCCGTTCTCGCAAAAAAGGGCGACAAGGTTAAACTGATTAGATTTGGGCAGCAGGGTGTTTCTGGCTCTCCCAAAAAGAAGGGTGAATCTCCTTCTTATAGAAAGAGGCGCGAATCATTTAAGGCGCGTCATCGTAAGAACATCAATAAAGGAAAGATGTCTGCGGCTTATTGGGCGGACAGAGTGAAATGGTGATGTCATGTCTAGACAATTAAGCAGCATAAGTCGATTTGGAACTACCGAAGAGTTCTACCTTCAGGTTGCCCGATCCCAGATTGCAGGCCATGAGACTATCTTCAAGTTTGGTTTCAACCCTGATGTTGACGACGCGCTGGAAACCATATGGGCGGAGGGGGGCCTATACAGCTACTTGTCTGCCGCCACTATTCTGAAAGTATCAAGCTCAAGTACGGCTGATGCGGCTGCTGGAACCGGGGCAAGAACCGTTGAGATTTTCGGCCTTGATGGCAATTACAATGAAATCTCTGAAACTGTTACGTTGAACGGACAGACGGCGGTCAATACCACAAATTCCTATCTTAGGATTAACCGTGGCATAGTTAGGTCTGCTGGCTCTGGCGGTCAGAATGCTGGCGTAATCTACGCCGGGACAGGAACAGTTACGGCGGGTGTGCCCGCTAATAAATACCTGTCTATTGCTATTGGTGACAATCAGACCCTTATGGCTTTGTGGACAGTACCCGCTGGATATACGGCTTTCCTTCCTCAGACAGATGTTACTCTTGCCACGACTCAGAGCAACAAGTATTGCACCGCCAAGCTGGTTGCTCGCCCATATGGGGAAGTCTTTCAGGTGAAGGATGTTTTTGTAAAATCTCAAGGCAGCACGACTCAGGTCTATAGCATTCCCATTCGCTTTGATGAAAAAACAGACATCGAATGGCGGGCCATCGGCGATTCTGCTGGCTCTGATATTGCAATATCCGCTGGAATGGAAATTCTTTACATCAAGAACACGAGTCTGTAATGGCTAACACCTACAGAAATGCGTTTGCGAATTTGACGGCTACGGGTGCTACGGCAGTCTATACGTCACCTTCGGTCACCACAGCAATCGTGAAATCCCTGAGGATTGTAAACGTCACGACCGGAACTACCGGTAATGTTACAGTAGAAGTAACAGATAATAGTGCTTCTACCACATATACTTTTTCAAAGAACGTAAGTATTGCAGCAGGCGTTTCACAAGAAATGCTCGGCCAAGACACTTCGACTACTGCTGATGGGCAATCGATTATTGTGCTTGAAGAATCGGATGCTTTGAAAGTTACTCCTTCTGCTGCAAATGTTTTTCATGTTACTATGGCCGCGCTTGAGGTTACTTAGCCATGACTCCAATCCAGAACTTAGCCGACAATCTAGCCGCCCTAGGCCGATACGAGGACACCTATATGGTTCACGCCGCTGAAGGCGAAACCGTGGTGCCGCGTGATGTTCTGGACGCGAATCCCATCCTCAAGACGGCGCTTTTTGCCCAGATGCGGTCTATGGGCATTGAGAACCCGGACAGATACGTTGTTGGCAGCGGCCTGAATAGCGTCAACCCAATCACTGGTCAGCCTGAGTTCTTCTTCAAGAAGATCAAGCGCCTCGTCAAGAAGATCGCCGCCCCGGTTGCCGGTACGATTGGCTTTGCTATTGCTGGCCCTGCTGGCGCTGCAATCGGTTCTGGGCTTGGCTCTTTAGTCGGCGGTGCTTCTCCAAGGCAGGCTCTTACGAATGCGGCCATTGGCGGTTTTCTGGGCTATGGGGCTGGTAAATTTGCCCCGAATCTTCAGGGCCAACTTCAAGGTGCCTTCCGTGGCATCCCCGGCATTGGTGGCCTTATGCCCGCACAGGCTGTTCCGGCATCTCCGGTGCCCGCACAGTTTGTTCCGGCATCTCCGGGCGGCGGGCTTGTTAACGCGGCTAAGGCGGCTCAGGCTCAGGGCGCTCAGGCTGGAACTTTGGCTAAGATGGGCGCATGGGCTAAGAAAAACCCACTTCTGGCCGCCAGTCTTGCTGGCGCTGGGGGTCTCGCAATTTCCTCGCTTATGAGTGGCTCTGGCGCAGAAGAAGAGGAATTTCCTGACCGCCTCAGGTATCAGGATTATTTGCGTGAGAGAAATGCCCTTGGAGATAACGCAACCCCGGATCAAGTAAGGCAATTGCGTATCAGTTATGGCCTATCGCCAACTCCTCCGACTCCTATGGAGGGCCTTCAGCCCGGATACGGCATGGCTGACGGCGGCAACCCAATAGCTGAGATGAGTATTGGTGAGCAGGCAGCCCTCGTGAACGATCTCAATATGCGTATCTCTGAGATTGTCGCTGCGATGGCGAAGCCCGGTGCTGACATTCCATCCTTGCTTGAAGCTAAGAGGATGCAGGAGCGTCAGATTGACGCAATCCTTGGAGCCGGAAGTCAACCATATACTCCGAATGATGGGGAAGTGGTTCAAGAAGAAGTTATCGTGGAGGCAAATCGGGGGGGCGGTCTTTCTCAGTTGCGAGATCAGATGGTTGCCATGCAGGGCTTCCCTCGTCGCAATGGCGCGATTAGCGGCCCCGGCGGTCCTCGCGATGACCTGATCCCGGCGATGCTTTCTGACGGTGAGTTTGTAATGAACGAACGGGCTGTCCGTGGCGCGGGGGGCGGTAATCTGGCTCTTGGCACGAGGCGTATGTATGACCTCATGAATCGCTTTGAGGGAGCCGCGTCATGACGATCCAGATGACAGATTCCAGCCTTGCTCCTTTTGTAGAAGAGGAAGTAAGAACACTTCTTAAAGAGGCCCGCGAGGCTACTCAGCGTCCCATTCCAGTACCGGAGATTCCGATTGCTGGATTTTCGCCTTTGCAGTTGCAGGCGATGGAGCGGGCACAGCAGACGGTTGGCGGTCTTCAACCTTACATCGAGCAAGCGGCTGGGTTAGTTCCGGCACAGCAGGAAGCCGTCCAGCGGGCGCTTTCCGGCCTTGGTGGGACGCAGGCTGGCATTCAGGGTCTCCTTGAAAGCGGCCAGTTCCGCTTCGATCCCAGCCGTGATGTGCAGGCTTTCTACAATCCGTATGAGCAACAGGTTACTCAGCAGATTCAACAGGAGATCGGGCGTCAGCGTCAGGAGGCTCTTGGTGATGTGTCTGCTCAGCTTGCCGGTCAGGGTGGCGCGGAGGCTTTTGGCGGTTCTGGTGCTGAGAGGGCACGGGAGCGCGTTGAGCGCCGGTATGCAGACGTTTTGAACCAGCAGTTGTCGAACCTCCGGTATCAGGGCTATCAAAATGCGCTTACTCGGGCTCAGCAGGAGTTTGGTCAGCAGTTCGAGCGTCAGCGGGGACTTCAATCCTTACTTGGCGACATTGCCATGAAGTACCCGCAGTTGGGCGAGGCAATTCGCGGTGTGGGTCAGGAAGCTGTTCGTATTGGTGGATTGCAGCAAGATGCCGCTCTTCAGGATGTCAATCTTCTGTCTAGCCTTGGCGGTCAGCAGCAGGCTCAGTTGCAGTCTGAACTGGAGGCCCAGAGGGCGCAGGAAGTTGCGCGCCTTCAAGACCCGTTTGCTCGCATTGGATTTGTTCGCGACGTCCTTAGCGGTGTTCCTAGGGCTGGCGACTCGACTATTCAACGAACCACTGCCCCTGCCCCAGAGCCATTTGGCCTAGCCCAGTTGGCTGGCCTTGGGAGCCTTGGGTTGCAAGTTTACAATCCGTTTACGAGCCAGTATGGCGCATTAGGCAAAGCTCTGGGTTTTCCCAAGGCTGATTAGGGTTGACCATGAAAGCTCATCGTAGAAACGGTATTCCGACCCTGATGCTGAACGGGGGTGGTGCGCCGTTCCTTTCGCGCTCCAGTCGCGGCACTGAGTTGGGTAGGGTTGCTGACGTTATCTATCAATCAACACTGAAGCCATTGGTGGACAGAGAAAGGCGTCTCCGCGCTTCTTTTGAAGAGCAGGAAATGAACAGACGCGCAAATGCCTTGGCAGACATACGGCGTGGCATTCCCGGCCTTTTGACCCCATCTGACCCATATCAGCTAAAAACAGCAAGAGGAATCGCTAGAAAAGTTGCTCCAATTCCAAGTATGCAAGATTACAGGAACGCAGCGCGATCACCTTCCTATGAAGAATCCATAACAGATGCGCTAATTGATGCCTCTCGCGCTGAAGCAAACTCTCAACTTCCTCCGAATTTCTTAGAGCCAATTAAGAAGGAGGCCGCTCGCCTAGAGGCTCTTAGAAGCCCCTTTTCCGATCAGGCAATGTCAGTTCAAGACGAACTTCTGAAGTCTGCGGTGAAATCATCTCAAGCGAACAGAGCTAACCTTGCAAAGGCCCAAGCCGAAGCAAAAACTCAAACACAACGCGCTGCTGACGCTCTTAGTGGTGGAGTTCTTAGGCCACAAACAACTTCTGCCCCAGAAGCAGCAGAAGCTGCTCCGCAAGAACAAGAGGGCCTCGCTGGAACTGCCACGACTCCTGCTGAAACTGCGGCGACTCCTGCTGGAACTGCGGCGACTCCTGCTGCGTCCGAAGCCGCTCGGCAAGAACAAGAGGGCCTCGCTGGAACTGCCGCTGAAAAGGGCAGCCCCACTCCCACCACCAACCCAACTGTTGTTACATCAATTCAATCGACGATCAGCGACATTATGGGTAATGAAGATGCTCAGTTTGATGAAGGGAAGCGTCTTCAGGAGCTTAAAGAGACATTTGGCCTTGGCCCCACCGACATGGAGAAAGCAGCGCCGGGCTTGGCATTTGCGTTCTCCCTGATGGGCGCTCAACGCGCTCCGGGAGAAAGTCCGTTCAACGCCCTTGTCCGCGCAGCCGGTTCTGCTGGCGAAGCAGCAACAAAGTCCAGCCTCGCCCTCACGCAAAGGGAAAGGGCAATCGACTCGTCCCTCGCGTCTACGGTTCTTGGCGAAAAGAAAGCGGCAGAGCAGTACGCTAGAAGTAAAGAGTGGGTCGCTGTATGGAACGGTGGATTTGACGAGAATGGCGTACCACAGGCCGAATACCTGAGGATGAACGCAGACCAGATTCAGAAAGCCAATGAAGCTGGCCTTCAGATTGCTCCTCTTAACGTCGTTTCAACTGCGACCACGGCATTTGCCGCTAGGTCGAAAGCTGCGACAGACGCAGGAATTAAATTAAGGGAACGGCTGGAAGATGCTGCGAAAGGTAAGTCAACGTCGATTTTGATTGGGGGTAAAGACGTTAAGGCGACATCATTCCCGTCAGCAGATGGAAAGACTTTCGTCATTCCTGATGACGTTGCCGGTGTAGCAAACACTCTCAATTCCACGATAAAGGATACAGCGGAAACTATTGACCTTATCAACCAGATGAGGAGTCTCGCACCAAGTGTTGCTGGTCTCGGAAATGTTACAGCGGCAGGAGTTGGGAGGTTTGCTTCGCTCTTTGGGGTGAGCAAAGAAGATGAACTTTCGTCTGAACAGTTGGCGCAGAAGATCTACGCGCAAGCCAATTCAGCATGGAATGTTGGAAGTCTTAGGGGCTTAATGAGTGAAACTGATGCTTCTAAAGTTTCATCTGAAATGAGCAGGGAAGAGATTGGTGAAATTTTCGGTCAAGACGCCGCTGACGCCTACGACGACAAAGAAAAACTCAACTCTATTATTTCAAAAAAACTCCCCCAACTCACAGGCATTTCTCAAATGCCAGAGAGAGCAGAGAACGAAGATAAAACTACTTATGAGAAAAGAGTAAGGTTCAAGGCTATTCAGAATGCCCTTGCTGCCCAGCTTGCTCCGATCCTTCTTGGTGAGTCTGGACGGACAATTTCTGACGCTGACCGTGTTCGCGTCATTGCCCTTCTTGGTGGTTTTGCTGACTTCAGTAAGGCTGGCATTTTGACTACAGAAGAAGAAATGAATGAATCGATCAATGAGCTTGAAAGAATTATCCAAAAATATCAGTCTGCGTCCAAACAGGATGCTGAGACATTTTTAACAAGATTGGATGAGGCGTCCACATCCCCTAGCTTCAGTAGAATGCGGCCCTATATTTATACTCCTGATGGAGCCACTCGTATGGCAGTAGGAAGGCTTGCTCAAAATTATAAGGACGCATTTTTGAAGGAAACCCCCGGTCAGGCTGGTCAGCCTTCAGGCGCGACGACCATGAAGATCAGTGAGTTGTAGAAAGAGCAACACTCATGCCGAAGCTAAACGTCATAAACGACAAGTATGGGACTGGTGCCGTATATGAATTTGAAATAAGCGGAGATGCCCCTAACGATGTCGAAAAGAAGTTTATCGACAGCTACCTGAAAGACGTTGGTGTTGTCGAGAAGCAGCTTGATATGGAGCGCGTCATTGATACTTCTGGCGTCAAAGATGCTGGGTTCCGCTATGGGTTCGCCAATGTTGATGACGACGAGGAGCGAGCCGGGTATCTTGACAAAACTGTTGGACCGGGCAACTGGTTGCAAAGACTAGACGGAACATTTGCCCTTACCCCGGAGGGCAGGGCCAAGATAGGACAGCCGGGGGATGTTCCCCTTTCAATCGAAGACAAGGGTTTCAGCCGTTACGACCTTGCTGACTTTGCTGGCGAGGGCGGTCTTGCGCTTGGCGCTGCCGCAGTCGCTGGCGTTCTAACTGGTGGTCTAGGTCTTCTTCCTGCTGTTGGTGTCACAGCCTTGGCTGGGGCTGGCGGGAAACTTGTAGACGAGGCAATCGAGTCGGCAAGAGGTTTGCAGCGTCAGTCGTTTAGGAAAGTGGCGCAAGATGCGCTGACTGAAGCTGCTTTTGCTGGAACTGGCGAATTTGGTGGTCGCCTTATTACCTCTGCTGTTGGCCGCTTAATCAAGGGTGGAACGACAAACGCACAAAGAGCAGAACATCGCGAGCTTCTCAAGTGGGCTAAAGAAAACGACGTACAGTACGTTCCTGACCTTGCTTCAGTATCTGGCAAGCCGCTGCTGGCCCGTGTGCAGGCTCTCACTGAACAGGTTCTGGGAAACAAGCGTGGACCGGTTATCCGGGAAAGCCTAGACAGCCTTGTGCAGACCATTAGCAGAACTGACGGCATCCCCGTTGAAGAGGCCCAGACGCTTGTTTTCAATATCCTGAACAACAAGGCAGAGCTTGCGAAGGGTGCCGCAAAGACAGTTGCCAATGACATCGCTGGCGTCTACGGACAGTCTGTAGCTCAGCTTGGGGATCGGGCCGCTGCGGCTATCGCTGCTGGCAACCGTGAAGAGCTTGAGTCTGTCATTAAGGGGCTTCATGCCCTTGATGCTCAATCTGAGATAGACCTGAATGCTGGTTATGGAATCATTAACACCATCCTCAATAAAGACCTTGATTTTCTGAACAGCCCAGCATATCGGAGCCTTCTTGAGGGTAAAAAGATTCCGCTTGATGATGGCGAATTTGTTTCCCCGATTCGATTTGCACGGTCAGTTGATCCTTCTACTGGTGATGAGATCGTTGAACCTTTGGTGGTTAACGTGTCTGACACCATTAGAATGATTGATGAAATCCCAGAAGATAGAGTTTTTCCTGATGGAACAAGTGTTCGGGATGAGTTCCGCAGGGCTTTTGGCTTTTACGATAAAGCTAAGGAAAATGGAAATTTCATTAGCCTGAACGATTACAACCGCGCCAGAAGCACCTTAAACAGAATGGTCAACACGGAGAGGGGCTTTGCCGCTCGGCGTCGAGAAGCTGTCCCCGTTGAAACTGCTCCGATGATTTATCGGACTTTGACGGATGACTTTACAAAGTCTTTGGATAACTTTGACCTAACCATTCAGTCCCTTTTTGACAATGTGTCAACTCTTACTGCAAGTGAAGAGCTTGTTAATGCCGCTGCTGCGGCTCTTGGCCGGGAGATTCCAATAACGGGAAGGCTTGGTCAGGCTGATTTAAAGCGCAGGACTGTTTCGGCTCTAAAAAACAAGTTGTCTGACATTCGCTCATCTCTTGGTGCGATTAAGGAGATGAACGGCGTTTATGCGACTCAGAGGGAAATCTTTGAGGACGCTAACATTAGAGGGGTCGCAGCCCGCCTTAAAAATATCGGAAGCCTTCAGGGTGATGTTATCGCCTCAGACGTAGCCTATCTTGCGGAAGAAGTCCTGCGCGATCCCAGAAAATTTGACAGCCTAGCCAAGTTATTTGAGAACCCCCTTAGAACCAAAGAGCAGACATCTCGCGTTCTCTCGTCTTTACGGGAAAATCTTATTGTTCGGGGCCGTGCTGAAGAGGTTGCGGCTGGTATCGCAGACCTTGAAAAACTTATTCCAGAAGAGACCGTAAAATTTGGCGGAAAGATGACGCAGCAAAGAGCGCGTGATCTTCTGGGCAATGTTGTTATGAATCGTTTGTACCGCCAAGCAGTCGATACGACTGCTGATGGAGATGAGATCGTAAACATTCTGCGATTTAGTAAGCTCGCAGAAAAAAACCGTGATGCAGTTCGTCAAGTCTGGGGAGATAGGGCTTCGGCAGAGTTTCTTGACATGGCTGACCAAATCAAAGGTGCCTACAAGGAATTTTCAAAAGAACTTCCTGAGCGGTTCAATTCGGCGTTTAACGACATTGTCAATCGTGGCCTCACTGGCAAAGAACTTCAGGGAAAACTCAGGACTCTCAAGGATGAGCTTGCACAGACTACAAAAGGTGCATTTCAAAGAGCCTTGAGAGACCCTGAGAATCTTAACCTTGAGAATGCTGCCAGCATGATGGTTGCAGGAAAGATTCCACTTCAGACTGTAAGGGAAACCCTAGATGCGCTTAAACGAGACCTTGGCGAAGAGCAGTTTGCTGTAGTCGAGCAGTCTCTCAAGGACGCTGCTGTCAAAAGGTTCTTCAGTAATATCGCTGGCAATGGAGATCAGGTTAGCGATATCTCAACAATCAATCCCGTTGATGCGGTTCTAAATTACCGCCAACTCAAGAATATGCTTGGCACTGGGGCGAAACAGCCAACAATTAGCCGAGACACTCTTGAGTACATCTTTACTCGTGGTGAAGTTACCGGCTCTGAAGCAGTCAAGAGCTTGGAGAATCTTGCTAAGTTTGCCGAGAATCAGGCTGGTAGAGCAACGTCCGGTAAGGGCACTATTGCTGGCGCAAACTTAGGCTTGGCTCTCGGGGCGGGCATTCTGATTGACCCGATAACTACGCTTTCATCCATTGCGGGCCTTAGCGTTCTGTCAAGGTTCTTTTCTAACCCCGCCTTCGTTCGCGTTATGTCGCGTCCAAAGAAGGAGAGCCTTCGTCTTCTGAAGCAGGAAGAGAAGGGCGGAATCCCAGAGAAAGCGTTTTTGCAGCTTTGGGCGAACATGACCAGATCAATCTTGTCTGGTACGGATGATGGCTCTATTCCGCTATCTCGCGATGAAGTCCGTGCCCAGCAGGACCGGCTCGATAAGATTTTGAAGATTGAACAGGAGGGCCCGCCAGCCCAAAGACCCACTGTTCGCCGTGTTCCAGAGGCTCAGCCGCGTGTTATTTCTCCGCAGCCGACCCCGACGCCGCAGCCTGCTATGCAACCAGCGCCAGCCCCTCAACCGGCCCCGCAGGCCGGTATTAGAACCATTTCCGCTCCAGCGCCTGCTGGAATTAGCACGGCATTGCGTCAGCAGACTGAGCAAGGCTTAATGCAACCGTATAGTGGTGTTGGTTCAGTGAGGGTGTGATGAGTAGTGAAGAGCTTCGCGTTCTAATCGCAGAGATTCAGGGTGATGTACGGTTGGTCAATGAGAAGATCGACCATGTTCGCGAGAGCTTTGAGGACAGGCTTCACACAATCAAGACCAACGACATTCACCATGTTCAGATGAAGGTAGACAATATCTACCGTGGAGTCTGGTTTCTGGTGGCGCTCATTCTCAGCAATTTTGCTTTGGCTATCACCAACATCTTCTTTCTATGACCATGCTTAGCCAGCACTTCTCATTGCGGGAGATGACCCGCAGCCAAGTCGCTTCTCGCCTTGGGATCGACAACACCCCGGACGAGTCAGCCATCAAGAACATGATGGCCCTGTGTGAAAATGTCCTTGAGCCGATTAGGAAACACTTTGACACCCCATTTAGTCCATCATCTGGTTACAGGTGCCCGCAACTGAACCAAGCAATTGGCGGATCAATTACGAGCCAGCATTGCCTTGGTCAGGCTGCTGACATTGAGATTCCGGGGTGGGACAACAGAAGTGTTGCACTCTGGATCAAGGGCCATGTTCCCTATGACCAGTTGATCCTTGAGTGCTACAAGCCTGAAGACCCACATTCCGGCTGGGTCCATGTCAGCTACACAGATGTCAACCGCAAAGAATTTCTTGTCTTTGACGGCTCCAAGTACACCTTAGGAAAGTGAGCCAATCCCGTTACGGGCGGCCTCTTCCTTGATGTCGCTTGACAGGAACTCTTGATCGATCAGTTCTTTGACTTGACCTGAGAGTTTCCTGTTGCGAACCTTGGCGATAAAAGAAAGACGCCGATAGGTGCTTTCAGGGATGCTCAGTGTTTTCCAACCAGTGCGATCAGTAGGCATATGTCTCTCCGAAAAAATAAGTACAACGCCAAGAAGACGAATGTTGATGGGATTACGTTTGACAGCAGGCGGGAAGCGAGCCGTTACGGCGAACTCAAGACCCTCCTGAAGTCCGGGTTGATATCAGACCTTGAGCTACAGGTTCCCTTCCCGTGCATGATTAACAGCAAAAAAATCTGTTCGTACAAAGCTGACTTTGTGTACACCCAAGACGGCAAGCGCATCATCGAGGATGTGAAGGGCTTTATGACGAGGGACTTCAAGTTGAAGAAGAAGCTCGTTGAGGCTCTGCATAATATCGAGATTACGTTGGTCAAGTAGTGCGCTACTAATCGTACACCAAGCGTAATATCTGTCAACACAAGCGTGTTCCACACCTATTGAGAAAAAACCCCCGGAACCACCAAAGGCTCCGGGGGCGAGTGCGTCCTGAGGGACGTTGGGAGGACCAGAATTATGCAGAAATCTGCCAGATTTGACAAGTGCGGCGGTTAGCGACTATTAATGCATCATTCGGTGGTCGGAATAACGGCAGCGCCGGATGAACTTGGAGGGGGTACTGTGGGATTCTGCTACACCCCAGCCGCAGCCCGAAAGACCGAGGCGGCAGCAGAGCAGGGCGTGGCTCCCTGAACAAGCAGCGGTTGATCTGACAGCGTCACGGTATGTCAGGGCCTTGTGCGACGGATGGCTCCAGTGGTGCAGGGAGGGGACGCCCCACTCTTTAGTGGGGATAGTCTCCCTATGCCTAGTACTCAGGATTCACCAGTGGTGCAGTTAGGAAAGGAAAGAAAGATGGAAGTCACGAACAAGCACAATTTGCCTTACCCGTTTGTGAAGGCGCTGACGGGAGACAGGAGGCAGCCTGTAGAAAAGCGCGTTGGCGTTACGACGTTGATTAAGCCGCCACGGATGGCAGCCCTTGAGAGGCAGAACTGGGACAAGACCTCAGTTGATGCATCAGAGATGATGTATGCCCTTCTGGGGAATGCTTTTCACAAGATCATTGAAGACAACTCCGAAGGCGACCCTGATCTTGAAGCGGCTGAGCTTAAACTAGAAGGTCAATACTTTGGGTGGACTGTCTCAGGGATTATTGACCGCATCTCGAAGTCAGGTGTGATTACCGACTGGAAGACCACATCTGTGTGGAGTGCGGTTTACGGGAACGACGGTTGGGAGCCGCAGCTAAACGTCTATGCCCAGCTTGCGAGAGACAATGGATACGACATCAGAGGTCTGTCGATCTTTTCGTATTTCAGGGATTGGAATGAGCGTCGTTCTTTTGATGGCGGCTCTTACCCGGAGCATATGTGGGGCAGTTACGACATCCCGCTTTGGTCTGAAGAAAAGGCCAAGCTCTACATCCAAGAGCAAGTCACGGCGCTGGAGGCAGCCCTTGATGGAGAGAATGTTCTTTGTAGCGAAGAAGACAGGTGGGCGACGGCGGATACTTACGCCGTGATGAAGCCCGGCGCGAAGAGGGCGACAAGGGTCTTCGATACGGAGGAACAGGCAAAAGAATATCTTTACAACAATGTAGGAAAGGGTAAAGTTGAGTTGCGGATCGGTGAAAAATTTAAGCGATGTCAGCGATACTGCGGCGCGAGCGCATTCTGCCAGCAGTATCAGGAAGGAGTAAGAAATGAATCTGCATGATCTGAGTGCGCCGTTTAACCCCGACGAAATCGAATGGCGAGTTGGGGCCACCAACAAAGACAAAACAAAAGGTATTGCTCTTGCTTACATCACTGCCAGAGCGGTGATGGATCGGCTTGACCAAATCTGCGGCCCGGAGAACTGGCAATGCAGATACAGCCATGCTGGAGACAAGACCGTCTGTGAGATCGCCGTTCGTTGCAATGACGAATGGGTGGTGAAATCAAACGGCGCTGGCGACACTGATGTTGAAGGTCCGAAGGGCGCGTTGTCTGATGCGTTCAAGCGGGCTGCCGTGTTGTGGGGTATTGGTCGTTATCTGTACTCCCTTGATAGTCCTTGGGTGGCTCTGGAGGCCCGTGGGCGTTCATATGTTATCGCCAAGTCTGAACTTCCGAGACTGAAATCCATGCTTGGCTCTGTTAAGCAGGAGACCCCTGTTGTCCGTCTGACAATCGAGCAAGCAAACGAGAGGGCATCCCAAATTGAGGGTCTGCTTCGTGATTGCAAGTCATTGGATCAGTTGAAAAAAATCTGGGCTGAATCCGCGCAGGCGTTGAAGCTGGTGTCTGAGGGGGACGGTTCTCTCTACTCTGCCCTTGTAGAAGTTAAAGATGCAATGAAGGAAAAGCTGAATGGCTAGTTTGAATAAAGTCACGTTGATTGGAAACGTGGGTAAAGACCCTGAGATTCGCGTTTCGCAGAACGGGAACCAGATCGCCAGTTTTTCTGTGGCGACATCTGAGTCTTGGAAGGATAAATCATCCGGTGAGCGGAAAGAGAAGACTGAGTGGCACCGTGTTGTTTGCTTCAGCCCCGGCCTTTGCAAGTTCATTGACGGCTACGTCAGGAAGGGGTCTCAGGTCTATGTCGAGGGTCAGCTTCAGACACGCAAGTGGACTGATAAATCTGGTCAAGACAAGTACACAACCGAAGTTGTCATTCAGGGGTATGGCGGTGAGCTTAAACTCATTGGCGGAAAGTCATCTGGAGGCTCTAAGGGTTCTGAAGCGCCTCCTGCCAAAGAGTCTTCTTTCGACGATCTTGATGACGAAATCCCGTTTTAGATCGAAGAAGTATCTTCAGTATGTGGCTAGTCTGGGCTGTGTGCTTTGCGGTGCTGATGCTCAGGCTGCCCATGTTAGGATTGGGCACTATGCAATGGGGCTGAAGCCCGACGATGATCGTGTAGTTCCCTTGTGTCCCTACCATCACACTGATGGACCGGACGCACAGCATAAGAGCAACGAGAGAGAGTGGTGGGATAGACATGGCATTGACCCAATCAAACTCGCCTACCTTATCCGAGAGAGCAATTTCGACTATGAGCAGGGGTGGTTCGTCGTCAGAGAGGCTAAGCGACTTGCCGGAACAGTGGAGGCTGGCATCGGAGAAGTGGGTGGAACTAGACGGCGCGGCTCGTCTTCTTGAAGACAGTAGCAAGACTGTATTCAGTCAGATTATGACGGAGTGGGGGAGCATTCCTGTCAACAAGGCTGAACACAAGTCTCGTCAGGATCAGAGGTACGTTGACATCAGAAAGAAAGCCAACGAGATGAGAACGCAAGCTAACCTTGCGAAGGTGCGGGCGGACTACATGAAGATGAAGTTCGAGATGTACCGCACAGCGGAGTCTTCGCGTCGAGCAGAGATGTCTTTGCGATGAGCATAGAGTCAAAGATTATGAAGGACATCAGGTCGTGGAGCCTTGGTGTTCTGGAGGAGCCATCAGAGTTCCTGAATGGCTTTCCTCCGTGCCCTTACGCGAAAGCTGCGTGGAAGCAGAAGAAAGTGTCTATCGAGGTCTTTCACATTCCTGCTGACGTTGACGGCGGCTTGATCGAATGCCCAGAGATATTCGACAACGGCATCAAGAGCATTATTGAGGATGACAAGGATGTCCACATTATAGCAATTCCAAACTGGCAGGCGCTTGTTTCCTCAGAAGACATGGACCGGGCGTGTATGGAGGCCAATAAGGTTCTGGCCCCGTCTGACATTTACTTGATGTCGTTCCATCCTGATGACCAGCCGGAATCTGACCATTTCGAGTTCCTGTATAAGACATACGAAGAGGTTCCCGATCTCGACCATTACGGAATGATATTTATTCAGAGGCTGTCTTTGCTAATGGCCGCAAGCGAGGACTTGCTGAAGAGGGGTTATTACGACAACTGGAAAGTTAAGGACTATAATTCCCTAATAGAGCCGAGGTATCTGTCATGGCATATCAGTGAAAGGGCGGCAGCCAATGAAAAAGAGGCCCCCCGTGATTGAGGAAATCCTAAAAGAAATTGAGGACGAAACTGGCGAGGAGTTCGGCGCTGACGAAATTCTCCGCTCCTGCGAGTCATGTGGGTGCCCCGGATTTCTAGTTACAGGAGAGGGAAGGCTACAGTGCGTCAACTGTAACGAGTATGACCAGCATGTAATGGTGCATTTTCTGGATAGTAGGGTAAGCAACTAATTGACCTACTAGCACTCGTGTGTAAGTATGTGTTGCTATGACTACTAGAAACCCATACGCGCGAGCGCTTGCTGACAGGCTTTTCCGTCAACGGAAGGTTGTGCCAAAAAAAGGCCGTGCGTCTTATTCCCGCAAAGGGAAGCGAGGTTGGCATGGTCGAGGTCAACGAGAAGTTCCTGAAGGTTCTTGAGCCACTAGAACAGCAAGTTGAGATGTTGCAGGCCAGCATCTCGGCTATAAAGTCGCAGTTGATGCTGAGCGATAGACGCTACATTGCTCAGATGACTGACGATTACCTTGAAAACCACTTCAGTCCCGGACTGACCGAATGACAGAAGACCTTGCCCTGAACGAGCGTCAGAAGACTTTTGTGAGGGAATTGGTTTACGGCAACTGCTCTCAGACTGAGGCGGCACGACGCGCTGGATTTGCACAGCCCGCTCAGGCTGCTACCCGCCTTCTTAAAGACCCCAAGATTGGGGCTTATCGCGCAGAGCTTCAGGATGACATTGCCGCTGAGTACGGTATCTCAGCAGAGCGGAGTATGCGCGATCTCCTCAACATCAGGAATGGCGCTATAGAGAACGGTCAGTACGGCGCAGCCGTAGCCGCTGAGAAGCTCCGCGCACAGATGGGAGGACTTCTCAACGAGAAGCGCGATGACCCCATGAAACTGATGTCCAAAGAGCAGATAGAAAAGAGACTCGAAGAGCTTCAGAAGCTGGCAGAAGCAAAGACGGTCGCCCTCGAAAAAACGCAGGACGGAATCTTTACTGCCAAGTCCTGAGTGTTGCACTGATGCAACATCATCAGAAGAAATAGATCAACGACGCGAATAGTCGTTGATCCTGTCCGTAGCCCAATTATGTTGGTCTTGTGTCAAAAGACACGAATGTCAACTTGGAGATTTACTATGGACGAAAACAGCATTGGAAGTCATTACGACCGTCCCGCTGAGCAAATCGATGAGCTTGAGATCGACTCCGATTTCCTTATCGAGAGCATCAAGCGGCTCACAAAAGATCAGCGCAAGGCATTTCAGTCTCTTGGCGGGCAAGAGGCCCGGTTCTTGGTAGATCAGTATTACACGGTGCAGAAGAACCGCATTGCGACGGCTGCCCAAATCAGATCGATGGAGAAAGCCGGTGAGCCTGTAAACGTCTTGCAGTTGACGAAGGCCAACTACGAACAGCTTGAGAAGAACGCCAAGGTTGGCCTGCAAGTCTATGCAGAGAACAACCCTGTTGGTCGTTGGTTGCTGGCTCAGGATGGGATTGGCCCCGTCATTGCGGCTGGGTTCCTCTGTCACTTTGACATTAAGAAAGCTCCGACATACGGGCACTTCTGGTCTTTCGCTGGCCTAAACCCCGAGAAGACTTGGGAGAAGGGTCAGGTTCGTCCTTGGAACGCAAAGCTGAAGACGCTTGCTGCCTTCAAGGCGGGTGAGTCTTTCGTCAAGCGCAGCAATAGCGACAAGTCTTTCTACGGCAAAATCTACAAGGAGACCAAGGCTCAGCTTCAGGCTGACAACGAAAACCTTGAGTTCAAGGAGGTTGCGCTTCAGAAGGCAGAGAAGGTCGGCAAGACCACGGTGGCTTATTCGTACTACTCAGTCGGCAAGCTGCCACCGGCCCACATTCACGCCCGTGCCAGACGCTACGCTGTGAAAATCTTCCTGAGTCACCTTCACTATCGCTGGTACGAATGGCACCACAAGAGACCCCCAGCGGACCCCTACGCAATTGCTCACATGAATCACGCGCACGTTATCGAAGCGCCGGGACCGGAGTTGATCTAATGGCTTGCCCGATAAACATTCCGTCACATTTGTGGGGGGACAAATCCCAGAAGGCTTTGGACAGGTTTCTAATGGTTTTCCCCGGCCTGATTCACAGTGACCCAAAGCTGCTTGAGCTTGAATACCTTGATCTTGCGGTCATCGTCCGGGACGAAATGGACGAAATGGAGGGGGACAGTCAGGCCCTCTCTGCCGGGGCCTTGACGTAATGAATCTTGGTGCATATAAGGGGCGTGTCCACAAACCCTCCAAGGTTGGACCGAGAGCAGGCGGGGTTCTTTTGTCCTTTCTGGCCCTCCTGCTCTCCCCCTTTCCCGCACAAGCTGAAGACCAGAAAAACTGCCTAGCAGAGGCAGTCTACTTTGAGGCTCGATCAGAGCCATTCATTGGTCAGATTGCTGTTGCTGGCGTTGTTCTGGAGCGTGTGCAGAGGCCGGAATATCCAGACAATGTCTGTGATGTGGTTCATCAGGGGCATTATGTTGGTGGTATGCCTATCAGAAACCGTTGCGCTTTTAGTTACTGGTGCGACGGCAGGCCAGAAAAGATTAACGACGAATTAGCTTGGGAGCAGGCTCTGTATGTAGCTGAACTTGCTCTTGACGGTGTGAGGGTCGCCAACACCGAGACAGCAACCCACTATCACGCATCGTATGTGAGGCCCAGTTGGTCTGGTGACATGAATTTCATGGCTAGAATCGGACTTCATCTTTTTTACGGAGACTAAAATGACTTGGAAAGTTTATTGGGTCGGCAATCTTATGAACGACCGCCAGAAAGTTGCTGGACCGAAAGGCAAAGAAAAGCCAACCGAAGAATCCAAGACTGCGGATCAGGTCGCAGATGAGAAATGGCGTGAGTATAAAGAGGGAAAAATTTTACTAGCACAACGCCGTGTTGGTGAGGGTGTCTGCGAGTACCTTTTCAAAGTCAAGGAGAAGCGTGGTGGGTAAGGGAAAAAAATCTAATGGAAAGAACTATACATCCAAGGAGGAGCGTAATAGCGTCAGTAGGCCGCTGGTGAAGGCCGTCAGGTCTGACCGGGCACCCTTGGAGGTTATGCTCAACAAATTGAGCGCGTGGAAGAAAGGACAAAACCCGTGGATCACCGTAACAAACCCCAACTCTTTGGAAACGAACCGCAGATTCATCAAGGTGCGGGCGCGGCAGGAATGGAAGTCGAGGGGTTCGTTGTAGTCGAGGGAACCTCGCCTATATTCTTCTCAATGGATCGGGAGGGCGCAGTGGCATTTGTTGCTGCGCTCAACCGGCTAGCTTCCCCGCCCAATGTAAAGATCAGATCGCTTTCGGTGAGCGGAAGGCCGAAAGGCAAGAGCCTGTCGAGGAACACAAGGATGACTGAGTATTCCGTCATTCCGCAGGGATGGGTTGACTGGTGCAGGGAAAACTACCCAGACGTAGACTACCACTCTGAGTTTGATCGCTACTGCAACTGGTCACAGTCCAGTCCAAATGGGGCGAAGAAAGATCACTTTGCCGCGTTCAAGAACTGGATCAAGCGCAGCGCAGAGGAGCGGGCAAAGAAGAACCCAGAGAGCAAGACCATGTCTGTTTTAAGAGTCTTGCGCGATGTCTAGGGATCAGAAGAAGCAGATTCTTGCACGGCTGCGAGTCCATCTTGCGATGAGGGACATGGTTGAGGCAGAGGCCAAAATCTTCTTTGAGGACTATCTGCGACTCACTAGCAACCTCACTGTTGAGGAGTTCCAGAAGGTTGCAGACAGGATACTGACCGATCCCGGTAGGAAGTGGTTTCCGACGATTGGCGAGTGGAAGGAGTTCGAGCGGAAGGTTGTTCGTCGCGATCCTGTGGTCGAGAGGCCGGTTCTGCCGCCCCCGGTAAGCTGGACGCAAGAGCAGATTGATTCGGCTCAGTTGATGCTTGATGACATGAAAGATGGCGGTGTCAAGTCACGCTTGACTCGAATGCTTGGAATCATAAGGGAGAAGCACGATGGCGAAGTATGAGACAGTCGAGTGCAATGAGTGTGAAGGCCGGGGGGCGCTGTATTTCAGAGTCTCTGATACGAGGGCAAATTCTGTTCCGTGTCATGTCTGCGATGGATCGGGCACGGTGATGGAGAAAGTTTCCCCTTTCGATAAATGTCTGGAGGAAGACTAATGCATGGCAGAAATGAAATGCGCGTCGTGCATCTCAGGGCACGTCATATCCTTCTTGCTGTTGCTAACCATTACGACGTTGGCATAGAGCAGTTGAGAGGTGACAGCAGGCGCAGAAAGATTGTTTGGCCGCGTTTTGTCGCGTGTTGGCTAATGCACGAAATGCTTGGGTACTCGACCATCAAGATTGGCCGTGCTTTGGGTGACAGAGACCATAGCACCGTGATTCACGCGCTTAACCGAGTTAAGGACGTAATTGATAAGGGTACGGACGAAATCCATCCTGAGGATATAAAGAGAGAAATCGATGAGGTTGGTGAGCTTGCTTTTTACTTTGAGAAGAATGCTGCAACAGTTGCGCCCGAGCGAGATGTAGAGGCAGAGTGCCGTGCATGGTAAATAGACGCAGTCATCAGCACGGTGCTTGTCTCACACAAAGATTACACTTGACTACACGAATGTCAGTGTTATCTAATGCATTAGTCTCAAGTGCATATCAGCACGGACTATGAGCGAGCCATGATCCTCGAAAAGCACGAGTCCCGAGCGAGTCAAGAAATTGGAAAAGTAATAGCCCAGAGCGAGTCAGTCGCGTTGAAAAGCACGATAAGCAAGCGAGTCAGAGTTTAGGAAAAGCATTATCCCAGAGCGAGTCATCTACACTGAAAAGCAAGGCGCCAGAGCGAGTCATGGGCACCGAAAAGCATACCACGAGAGCGAGTCAGGATGTGGAACCAGCATAGAAATCGAGCGAGTCAAAAAGCCCGAAAAGCAGCCAAGGCGAGCGAGTCACACCCAAAGAAAAGCACAGTCCCAGAGCGAGTCACTCATATAGATCAGCACTTACTAAGAGCGAGTCAGCCGCACCGAAAAGCATATCGAGAGAGCGAGCCAGACGGCATGAAAAGCAACACCCCGCCTGTAACTCTTGAGGAGCTTGTCGGCGAGTACGAAAGGGAGCTTGACGTTAGGAAGCGCGGCTACCCGAAATTCGTGCAAGCTGGCAAGCTGACTCAGGAGGAGGCTGATCGCAGGATTGAGATTCTTGAGTATGGGTTAGCTAGAGAAAGGTCGAACCTAACTGCAATTCAGGTGCGGGATAAGCTAGATGCAGAGGAAAGACAAAATCGAAACAAAGATGGTCAAGACTTCGCACGGCCACGAGCGAGCTATGGCAGTCGCAAGAAAGGCGTGGGACGAAGCATTTGAATTGAGGTTTAAGCTTGGTAAGTCACAGCAGGCTATAGAAGCCGCTGACGAAGCGATGTGCAGGGCTTACCACATGGCTGTTGCAGGAGTTCAGCAATCAGGCCAGCAGCAGGATAACGAGGGATGAGTAAACTAGCCCACAGTAACCAAGAGACGATGGACCAAATTGAAGCGCAGGCCATCGCTGACGAAGAGGCGGGCAAGCCGAATGACCCAGTTAGACGGCAACCGTTACGCTGTTACGAGTCAATGATCGACGTTCTGCTCACACAGTTGGAGGACACAGACCATGAGTGACCTACGGACGGCGCTAAGCACACCCGATGACGAACTCAAAAAGGAGAAACCATGACAGATTTACTGGAAGCAAGGTTTAACGGCTCCGACTATGTGCCGGAGCGTGATGACGTGAGACTACGCGGGCAAATCCTGCGGGTTTACAACGTAATGGCTGACTCACGCTGGCGCACCCTTGACGAAATAGCGGGTAGGACTGGCGACCCGGCAGCGTCGGTGTCTGCTCAGCTTAGGCACCTTCGCAAAGATCGTTTTGGCGGTCACACGGTCAACAAGCGACACCGTGGAGAACCATCTAGGGGTTATTACGAATACCAACTTGTCATTCGGGAGGCGGCAGCATGAACACCGAGGAACAAGCCGAGGCCAAGTGGTGCCCGTTCGGCAATCGCGCTGACGGAGACACCCTATGACCGATAGCAAGCTGAAAGAGGCGCTTGAGAGAATCGTCGTTGCCTTTGATGACAACCGACTTGGCGAAGTCGTAACGATAGCCCGAGCAGCCCTAGAGGATCAGGGCGAAGGCCCCACCGCCGCTTGCCTTAGGTGTGAAGATTAGCGAAAGATGGGCCTTTCCAGCTATTGCCCATCACACGAACCCAAAGGTTGCTTAACAACAGGGGATTAATCCTTAACATAAGAGCCTAGTTTGCTATACTAATGGCCCTCTGTGGACTTAACTTTCGGGTTACTGAAGGCGCAGAAACGCGCCGATCCTGAAGACCCATGTTTACAAAAGTTAACAGATGAGAAGATGGGGTGCCCCTGACCAGAAGATGGAGGGTCATCTACCCCCTGAGAGGTAGCGAGAAGGGATGCGAGCGGGCCACCAGAAGGCCCCCCAAAAGGCCGCAATACCCCCAAACTCTGCACGGCACAGCCTGTAGACATCTACCCAACACACCCACCCAAGAACATAAAGAGAACAGACCTAGAAGTGTTCCTAAGCGATGAAACAACACCGAAGAAATGCCCGGTGTAACACCCGATGGGATGACTGAGGAATAGTTGAGGAATACCTGAGGAATAGCACTTCCCCCCTCTCTCTCCCTCTCTCCCCCAATGTTTCACGTGAAACAACAGTCAATCCTGCTGACCTAGTCGGGTCGGGAATGGCTGAATTGCTTGGGTTGTCGGGGGTCGGGGGTACACCTTGCCCCCGGTGTCGGGAGTCGGGGTCGGGGGCTTTGGTCGGGGTCGGGATGCCGGTTTTAGTCGGGGTCGGGGTCGGGTTCTGTCGGGGTCGGGGTGTGTACGGACACTGTACGGACCTCCGTATGGGTACTGGTGGTTGAGGAACTATAGCGGGGATGGCTCTTGGCGCGGCGTTTTACATACCGTGGGTAGAGTAGGGGAACAAAAGGTGAACAAACTAAGGCAAAAATAGTTGTTGTTCGTGCATTGCCCGCATGGGATAATCGGGCGTCTTAAATCCTTGGAGGGATTATCAATGGACGTTCACGTATCAATTATGACCGGCAAGTTAGAAGGCTTCCGGGCAATCAATACTAACACGCGGTCAAACCCGTTTTGCTTGTCCATGTACGAGAACGCGGCAGACAATGTTATCTGCCGCAAGTGTTATTCCCATGAAATGCTAAAAGCCTACCGGGCAAACACGGTTCCCGCATTGCAGCGCAACAGCGACGCGCTGTCGCAAGCGTGGGAGCCTAGCGAACCCATCCGCCTTACTGGCAAAGGCCGGAAAACATTCCAGCCGGGCGAATATGTTCGGATTTCCGGGCACGGCGAGATAGTCAATTCGGCCTATGTCGCAAACGTCATGCGGATCATCCGCGAGAATCCGCAAGCGCGTTTTTCTTGGTGGACTAAACGCCACCAGCTAATCCGCCAGTATTGCGACGAACACGGAAAACCGGAGAATCTAATTCTGGTTTACTCGAACCCGCTTGTGGACAAGATCATGACCAAAGCGCCCGCATGGTTTGACAAGACTTTTAACAACGTCAGTAAGCCCACGCCCGGCGAGAATTGTACCGGCCAGAAGTGCCGCGATTGCATGGCTTGTTACGACCCCAAGAGTTCAACCGACGTTATTATCGAGAGTGTAAAATAATGGGATTTAAGCCAATATTTATTCTCCCCGGCGGAGAGCGCGCGCGAAACGGTCAAGTTTTCGCGACGGAGGAGGAGGCGCGGGAAAGCGCCGTCGCCCGATTTAAGGTTTGGACAATGCCGGAGGATATTGACGTTGAGTCAACGGACGATCCGGTAAACTTTCGCCGCATTGACGGGCGCGACGAGTATCTAGAATAGTCGGGAGCAAATAGTCGGGAGTCGGGGCCTCGCTTAGTCGGGGCCCTTTTTTTTAGTCGGGGTCGGGGTTGTCGGGGTCGGGGTCGGGGTCGGAATAGGGTATTTTGCCGGGCAGGGCAGGGCGGACGGGCAGGGCGGACGGGCGGACGGGCGGACGGGCGGACGGGAATCGTCCCCGCTGGAACAAAAGGTGAACATAGCCGGGCGGAACAAAAGGTGAACATCCCCGTGTTATTTTCTGGGGAATATATGTTGTTTCTTGTGCAGGGAAATATATACTGGCGGTGGGCAATTTCGCCCGCACATGAAAGGATATCCAATGAATAACATCGTGAACCTGTCACCTTGGGCCGCCCGCGCTACTGAGGTCACCGCTGACCCGGCCCTAGCCCGTTTTCTCGCACCGGTCGAGCGCCGCCAATTGTTTGACGCCGCTGGTAATGAAGCGGCCCATGTTGGCCTGTATGATGACACCAAGTGTGTCGGCGTGGTCTCGCCTACCTATCACGTTCTGCAAAACGCCACCGCGCATGATGTCGTGACGGACGCAATACGGGGATCCGGCTATCACGGTCAGTTAGACGTTAAGCCGGTACAGGGCGGTCGCTTTGGCGGTCGCTGGGGCACTCGCTACATTCTTGCGGACCACGGCTTTGAAATCCTCCAGCCCGGAAAGCTCCCAACCCGCGTTGATCTCGAGCTATTCTTGCGGACCTCGTATGACGGCTCTACCGGCACTAGCATCGGCGTTTCGATGTTTGATCGTTTTTGCGACAACGGGATGGTGTTTCACTCTCAGGTGCAAGCCTTCCGGGCTAAGCATACCCGCTTCGCCGAGGACAACTTGTTTCGCGTCACGCCCCAGCAAGTCGAGGTCGCGCTTGCCGAGGCTCAAGAGCAAGCCGAGATCATCAGGCGATGGGCGGAAACACGGATTACCGCAACGCAAGCCCGCGAACTGCTCAAAGGCCTCAAGGTCAAAGAGCATAAAGTCGAGGACAAACGGCCAGTCTTCGAGCGCACTCCGCGTAATGAGCTTGAGTTGCTAATGGCCGGGTTTGAGCAGGAAAGCGAAGACCGGGGCCAGACCTTGTGGGCGTTGGTTTCCGCTGTAACGGCATGGTCCACGCCGCGCG
>Ga0208425_1000131_pt1 | contig 27070 bp, 20 predicted proteins | sample DEB08_DNA_4_FD_185496 | JGI IMG/M metagenome (GOLD analysis project Ga0208425, IMG submission 185496) | Aqueous microbial communities from the Delaware River and Bay under freshwater to marine salinity gradient to study organic matter... | ecosystem: Environmental > Aquatic > Marine > Coastal ...
CGAGAAGTTGATCTTTCGTCCACCTGCCAAGCTCCGCTTTGTCTTCCACAAAACGCTCTTTCCACAAAAATTTGGCGGCAAACTTCCAAGTTTTTACCTTCTGTTGAGTCGGTTTTGATAAGGGTTTGATCACATTGCACCTAATACTCAACATACCTATCATATGAAGATATTTTTTAATATCTACTAAGAGTAGAATGAAGATTCATATAATAGGTGCCGGTCCTACGGGGATGTCCCTCGCTTGGGAGATTATTCACTCAGGTGAAGAACATGACATAACAATTTACGACAAAAAAACATCGGCTGGTGGTTCATGGTGGGAACCTGAAACTGGTATGAGAGATATTCACGCACATAGAGTTGTATTTGATAAAGCTTTTGTAAATACACGTTCTTTATTTGAAGAAATGAATATCAATTGGAATGACGTTTTCGAACCATCTAAAGATGGTGGTGAGCATACCACATTTCTAAAAAATTCTCTTGGTGTAAAAGATTATGGTATACTACTGACCCTCATATTCAAAGTTTTTACACAACCAGATAAATACAGGAGTATTAGTTTAAAAGATGCTATAGGGACAGTGAGTGCAAGTGCTAAAACCCTTCTTGAACATCTTCCTCTTATAATGGACGGTGTTACATGGGATGTTATGTCGGCCTATGAATTTGTAAATAATCTCAATAATGTGGCTCTCTCAAAACCCTATACACAAAAGGGTTCTGGACGTTTTATGTGTGATGAAATGGAAAATGCTCTCATTGAAGCTGGTGTAAATTTTGTTTACAATGTTGAAGTTGAAAAGGTTGAATATATGGATGATACATATAAGGCTTCATTATCCAACAATACGACTATAGATGATGGATATTTATTTTTGTGTATAGACAACAGTCCAGCTTTAAAACTTTTGGGAGATAATTGGGGACCTGAAGCTGATAAGAAGGTTCGTGAAAGTACATACGGAGCCATAAATGTTTTACTTGATTATAACGAACCTGTAAAAATAAAATCCGATCTTGAGATCGCTGCGACAACACCTTGGAATTTACAACCTAGAGTGTTATCGGACGGGAAAACTATATCATGTGTTATATGCAAAATAACCAGAGAAATTCTATCTAATACTCCCGAAATGTTAAAACTTGAAGTCATTGAACAACTTGGTTTACCACCACCAGAAGATATAAGAATTGGGTGGGGTGCAGATTGGAATGAAAATGATGGGTGGACTTTCTCACAATCATCGGGAGTTCTCAGTCTGTATGGACAGCTCCCATTTTTCGGTAAATGTTCTAAAGTTGCCATGTGTGGTATGATGTCTCCTAGACATACACCATATTCGAGTATAGAATCTGCAGTTGAGGTTTCTAGGTCACTTAGTCACCAATGTTTTGGAACACGAAAGCCTATAAAACCATTTACAGTTAGTCAACTTGTAATCCTTTTACTTATGATACTTATAGTTATAATTTTAGTATATCGTAATAGACATCAATGAAAATTTCAGCATCCGTTTATGAACCAATGTATGAATACAATGGGAAGATGTACATTCGTTTTTTAATTCCAGAAAATATTTCAAAAAAAATAAACACTGTTCATCTTTATAAACAACACTTTCTCACAACAACTGGTACACCAGACAATCCTCTAGAAGGAAATATCCTCAAAGTGAAAGTTCCATTTAGATATAGGCGGGTGATGTGCGAAGTCAAAGGTAAACCTATACAGTCGTTAGTCAAGGGAGACGAAGTGGAGATTGAAACTGAATTTAAGGGATATTGGAATGTTGGAAATCACTCAGGATTTACCTGGATTCTTAATTCTTCCGAATATATTTAAAGTTTCACAATGATATTTAAGGACATGACAGTTCTCACTAGAACTGGGTACCTCACAGGTGAGGGACCCCTCCAAGAAATTAAAAAGGAGCTTACCGTAAGACCTATAGTCAATGGGGATTACGGATTTCCACCACCACCTTTTAAAGTTTTTAAAACGACTAAAAATGGTATCTGTGTCCCGCGCTTCTATGGTATCGAGAAACTTGGTGAACCTAAGGAAGATCGAAGACCCCAACCCACTCGGATTAGAACGAAGTTTGCCGGTACCCTTCGAGACGCAACACACCAAAATGAAGCACTTGCTGCAGCTCTTAAGGCGGGTCATGGCGTTCTCTCACTCCCGTGTGGTTTTGGGAAGACCACCGTATCCCTGGCAATAGCCTGTACGTTGGGATACAGAACCATGATTGTCGTTCATAAACAGTTCCTAGCTGATCAATGGAGGGAGAGAATCCAACAGTTTTGTCCAGGGGCTACAGTTGGTGTCGTCCAACAGGATAAGAAACAGGTTGACTGCGACTTTGTCATCGCCATGTTACAATCTCTTTCCCTAAAGGAGTATAGTTTTGGAGACTTTGAAAGTGTGGGAACCCTCATTGTAGATGAAGCCCATCATATATGTGCCAAAGTATTTAGTCAATCTCTCTTCAAGTTGTGTCCGAAACATATTTTCGGTCTCTCTGCGACCCCAGAAAGGAAGGATGGACTCACCAAAGTCCTCCATTGGTTCATGGGACCCACATTCTTCGCAGTGGAGAGAAAGAATCAGGAACAGGTGGAGGTATTTACAGTCACCTACGAATGCTTCAATTACCGTAATCCCCCACCCTCCATGAGAAATGGAAAGATCTCTATGCCCAATATGATCACAGAGTTGATCGAAGACAGGAATAGGAACAAAATGTTGGTAGAACTTGTAAAAAAGGCTTCAGTGGGAACGAGGCAACTCCTCGTTTTAAGCGATAGGAGATTTCATTGTGAATTTCTCCACCAATGTTTTCCAAAGAGCTCTGGGCTCTACATGGGTGGTATGAAAGAGAAGGATCTCCAAGAATCCTCAAAGAAGAAGATCATCTTCGCGACGTTCAGTCAAGCCCACGAAGGATTGGATATACCAACCTTAGACACTGTAATCTTAGCTTCACCCAAGTCTGACATTGTTCAAAGTATTGGACGCATCATGAGGGAGACCAAGGGTAAAAAAAATAACCCCCACATTTACGACATTCACGACCCATGGTCAGTCTTTACAGCGATGTACTATAAGAGAATGAAGGTGTACCGCCAAGGTGGATTCAATATTCACGGAAAGGGGGGGGAAGAAAAGAAGAAAGATGACTTCCCTCAGGGAAAGTGTCTATTTTTATAATCTAATTAATAAATAAATGTCTGGTGCATTAATACAAATAGTATCTAAGGGTGTACAGGATATTTATATTACGAGTGAAGATGGTCATTCATTTTTTCGAACAAAATTTGCGAGATATAAAAATTTCTCACAGGCTCCCAAATTTATAAAAGAAATAACAGAAACCGATAATTCTATTACTATCCCGGTCTATGGTGACATTATAAATGCAATGTGGTTTGAAGGAACCGGGGAAGCTAACATTTCTTCAAATCTTTTTTACAATTCAACAATTGATCTTTACATTGGTGGTCAAAAGATTGATTCCCAACACTACGATTATTATAATGATATTTGGGCAAACTATTTAGCCGATACCTGGACTAAATCACAAGAAATAAACGTAAAATCAAATCCTGGTAATATCGCGTTTGTTCCTTTACACTTCTTTTTTTGTGATGGTGGGGCATATTTACCATTGGTAGCCTTACAGAATCACACAGTCGAAGTGAAAGTTAATTTCGATACAACTTACTTTAATGGACCTGGAGAAGCTAGTCTAACGGACGCACAGAAGAGAATTTCTGTATACGGGAACTATGTGTACTTGGACACAGATGAACGGGAGAGTTTTGTCAATCGTCAAATTGATATGATTGTTACACAAGTCCAAAGAATTGAATATCCAATCGATTTTGGTACAACTAACTACAATAGCCTTGAGATTTCACAATTTAATCACCCCGTGAAGTCTTTATTTTTTGGATTTGGGACATTATCAGAAGAATTTGTAGATGACAGGTTTACATTTAAAACCGTAGATATCCAATTAAATGGAACACCCCTACTAGAAAGTATGTCTCCAATGTATTTTCATACAGTTGAAAGTTATTTGAAATCAAAATTTGCTCATATCGATTTTAGAGCGGACAACCAGGTAATGCTATACACAAGATATTTCCCATTCCATTTCTGTATGAATTCTTCGGAATACAGTCCCAGTGGAACATGTAACTTCAGTAGATTGGATAACGCTAAAATTATTATAAGAAATGCCGAAAGGGGGTCAAATAGGACAGATACACATATATTTGTATACGCATTAAATTACAACATTCTCAGAATACAAAACGGTATGGCGGGTATTTTATTCGGTAACTAATATAGAGATGCCCCGTGTTCTTATTCTATCGGAACATATTTTTACAAAAAAACTCGATACTCCTCCAGTAAAGGTAATCATAGATGCACCAGCCCCGGCAGCGAGTGGTATCGACATGGGAAAAATAAAGACAGAAGAAGTATCAGCCGATAACTCAGCTGTTTTCCGAGCCGATACAACAGAAACAGCCGTTGGTGAACCCCAAACACAACGCCTTACTTTACGTGCGGGACAGACTGTGAATCCAGCTACTTCGAAAGTAAGTGAAATTTCTATGGGTGGTTCCACGTCGAACGTAGAAAACCAAAATATCACAGTCAAAACAAAGGGAACTGAACGATTGAAAATTAATTCTGAAGGTCATTCAGAATTTAAGGGTGGTGTTGTGACAAATGATGGTGATGGAGAAATGGCGTGTAAACGTTATTCTAACGTAGTAACAATCTCACCCAGTGCACCACCTGGAGATAAAACTATTACAATGGAATTCGGAAATAACGCGTTTTATGGTAGGGTAATTACCCAATTGAGAGAAACTTCAAACCCTTCCAGTATAAGTACGATGATTTTAGAATTTCAGGGTGGAACAAGTGACGGAACAGTGTCTACTGTACCGATAACTATAGGTATAAAGAAACTATTCGGTGGTGTAAATCCAAATCCGTGGAGTCCGACTGTTACGACCACATCTAACACTATATCTATTAGACCCGTAAACGCCACTGGAGTTGGATATTCATATGACATATATTCGAAAATCCATTCTGCTCTTGGTGGAAAACTTCTCAATATCAAATCTGGTACTACAGTTTTCACATCTTTCGCATACTAAATTTACTTTGGGGGAAAACCCCTCGGTAGATTTATTACATTTACGCCCTGATGGAATCAGAGACGGCGAGAATAATCACGCCGACAATGAAACCCATGATGACGTAATTCATTTCAGTTTCTTCGCGACCAACCGTTGGCTCCTTAGGTTCCACCGGTTCTTCGACAACTTTCTGTTGTCGGACGGGAGGATCTACCTCCTCAAGCGGACAGTACGCTATCATTTATATATTATTTAGAGATTAATTTCGGTCTTCTTTTTTCGTCTGGTCCTCTTAGTCTTTGTGGCCCCCACGTTGACCTCCTTCACCTCACCACCAGTGGAATCACCAGAGACAGACATGATGTCGGAGACGTCTTCCTCTTCTTGGATTGTGGGGGGTGTAGTATTCATTGGGGGTGGAGGTGGCATCATGATGCCCCCCATCAAACTAGAAATGTCTAGACCTGGACCCTGCATCTCGTACTGCCCTGTCCCACCAACTGGAGCCTCTGTGGCCGGTCCCTCAGGATTTCGTGTTGTATTCTGAACAGCGTTCATCATATTCTTGACTAGGTCTGGGTTCTGCTTCATCACATCATTCATATTGGGCATCACCGACTTGAACATCGAGTTGGTCAGGTGGAACATCATGGCCGAACCACCCAACATCATGATGAGCTTGACTTCTGGGGCTACACTGACCTTTGACCGATACTTGACATACAGTTCCTCAAATACACCATCATAGTCATCGACATTCTCCATGATAGACTCAGACCAGCCTTCCAACTGAATCTCGAAAGGGTTGTACCTCTTGTTGAGGAACTCTAGACCAGTCACACACGCCACCAACATTCGCCTAGAGAAACGAATAGACTGCTCCACATCGATGCTGTAGGTAATCCTCTTAACCTCAGCCCTAAGTTCTTCAACATTTGAGTATGCATTCAGGCGCTTATTCACAGCGAAACCTTTCTTCTCAAGGCGTGTCAACTTATTGATGAGATCCGACTTTTCCTCATCCACTGATGTGTACCCCTTAGAGGGTTGCTCACCTGGAGGGACGCCATTCATTTGGGGCTCCCCATCATCATAAAACATAGGTTCATCCTCACCATAATCAATCTCCTCCTCCTGTATAGGTTGCCTTGGAGCTGTTTGCTTATTGGGGTTTACAAAGGCATCCATCGTTTCCTGTTCTTGATGCATGGGTCTCTGTGGTCGATAAGGAGCGGGTCTGGGTACAGGCTGGGGACGGGGGGCTGAAATCTCAATTTCATCCATCAGGGCTTGCTCGTCGGCGTCCAATTTCATAACAGTCGTATGTCCACGGTCGATGATTATTTCTTCATCCATCTACTCTTTATGTAGAAACTAAAAAAATTACCTTTAACGCAGTTTATAAAAAATGTTGACACATTATAAATGTTCAAGTTCAATAAGACCAATAGGAATGCTCTCACATCCATCGTCATACTTTTTTCAATCATATCGGTTCTAGGTATCGTGAAGAAAAGCAGCAGATACCAGCCCATGCCAATCGAGATCGAAATTGTCAGTGACAAATCCATCTTCGATCTCGAGAACCGCATGGAATGTGTACCAGGATCGGGTAAGGAAGACAGCCCCTACACAAAGAGCCTAACCCCAGGTGGTCTCTGTGGCGCCCAAAAGCTTGTAGGTGACCATGCTTCCTATAAGATTGCCGAAGGAATTGGTGGATCTTTAATCTAAACTAACTATAAATGGCTCTCATCACATCGCCAACGGAAATGATCCCAGACCTCAACTATGAGTATCATACAATCACAGTTGATACGATTGGTCAGTCCAGTGCAAATACATTTACATGTTTTTTGAACCAACCACTTCACAATGTTGTTCAGGCTAGACTTATTGCCGCTCGAATTAACACAGTTACCCCGTCAAATGGGAGTGAACACTGCTATATTTCTATAGAAGAACTTGATTCCATTTTCTCCGACCGAGCATCAAATGTTCTCACGGGGCAGTCTGACATGAGTATGATAAGAGGTTCTTTTGCGAGCCTCGTAACAACAGATGATCTTGGAATAATCAGTTTTAGAGACAACTATCCAATCGTAACCCAGTATATAAACCCCATTCGAACAATTAGTCGTTTAACAGTTAAAATAAGAAATCAGGATGGTCTTCTCATTGAACCACCAAGTCCCGCCGAAAATAATTTTATAGTCCTCCGTTTCGTGTGTAGGAAACCCAATCTGTAATTTTCTCCCCTTAGAGTAGTATACCATGTCTGCTGGTATTGTTCAATTGATCGCTATCGGTGCCCAGGATGAATATATTGTGGGTAACCCGGAAATATCCTTCTTTAGTTCAACATTCAAAAGACATGCTAATTTTTCACAATCCACGGAAAAACAAACCATTCTTGGAGCGGTGAAAAATAATTCCTTATCCAGTGTTCAAATTGAAAAAACAGGTGATCTTTTAGGTTACGTTTACATGGTTGCTGATAACATGAATGAATCTTTACCAATTGAAGATTGGACAACCCTAGTAGATAAGGTTGAACTTCTGATTGGTGGTTCAGTCATAGATACCCAAGATTCAATTTTTACAGAAAATATCGCCATTGATACATTTGCACAAAATGTTTCAAAAAGTTCAAATGGTACACATCCAGGTGCAAGCGCATCATCATTTTTTTACCCCCTCCGTTTTTTCTTTTGTGAAGGTGCCAAATGTGCATTACCATTAGTAGCCCTTAATTATCACAACGTTGAACTTAGAATCTACTGGGGACCAAATGCAAGTGCATACAATATAGAAGTATTTGCTAATTATTATTATTTAGATAATGAAGAAAGAGGAAGCTTTGCATCACGGAAACACGATATGCTTATCACTCAAGTTCAAAAGAATCAAGCCTCAAATGAACTCGTTCAAGAACTTACATTTAGTCACCCCGTTAAATATATCGCGTGTTCTAACACTGAACATGACGGAGCTTTAACGTCAACATCAAATAAAGTCAAGTTAAATATAAATGGTATTGATACATCGAACTATAAATGGTGTCAACCTCACTTTGTAGATGCAATGAACTTTTATCATACAAATTTTGTAACGTCCCCAGATTTCTTTTTATATTGCTTCTGTTTATCAACCAGTTCACTTCAACCTACAGGAACATTGAACTTTAGTCGTCTTAATTCAGTCAAACTCATGAGTAAAACTCTACCAATCAACGACCCAATTTATGCAGTCAACTATAATATTTTGAGAATTGAAAATGGGATGGCTGGTCTACTTTATGCAAATTAAAATACGAACATATAATAATAGTAAGTATGCAAATTTTTGTCAAGACACTTACAGGTAAAACAATAACTCTTGAAGTCGAGTCTGTTGATACCATAGATAATATCAAATCGAAAATACAAGACAAAGAGGGAATCCCACCCGATCAACAACGTCTTATTTTTGCGGGTAAACAATTAGAAGATGGTAGAACACTTGCCGATTACAACGTTCAGAAAGAATCTACACTTCACTTGGTGCTCCGTCTCAGGGGTGGAGTTAAAAATTTACCAACTATTGAACGTTCTACAAGAGTTCGTCTAGGTAGTCAAGTTAAAAAACAGGATATCAAAGACCAGGCTGAACATACAATGGTCTTAAATGCTGGAAACCAACAGTTCCTAGCACCAACATCAAATGTGGTATACATCGCACCAACCTGCTCGATAGCTAACACAAATCCACAAGGTCATACGCTGACAGTTGGTTCAAATGTTTACATAGATGATGATGGTTCAAATGTCATGCATATTTTGGGAAACACCTATATTAGTGAAGATCTAACTGTAGGTGGAGATATACATTTCAAGGGTGATGTGACTTTAATTGCAACACAAAACCTAAACATCACAGATGCTATCGTCGAACTTGGAAAGAATAATACTTCCTCCGATGCAGTCCTAGATTTGGGTCTTCTTATGAATAGACCCGATTCAAATGTAGCTGTTGGATATTTAGAATCTAGTGATGAACTCGTAATGGCTTACACCGAAAGTAGTGCGGGTAGTTCAACCATCGTGCCCCTCGCCTCCGAAGACCTCCGTGTTAAAGTGTATGGTGACTTGGCAACAACTGGTAACGTCACAGCCACCTACCTACATGGTGATGGGAGTGAACTCACTGGTATAGCTACAACACTACAATCTGTATCCGATTTCGGAAACACAACCTCGAACACCCTCCAACTTACAAATGCCACCACAGGTCTAGTCACTACAAGTAACATAGTTGTTGGAGGCAATGTTACAGCCACAAAGTTTTTGGGTGATGGAAGTGAACTCACCGGTATAGCTACAACACTACAATCCGTATCCGATTTTGGAAACACGACCTCGAACACCCTCCAACTTACAAATGTCACCACAGGTCTAGTCACTACAAGTAACATAGTTGTTGGAGGCAACGTTACAGCCACAAAGTTTTTGGGTGATGGGAGTGAACTCACTGGTATAGCTACAACAATGCAGTCTGTATCCGATTTCGGAAACACAACTTCAAATACCGTGCAGTTTACAAATGATACAACCGGTTTAATCACCACATCAAATATAGAAGTCGGTAGTCACCTCAAATTAAATGGTAATATCTACCACAATAATTTAGTGTCTACAGAATTCTCATCCATCTCGGGTTCTGAATGGGAACAAATTGGTTCCACTTTTAATGGTGGCGACATTAATACACGTTTGGGTGAAGCAGTTTCTATATCTGGTGATGGTAGTGTTATAGCTGTTGGAGGGAGAGAAGAGCCCGGACCTTTTCCCTCCAAAGGACAGGTAAAGGTATATGTAAACACAGGGGGGGCATGGGCACAGCGTGGAGGTAACCTAGATGGTGACAGTGTACTTGATTATTTTGGACAGTCTGCGTCTGTTTCGAGCGACGGTTTAAGATTGGTCGTGGGTGCTCCAGGATATGGTGGTTTTGGAAACACAAACCTACGTGGAAGGGTATATGTGTATGATTGGAATGGAACAGCTTGGAGTGAAACTGTAGTTGACACGGGTGCGGCTGGTGGCTCCGGCTTTAGCTTTGGTGACGGGTTAGGACACACAGTTACTATCTCGGGTGACGGCAATACAATTGCAGCAGCTTCTGCATATAATGACGATGCTGGGACCGATTTTGGGAAAGTGACTGTGTATCGATATAGTAGTGGAACCTGGTCTCAACTGGGATTGTCTATTAATGGAACAGAAGATAGCACGTTCTCGAACAAGGCTTCACTTTCTTTATCCCAAAATGGATCAATAGTATCTATAGGCACCTATGAACAAAACGCAACAAATCCAGCTAGGTCACGAGCAGGAGAAGTAAAAGTTTTCGAATATAGTGGAGGGTCTTGGAGTCAGATTGGAGCCACCTTTGAAGGGAGTGCATCTTTTGAATATTTAGGCATAGCAGCATCCTTATCTGCTGATGGAACAAAAATAGCCATAGGTGCCTATGGTTATTCCTCTCATGATGGACGTGTCAATGTTTGGGAATACAATAGTGGCACAACGTCCTGGTCTCAAATTGGTTCTGATATACTTGGTGGCTCCAATTCTTATCTTGGAACTGGTGTTTCCTTATCAGGTGATGGTACCCACCTCGTTCTTACCGAAAATAACAAAGACGTGACAAACTTTAGCGGGGCAGTGAAAGTATACCAATACACTGGGGGGTCATGGAATCAGGTTGGTTCAACTCTGAACAATACCGATCCCACGTTCGTTTCAATATCCAATAATGGGAAAACTTTTATTGTAGGTTCGGGGAAAAATGGTTCAGCTGACGTCACTGGTTATGCGAAAGTTTATCAACTTCCAAGTATACGAAAAGAATTAGCAAACTCAGAATTGTTCCACGTAAAGGGATTAATCACAAATCCCGGTGGTGTGAGTAAAAAAACCTATAGTTATACGAATACCATCGCAAACGGAACTAGTATAGCAAATGGAACTATAGGGGTCGTTTTCACCCAACACGTGTTCTATGCCAAGATCGTGGCTCACCTTATCCACGCTGATAATGAAATTAGCACAATGTCTATAGAAGTTAGTGGTGGACATAGAACTGGTGGAACCCCGTTAGATGTAGCAAGAGGTCCAGCCGCCGTATTTGGGAACACAAATACAAATCCATGGTCGTCAGTGGTTACAAGTAACACAACTACTGTATTTATCAAACCAACTATCGATTTAACGTCCGAAGGAAACTATAATCTGTTTATCGAATATGTTTCACAACACAGTGACGGCAAAGTTTCTAAAATTACAAAGGGTGGTTCCGATGAAATAAGTTTCTTATACTAGTAACTCCACAATTATTTATTTTATACCCTTATATCAACAGAGATGGTCAGCACGAATATTCAGTTTTTCGAGGGGAATCTCGGAATTCAGAACTCGTCTCCCTCACACGATTTCAGTGTGGGGTCCAACCTCCATGTCGAAGATACAGGATCTAATGTTCTCTCCGTAGTCGGGAACGTCTCAGTCGCGAATACCCTCATATTGGGGAACTTTGCAGTCGTCGCGTCCCACGGCCTCAACCATGTGACTGGGGAGAACAATACAACCACAGATACTATCATCCTCCAAAATCCCACCACGGGGCTCCAAACAACTGCAAACATCTTAGTTGGTGGAAATATAACCGCAACATCGGGGGATCTGGAAGTCCTCGGGAACACCGCGATCACCGGGAACCTCCACGCCACCTCAAACCTTGAAACTGGTGGACGCCTAAAGTTTGACGCCAACGTCTTCGTAGACACCCTCCGCGTCGCAGATGTCGCAGCAAACTTGGTGACCTACGACCAAAGCACCGGGGAACTGTTGGATTCGGCGGGTCTCTTCTCAAATAGGTTGGCCGTCGTGTCCAAACAACCACCATCTACCCTATCTGCTAACAGCACTACGGTGACCAACCATGGCACCTACACCCTCACAACCTCAAATCTGGCTACCGGGTCAAACACATGGAACGCCTTCGATGGGAGTACCTCTGTGGCTTGGGTCGGTGACGATACCTACACGGGGGCCTCCAACGCCTACGCGGGTTCCGTTCAACTTGCTGGGTCTACCCAACAAGGTGAATGGTTATCCCTTTACCTCCCCTACAAAACAGTCCTCCGTCATATGAAACTCACCCCATCCTCAGTTGAGGCCTACCCCGGGAGTGCCAACCTCTACGCCAGTAACGATAACTCAAATTGGGTAGAGTTGAAACATTGGGAAAATGTCGTTCCCTCCTCAGTTTCAGACACCCAAACAGTTGTCGTTAACGCACCAGCGTCCTATAGGAGATTCGCTATAGTGACAACCAAGGTCTCTGGGAATAACGCCAACGTCGCCCTCTCAGATTGGCAACTCTTCGCGGAATCCTTCACAGTCGATGGGGGGAAGGTCATACAAGCCATACCAACCCTAACTGGGGGTGAAACTATATTTGAACAGGTGAGCCCCCATGAAAGAACCCAAGTCGTCCAAACGTACCCCAAACTCAAAAAATATCCAGATATTTTATTAGAGGGTTCAGATTTTCAGGGACACGTCGTGACATCAAGTAGTTCAGCGTTTCCAGAAGATCATTTTGCAAATTGGGAAGCGTTTGGTGGACGCCATGAAAATGAGTTTGGGTGGATTGCGGGATATGGAACAGTTAACAACTGGACTACCGCTCTATATAATGGTGGTGGTGGGCTCTACTCACACACCCCAGCCGCGTCTATCGCTGGTGAAACTGGGGAATGGTTGAAACTCAAACTACCCAAAAAAATTATTCTCGATCACATAAAAATTAAACCACGAAAAGAGAGCTCTGGAAACCATGCACCCTCCACATTCAAAATATTTGGTTCCAACGATGATTCTACTTGGGTTGAATTGATTAGTGAAACTGGGGTCATACCGACCTATGATTATGGTTCAACATACTCGCCAACATCTACTTTGACCACAGCCTATAATTACTATGTAATTTCAGTTCAAAAGACTGTGAGTGATACAGCGCTCTGTATAGCAGAACTTGAATATTATGGTAGAGAAGAAACAGTTATCAACTCGATTACCACCACCGGTGATACATCCGTAGATACAGTAATTAAATCTGTATTCAATACACCCGCGACAACAGGTCTCTCTCTCTACCTCGACGGAAATCAAGGTTCTACAGCGACCGACCTCGTCAGTGGTTCTACCCTAACAGTGACGGAAAATAACACCACCTATGACGACACCGATAAAAGTTGGGTGCTCGATGGCTCTACGGAAAGTAATATACATTCTACCGCAATTAGCCTTACCACAAATGTACACTCTGTGTCTATGTGGTTGAACGCGTCAAACTTACACACAAATGTGGAGACCAGCTCTCTATTTGTTATAGGCACAGAAACACCCGAAGGTAACACCTGCTCAAAAATTTCCACAACGCGGAATCAACTTTTAGCATGGAAGAAACCATTAAGCGAAGATCGCGTTCTAACCTCAAACACATGGCATCACCTCGTGTATGCATATGGGGGGGAGGGTAAATATCAAACTGCATACCTGGATGGCCTTCAAATTGGAACAGAGTACATCTACAAAACTGAACGAATTAAAAGATATCCACAATTTGCGATGAGTGCCGCGATACAAGAGGAACATCATGTGACGACGAGTTCATATTATAGCAATGGACAGTGGAGAGAATGGGATGCATTTGATGCACATTATCAGGAAAAAGCCGCGTACCAAAGTTGGTTGTCCCATGAAAGTCGGTACCTCACAGGTGGAGCTCATAATACCGCGGCGTATCCCAACGAGGGACTTGGTGGGCTGATTGGTCAGTGGCTTAAGCTAAAGTTCCCATACCGCATTCGTATGGAATCATACAGACTTCACAATAAGGAAGATCATATTCATCACATGCCCCTCAACTATACTATCGTCGGGAGTAATGACGATTCCAATTGGGACATCGTACACCAGGTTTCTGGACAAACAAATTACGACCCCAATCTTGGTAGGATATTTATGACTGGAACATATAAGAATAATTTTTATAAATACTGGGCGATTGTTATTCAAAGTGTTGGTCCAATTGGGGGGACATCGTACGCGGCGATTAACTCCCTCCAATACTTCGGTGAAAGGGAGCAGCAGTTTCCAGACTTTGATATGAGGGACTACGAAGAGGGGGGGTACATAGTTTCAGCAGGGGGGTTAGCGTATGATGATAGCGAATCTTTCCCTGCCCATAATGCCTTTCAATACGCTGGTCCCGTTGCTTGGTGGATAACTGCAAATAATGACGGGTATCCCATTAGTGATGGCATATACTCACAGACAAATACGTCTGGTGTGCGTCTAGCATCTAACACCGATTATGGTAAATATATAAAACTCAAATGTCCTCAACCATTTATCTTAACACGAATGAATCTCGTTGACAACGACCCGAATCACGTTAAAGACTTTAAAGTGTACGGGTCAAACGATGATATTAACTGGACCGAAGTTTTATCGGTAACTGGTAGAACCGCGAGCGGACAAGATTTTGGATCATCTCATGATGCCGATACAACTACAAAGGCGTATAAAATATATGCTATGGTCATAACCAAAATCGCTACAACAACGGCTGCCTACATTCATATAGAAAATATCAGATTCTTTGGTACACCGGTATCTGAAGTTCTCCACCTACCAGCCGCCCCAGAGGTCCGGGTGGGTGGGTCCTTCGATGGAAAGATTGCAAACTTTAGGGTCTACGATAAGTACCTCCAACCCGAGGAAGTGGAAGAACTTTGGGATGCCCAGAAAGACCAGTTTGGTCTCGCCAAGTCCTCGGTGACGTTCTACAAGGGGAGGGTGGGGATAGGGACGACAGAGCCCAAGGGTGCACTAACAGTAGCAGATGAAACCATCGATTTCAGGGGAACTAGTGTATTTCCCCCAGGTCCAATGGATGCTGAAAGTACCAGATTTCCAGGGAATGGTACATTTAGAGTGACGAGTGGGTCTCTTTACGAATTGAACTTCGCCGGTGTATATCGTCCGTATAGAGCATTCAGAAATACACCAAACATTGACCAAGATAGGGGGTATTATTTTCATTCATTAAGTAGTATTTACAGTACCACAACTCCATTTGCAGCGCTTGAAACTCACGCTAATCCAGTGACCCCACGGACTACAAATATACCCGGTGTGGGTGATTCATTTGGTGAATGGATTCAACTTGAATGCCCATATAAAGTTCGACTCAATGAAATTGAGTTATCTCCCTATGGTCGTGAACATAGAGACTCTATGCCGGGAGCTGGTTATATCCTCGGTTCTAACGATAATGGTGAAACGTGGGCAATTATTTATACATTTTCAGGTTGGACTGAACAAGATTTCTCCGGTGGGAGACATCATACAAGCAAACATTTCCCTATGAGTGATACGGGATATAAATTAATCCGCCTTCACATAACTCATCTATCTGGAAGTACAGGGCACTTATTGTTAGGAAATATGCGATATAGGGGTGTCGCCGTCCCCCCAGAGAAAGAATATTCAACTCTCCATGACGGTGAACTACTTCTAACAAAGTCCCTAAATGTGCCAAGAATTGGACCACAATTGGGGAATAATAAAGTTCCAAGACGCGATCAACTCATTATTGAGTATGATTCATCGTTAAATGTTCACGGACGCCATGCAAATGAGACCGCGATAGATACAAGTGGGCAGAGATTTAATGGAGACTATGAAGGTCAAGTATATTTCGATGACGCTGATCAGTCATGGTTTTTTGATACCTCTGATGACTGTATAAATGTGAATTTAAAGGCTGGAAACGATGGGGTCACCATACCAGACTATATTTTTCATAGTAATTTCCAACATACAGTATCATTGTGGTTTTATAGACATAATTCTACTAATAGCCAAGCGGTATTCAGTATGGGAGATAGTTGGACTACAAATACACGGAGTTCTACTATAAGAATTGACGACGGCTTTGTTTACTGGTGGTTTGGTGGGAATTATCAACGTTACCGTTTTACCATAGAAACAGCACGATGGTATCATATTGTAGGTGTGTATAACGGTAATACGGGTTTCGGTGGACGAAGAATATGGGTTGATGGGATAGAGTTGGTTCAAGAATACGTTAACTTAGAAGGGATACTTCCACCCCCACTCCACATTGAAGATATGGAGGGCGTCAACACTGACACTATCCGTTTTGGTGGTTTAATTGATGGAGGGAGTTGGGACTTCATGGGTAGAATGTCTGGTATACGCCTGTACAATTCTGCTCTAAACGAAGGTGAGGTGAAGCAACTGTACGATTTGGGGCGGAAAGGGATTGGGAACCAGGTAAATTTTGAGCATACAGCTGTAGCTATAGGGTCCCATCAACCAAGGGCACTTTTAGATGTTGGTGGAGCCATGAGGGCGGTTGCGTCGACGATAGACACCTTCACGGGGCAGCACTTTTGTGTCCCCGAGGGTCCCATGGGGGAGGGCCTCATCGTATCGGCTAATAAAAATCAGTACATCAAGATGAACGGTGGTCTCAGTACGGGGTCAGATGGGATTACCATCGACGAGTCCCTCCCAGTGGTAAGTCTATCTGGGACCTCCCAAGATAAAAGCTGCTTTGGGGTGGTTTCCAAAATTGAAAAGAGTGGGGATAGTCGTATAGAAAACTTGGGTGGGTTGATTTCTGAAACACCCAAGGTGCGCGGTGACAATAGAGTTGTCGTGAACTCCCTAGGGGAGGGTGCCCTTTGGGTGATCAACACCGGGGGACCCCTAGAGTCTGGGGACTACGTGACGACCTCTAACGTCGCGGGGTATGGTGAGAAACAAAGTGGTGAGTTCCTCGCAAACTATACGGTGGCCAAAGTCACGATGGACTGCGACTTCACGGGATCGAATGTGGCTGTTCGGGCCCCAAAGAAGGTCGAGACTTTGACGACGGTCACGGAGGATGTTTGGAGTAACCTCACAGCCTACAATAGGTCCTCTACGACGGAGACCCAATACATCAACGAGGAGAACGTGGTCCTCACGGAGGGTGAGTGGTCCAACTTGGCCACAGAGGAACAAAACACATACTCCGACACCACATTGACTACATACTACCAAATTAAAAGGGGTGGAAACCTCCTAGATGAGAAGGGCTCAATCCAATGGGAAGATACAGACAGGATGAAACCGGGGTACAAGGTGAGGTACCTAGACGCTTCGGGTGTAGAGACCGATCAAGCCAATGTGGTATACACAGCGGCCTTTGTGGGGTGCACCTATCATTGTGGTTGAGTACAGAGTTTCTTTTCTCCCTCTATATTAAATGTCTCTAGAGGGTGTTGAAGGTTTTCTGGAAATTCCAAATGCATCTCTAAAGGTATCAGGGAACGTCCACGCAGATGGTCTCAAGTTGGGGGCGGTTGAATTGATTCCCTCCTACGACCTGGCATCCGTCTCCAATGTCGGGAACACCACCACCCAAACGGTGCAGTTCACCAACCCCACGACCTCCCTAGTGGCCTCCTCGAATATCATGATGCTCAACACAGCCAACGCCCTCCAACAGGTTACCATGAGTGTCGGGGAGAATGCGGTACCCTACACGAAGCAGACCTTTAAGTTTTTTGAAGAAAGTGCACTGGGGGACACTAGCCCTGGTGCATACTACCTAGGAAGAGCTGTCACGGTGAGTGGGGATGGAACTATAGTTGCTTCGGTGGCTACCCATGATAACAATCCTAGTACGGACAAGGGTTCCGTCTTATTTTGGAAAAAAAATACGTTAGGGGAATGGTACGTGTATCAAATAAATCGGGATGCTACGAATCAACAGCACTTGGGCCACTGGAATGGTTCTACCATGAGCATGTCTCGAGATGGTTCAACGCTTGTTATTGGAGCACCTTATACAGATGTAGGTGTCTCAAATAGTGGAAGAGCATACGTTTATACACAAACCGCGGGGGTGTGGAATTTAGTCAAAGAATTATACGCCAGTGACGCGGCGGACAGCGACTATTTCGGTGCAAGTACAAGTATTTCAAGTGATGGTTCTGTTATCGTTGTGGGATCCGAGCGCGAACATGCTAATGATCAAGCTGACCAGGGTTCTGCATACATTTACCATAAATCTGGGGGAACGTGGCCCTCTACACAATCACAAAAAATAACAATGGCAGAAAATGACGCTGATAGTTATTTTGGTAGATCTGTGGCTCTTTCAGATGATGGGTACACATTGGTTGTTGGTGCGTCTCACCATGATAATGTGGCTACAGACGAAGGTGCTCTCTTTATATTTGAGAGGGGCTCTGGAACGTGGACACAAACCAAAAAAATGTGGGCATCGGATTTTGCAACAGGTGGCGATATGCTTTTAGGTCATAGTGTCGCAATATCTGGAGATGGAACTATTATTGTCGCGGGTGCATGGGGTAATGACACCACGGGATCGAATAGGGGCGCTGTCTATATATATGTAAAATCTGGTGGTGTTTGGCCGACGACGGAGACCCAACTACTCCGAGATAACGATGGGAATAACTCAGACTTGTTCGGTTGGCATGTATCCATGAGTCAAAGTGGGGATAGAATTATAGTTGGCGCCAAGGACGATCATCATCCAAATATGGTCGGTTCTGGGGTCGATGGTGGTTCTATAGTGGTTTTTGACAGAATCAATAGCGTGTGGAACCAAACTAAGAAATTTTTTGGGGGAAACGCGTACAACAACAGCGCCAGTTTGGGTTTTAGTACGGCATGTTCAAATGATGGGAATGTCTATGTTGGGGGCGTACCTCATTCCGAAGCCAGAGGAGGTGATTCCGGTGCTATAATAATTTACGAAGAAAATGCGTGGAAAGAACGCACTAAAACTTTAAACGTTGAGGCAGCTCTCATTGCCCAAAACCCTGTATTTTTCAGTGTTGCGTGCTCGGCACATGAATTGAACCAGGGTCAGGTTATTCCTTGGGATATGGTGTTAATGAATCGCGGGTCTGGTTATGACCCCAATACGGGTGTATTTACAGCTCCGATTGCAGGATGTTATTTTTTTACGTATCAAGCGATGAGGATCAACTCGGCGGGCTCATTAATGTTATCATTCCGTAAAAATCAAGCAAATTCGGGGGCAGTTCACGGTTCATATAGCGATCCTACTGGTAGCGGCGACACGCAGTATAGTCATGTAGGTAATAGTATTATAATTGATTTGGAGGTTGGTGATACCTTAGATGTGTGGTTACAAAATGGTGATTTGCATCATTTTCATAACAAATTTAATGGATTTTATTTATCCTCATAGAATATGAGTCTATTAAAAGTATTAGGAGAACGGTATCCGGGTAGACCCTGGTGTCTTTGGACCCCCCGTTATGAAGATATTCAATGGAAGGACATTCCGGAATCTGAGAGGATGACCAAGGAGGAGGTTGAGACGCGACTTAGGGAACTCCTCCATGAGAAGGCTTTCGATACACTTAGGGCTGAGAGGAACCGTCGCCTTGCCGAGTGTGATTACCTCTTCGTGTCGGACTACCCCCACGCCTCCCCAGAATCAAAGACGGCTTGGGCAACCTACCGCCAGGCCCTTAGGGACCTCCCAGCTACAGTCGTGGACCCAGAAAATCCGGTGTGGCCCACCCACATTTAATAACATGTAAATCATTTCTTACACTATATTAAATGTCCATACAAGGCAATAATGGATTTTTGGATTTGGAGAACGCCTCCCTCAGGGTGACTGGTAACGTCCACGCCGAGGGCTTCAAGGTTGGCTCAGTCCGGCTCCAGTCGGCCTACAGTCTTCAGTCTATCACGGGGGTAAGCAATGTCACCAACGATATGATTCAGTTCACCAACCCCACGAAGAGCTTTGACGCGACCTCGAACATTGAGGTTGGTAACGGCAATCTCTTTGTGAATACGACCACCTCCAATGTTGGTATAGGGACCAACGTACCCACCTCAACTCTAGATGTTCGAGGTGACGCGAGCGTCTCTGGGAACGCGAGCGTCTCTGGGAACGTGAGCATCTCTGGTGTCGTGAGCGTGGGTGAAGTTACCGATTTCAGTTTTGGTAACATACCCACAATTAACTTTGACCAGGTCTCAAATGTTTCCCAAATTAAATCGAACTCCAACGTCGTCATGGAGTACAAGTTGTCCACAAGGGACTACGTGAATGAGGAACCTCGAGCTGCTTTAAATAATACTCTAACCGTGGATGGATATACCGTGAATGCCAGTATTTCATTCGGAGGGAATACTGGCGTGTATGGTCCCTGGGCTGCCTTTGATAAATGTAACAATGCGGGTGGGTGGGTTGGGGGTCTCGGCTCGGGTGCATACAGTACGTCAACTGGTGCTCAATTATTAAACAGACAACATCATACAGGGTCTGCCCTAGGGGAATGGATACAGTTGGACATGCCTTATGCTATATCATTGGAAGCCCTAACTATCGAAATGCGAAATGAACAGGCTAGAGATAATACGGATGGATTTCCCAAAAATGTATATCTTTATGGCTCAAATGATTCTACAAACTGGACACTCATTAAAAACTTCACGACACAACCTCAACGTCTAAGTAATCCATATCATGAGAAAATTGGGACAGTACAACCAGTATATAGCAGTATAGTATTGGTTACAAACACAATTCATGCCACGTCTGGCTCTGTTTACGATGCTGCAGCCATTGGACAACTTCGATACTATGGTTCACCAATAAATACATTGAATCCAACTGGAACAGATATTGTTTTACGCACCACCCCAAATGTCCCAAAGGCAGACTTCTCCAATGTGTACTACGATGGACAGGACTACTCAGAAGCAAGTGATTTCGCGGGTGCTAATGGAATTTTAGACAAAAGTGGGTATGGATGGCACGGAACCCAAACAGGTGGGGTTGGTTTTGACCCCACCTACAAGGCCTTCACCTTCGATGGGGTGGATGACAAAATTACAACACCAGCATTAGGATTTACTGGTGATAAAATTCATACATTTAGTCTTTGGATTAAGTTGAATAATAATAACTCTGAAGTTACGAATGATGAAAGATTGTTTAGAATAGGGGATAGTGCCAGTACAACCGCGACCGCATCGGGTGTAGGATTTAATAGCTCTGGATATGTAAACTGGTATTCTCGTTCCCACGATACAGGTTTTGCCTTCCACACAGAGGTAAATAAGTGGTATCACTGGGTATTTGTATATTCTGGTGTAGGAGCTATTGGGAACAACAATAGCGAAGGACTTCACAGGAGTAAAAAGATGTACTCAGATGGTATTGAATTAGAACCTGGAGTTGGACCAGGTTCACGCAGTACAATTGCACTTAATTTTTCGGCGAGTCATAATCTAATGATTGGTGACGATGACCAAGGTGGCACCCCGTTCAGTGGTTCAATCGCAAATTTTCGTCTCTATGATCACCCTCTATCAGCTGATGAGATATGGGAATTATACGCATACCAGAAAGCGTTCTTTGAAGGGATCCCTGATGTGATAACTTTCAAAGGTGGTAGGCTGGGAATTGGGACTACAGAACCAAAAGCTGTCCTAGATGTGAGAGGAATAGCTCCAACGTGGAAAAGAGCAAATTTACTTAATAGTTGGCAACATTACAATAGCGGCCAATATACCCACCCCTTCCCATCTTATTGTAAAGATTTAACAGGTAGAGTTCATCTAAAGGGTCTGTGTGCGGGTGGTAGTGGAATTATTTTTAGGTTACCACCAGGATACAGGCCGTCGAACTGGCACATATTTGCGGTTGTCGCTAATAATGCCTTTGGGCGTGTTGATGTGAAGTTAAATGGTGATGTACATTTTAATACGGGTAGCAACGGCTATGTTTCTTTAGACACAATTAGTTTCTATTGTAATTAATATAATGGACCTTCACCTGCTACTCAGCCAAAAATATTCTGGTATGAAATATACCTTAGTCGTCAATGAATATAATAGCATATACTGGTTTGATGAAGATCACGAAAAACCAACACTCGAAGAACTCGAAGAAAAGTGGAAAGAACTCCAATTAGAAATACCCATGATAGAATTACGAAGAGAACGTGATAGGAGGCTCCAAGCAGTGGATTGGGTGACCCTAAAGGCGTACTCCACATCGACCCCAGTCCCAGAGGCTTGGGCCACCTATATGCAGGCTCTAAGGGACCTCCCAACCACCACTGAGGACCCCAAGAACCCTGTTTGGCCCGTCCAGCCAAGTCCGTAGGACTTGTACGCCCCCATTTAATAACAGGTAAATCATTTCTTACCCTATATTAAATGGTTGTCCTTGATACACCAGCAAACAACTTGGAAATCAAGAATGCCATATTGAGGGTAAAACGGATAGAGGCCACCAATGTCACGGTGTCATCAGAGTTGACTTACCCACCGGTGATTGATGGAGGTACAACAATTTCTGGGGACTTTGGGGTCAGTGGGAATACCACAGTCTCCTCGAACCTAACAATCGGGGGTGAACTCACAGTTTCCTCGAACTTGGAGGTTGGCACGGCAAACCTCTTTGTAGATAAAGTTTCCGGAAATGTAGGTATTGGGACCAATTCCCCCGTAGCCAAACTCCACGTGAATGGTGATTTTTATACACCCGGTGCCACCATCCAAACAATTGTTGAAAATGTGCACAGAATAACTACATACGGTGGTGTAGACAAACATATAGATTGTTTAGATGTCATGATACGACCAAAGTTTGCAAACTCAAAAATACTTTTACAGTGGACGATTAATGGTGAAGCTCACCATAACTCTGTATATAGGATATATAGGGGGGGTACACTCATTGGTTATAATACAGAAGATCCTAGTGTGAATCACTGGAATGGTATCGCTCCAGCTCATTATGACCGCGATGAAAACTCAACCCCCAACAATGTATCTTTAAGTTGGGTAGATACACCAAATACAACAGATCCCATCATATATAAAGTATATTTACATGATTCTGGGGGTGGATCTACAACATTTTATTTGAATAGAACATTTGGTTCTAGTGGAACGGGCAACTATGAAAATGGTGTGTCCTACAAGATGGCTACAGAATTAGCCCAATAATTCATTTCTCCCCCTATACTAAATGGTTGTCGGGGTGCCACAGGGTATACTTGATATTAAGAATGCCACTGTAAGGGTTAATACTCTAGAGACCACAGATATTTCATTATCCTCAAATATAGTCAATTCGGTTGTAGTAGAAGGAAACACCGATGTTTCGAGGGACTTGGAAATCACAGGGAACGCCGCAGTCTCCTCAAACTTGACAGTCTCTGGCGACACCAAAATAGCTTCAAATTTGACAGTTGGAACCACCTCCAATCTTTTTGTAAATACACAGAATGGGAAGGTTGGTGTTGGAACAGATACACCCGTGACCAATCTTCATGTAAATGGAGATTTTTATGCGCGAGATATAACTATTCAAACTGTTACATCACTTGTTCACGATCGAATTGCTTATAGCCCAGCTGTTGTTGATTTACATATAGATGCACTTGATATTACGATAACCCCAAAGTTTGCAAACTCCAAGATACTTTTAAATTGGGATGTGGTACATGAAAGTTTCCACAATGCGGTGTTTAGAATTTACAGGAACACCACATTAATTGGTTATAATAATACTCGAAGTACTATAGATCATTGGAATGGTGTTGTAACTGTACCAGCCGATGTAGATAATGGTTCAACACCACATAGAGTAACTATAAATTGGGTTGATGTACCGGCTACTACCAACCCCATAACATATAAATTGTATAGACATGAATCGGATGGCACCAGTGCCAATATATTTTATTTGAATAGACCACTAGGTGCCACTGGAACGAACGACTACGAAATTGGTGTGTCCTATGTATCTGCGATAGAAATAACACAATAAATCATTTCTTCTTCTATATTAAATGGTTGTTGAGACACCTCAGGACAACTTAGATCTTGGTGACGCTACACTTCAAACGGGTATAATAGAAGGTGCGGAACTTTCGGTATCTTCATTGGTGGTAGGTGATAAATCTGTTTATTTGGGAGACTTGGGGGTCACCGGTAATTCGATTATGTCCTCAAATCTTACAGTATCTGGGAACGTCACAGTATCTTCCAATTTGGAAGTGGGGACTTCGAAACTCGTCGTAAGTTCAAATGTGGGAATTGGAACCAGTGTGGCCCAACATAAACTCCATGTAAATGGAGACATGTATGCACATGGTGTTGTTGTACAATCTGTCGTTGAAAATGTTCACGATATAGTCACATATCCCGCGACACTCGATAATCACTTGGAAGTATTTGACATTACGATAAAACCCAAAAGTGTAAATTCAAAAATACTCTTACATTGGAACGTGTGTGCTGAAATTATCCACGACAGAGTATATAGAATTTATAGAGATAATGAGCTCATTGGTTACAATAATACTGTGGGTGTAAACCACTGGAATGGTATCGCTGCTGGCCTGTATGATTTAAATTTCGATAGTACTATGGCTAACATGAATATAAAATGGGTAGATGAACCAAAAACGACCAACTTTATAACATATAAATTGTATACACATGATGCGAATAACTCTTCGTTTCAGGCAGTCTATGTAAATAGGACCGAGGACGACGGTGCGGTTGGTGGAAATGACGGTCGAGATAATGTAGAAATTGGTGTATCCTACAAAAGTGCCCTCGAATTAGCTCAATAAAAATATGGCAACTATAATAATGGCGGACATCACCAGTGCACTTGTAAGTTTATATCCCACTTCTAAATGGAAATTGAATGGGTATACTTACGGTGGTTTAACTTGGCAAGATCCAGACACCCCCAAACCAACAGAAGAGGAACTTATTAAAAAGGCGGGGGACCTGAAAGTTGAGAATGCCTGGAAAAACCTTAGGAAGAAACGTGATCTTCTCCTCACCCAAACAGATAAGTATATCGTAGCTGACTACCCCCACCCCGACGAGGCCACAAAGCAGGGGTGGCTAGATTATCGCCAGGCTCTAAGGAACCTACCTTCGGAGACTACCGATCCAGAAAACCCGGTGTGGCCCACTCACATTTAATAACGTGTAAATCATTTCTTACCCTATATTAAATGCCAATAGGAACACCAGAAGGTTTCCTTGACATTACGAATGCCACCCTCCGCACGTCGGTCGTGGGTATTTCTAACACGGGTCCAACTGGGGAACTCTCGATAGGTTCAAACCTTCACGTTGACACCACATCTTCAAATGTCCTCCATGTCGTGGGGAATACCTTGACACACAATCTAACTTTGGGAACTATTAACTTAACACCAGCCTACGGACTTGAAAATGTCGTCAATGTCGGGAGTAGCACAAGTCAAACTGTGACATTCTCAAACATAACGACGGGTTTAACCGCAACCACCAATGTTGATGTACAGGGTCAGGTCAAGGCCACTAACGCCACATTAGGTCTGGTGGCGACCTCGAACATCGAAGTCGGGGGTCAGGTCAAAGCCACCAACCCTACCCTAGGTTTGGTGGCAACCTCTAACATCGAAGTTGGGGGTCAGATCAAAGCCACCAACCCCACCCTAGGTCTGGTGACCACCTCGAACGCCGAGATTGGCACAGCGAATCTCTATGTAGATACCACAACTGGTAGAGTTGGTATAGGTTCCACACAACCTAGGGCGACCCTAGACATTAACAAAACGGACGCGATGATTTTGCCCTCGGGTACCACAGCGGAAGAACCAGCCACCGGTATTACTGGAATGGTGAGACTTAATACAACTATAGATAAACTACAATTTTACAATGGCAACCGGTGGTCGTATGTGGGTGGTGGAAGTGTTTCGGATGTCAGTCCCACAAATCTAATTGCAGAAAGTGGTCCCCACGGTCGAGGGGACCAATCCACCCCCACACCCCGGAAGTTCCCAGGGTTCCCGATGACCTCTAACACCACCCCACTTGGTTACGTGGCGAGTGCGAGTTCACAATATTATGCTACCTCTGAACCATGGGTTCTGTTCAATCAAAAATATACAGCGCATTACGATGATACACCAACGGGGGGTAATAATAATATATGGTTGTCTGCGGGTAGTTTATATAATTCATCGGTCGAGGTTGGTTTATATAATGGATTGGAGAGTACTAGTGTAGATGGAAATCCTATTCCTGGTGAATGGGTGCAACTTCAAACCCCCAAAGCATTTAAGTTAACATCAACATATGGATATCCACCCAATGGAACTAATGATCAACATCGTTCACCAAGGAATGGTAAAATTGTGGGGAGTAATGACGGAACAACGTGGACGGAAATTATTAGTTTTTTCGACTTAGTTACGGCAGAACCCGGGGGGGATGTAAATTCAAACCAGGGTCCGGGTGTGGGAATTTCAAATTGGGCAGAGGGTTCTGCGACAAATTTTGGAATTGTGCCATCTACAGTAGCTTACTATAAGTACTATAGACTTATTATACAAAAAGCTAACGGTAATGACGGTGGAATTACCAGCCTCGCAGGGTGGGATCTTTACGGCATCAGTGAGGACGACTCGGAGTTTGTGGCCATTGGGGGGGACACCTCTGTGGATGTCACCATCAAGTCCCAATACAACACCCCAGCGGTGAGTGGCTACAAGCTCTACTTGGATGGTGCGGAGGGCTCGACGGCCACCGATCTCAGCACGGGTCCAATTACGGTGACAGAGAACAACGTAACCTACGACGCCACCGAGAAGGCTTGGGTCTTCGATGGGTCCACGGAGAGTAACATCGTCTCGGCGACGTTGGGCTTTGAGGGTGAC
>Ga0208425_1000152_pt1 | contig 25000 bp, 29 predicted proteins | sample DEB08_DNA_4_FD_185496 | JGI IMG/M metagenome (GOLD analysis project Ga0208425, IMG submission 185496) | Aqueous microbial communities from the Delaware River and Bay under freshwater to marine salinity gradient to study organic matter... | ecosystem: Environmental > Aquatic > Marine > Coastal ...
TGTGAGGCGATTTTGTGCAAAATTAGGTACAATCTATCCATTAAAAAAGTTTGAATAATTTCACTACGCTGTTAGACTAGTGAACCATTTTTCTAGGGAGAAAAAAATGTTAAAGAAAAGCCTAGTAGTTCTTACTATGCTGACTACGTTTGTAGCGGCTACAGAAATGGAACTAGTATTAGAAGTTGGAAGAGATAACACTGAGCTTTCTGCTCAATCTCAAGAGAAAATTGATGCTACTGAATCAGCTACAGATAAGCTGATAAATGAATACAAGGTTGTATCAAAACAAGTTGAAGGCCTAAAGCTTTACAACGCTCAAAAAAGAATTCAAATCCAAGCTCAGCTTGACCTTATGGATCAATATGATGAGCAACTTGTTCAGGTTGTTGTCATGCAAAGACAGATTCCACCATTGGCTCAAAGAATGCTCGAAGGTTTGGAAAAGTATGTCAGTCTTGATACCCCATTTCATATAGAAGAAAGAAAACAAAGATTGGATCTTGTTAGAGCTTCTCTTTCAAATCCAAAAGTTACAGCTTCTGAGCAAGTGCGACAAATTTTAGAGGCTTACAATATTGAAGCTGAATACGGTAGAAAACTTGATGCTTATGACGAAACAATTGTTCTTGACGGGCAAGAGGTGGTTGTAAATATTCTGAGAGTTGGAAGACTGGGGATGTTCTTCCAGTCAAAGGATGAAAGAAAAACAGGATATTACGACAATGAGACAGCTACTTGGGAAGAGCTACCTGGAAGTTACAGGGTGACTGTTAGAGATGGCATCCGAATGGCTCAAAAACTAGCACCTATGGATATCATGATGCTGCCGGTTGTCTTCAGAGGAGAAGCTTCATGAAAACTTTAAATAAATACATTTTATCTTTTGCCTTAATTACATCAGTTTCAACTTTTGCTCAAGAAGCGGCAGAAGGCGAACCTACTACTATTCAAGGTTTATTGCAGTTAGTTGAACAAGGCAGAACAACTGAGCAGAGCGTTAACGCTAAAAGAGAAGCTGAGTTTCTTGCTGATAAAAATAAGCAAGCATCAAAATTAGCTGCTGAAAAAAGAGAGTTAGCAAGACAAGAAAAAATTGCTGACGAGCTTGAGGCTGAATATAAGAAAAATGATGCAATCTTGGTGGTTAAAGAAGCCGCTTATAAGAAAGAGTTAGGTTCATTGGTTGAGCTTTTTGGTCATTTGCAAAGCTCAGCAGGAGAGGCTAGTGCACTTTTTGCTGATTCCCTAACTTCTGCTCAATATGGCAGAGAAAGAGAGACATTTTTAAATGAGCTATCTTCAAAAATGTCCAGCGCTACAGTATTGCCTACCATTAGAGAGCTTGAGGGTCTTTGGTACGAGCTCCAAAGAGAGATGGTTGCAGGGTCTGAAGTTGTTTCTTTCAATGCAAATGTCATTAATCTTGATGGCGAATCAGAGAATTGTATGGTTACCAGAGTGGGACTTTACAATGCTATCTGTGATGGTAAATACTTAGAATACATTGGCAGCAAAGGTCAGTATGCGTTCCTTGGAAAGCAGCCGGAAGGTCGTTATGTAAGTTCAGCTAAAAAACTATCTAACGCTGAAGTTGGAGAAGTTGTTAAGTTTGGTGTAGACCCCACTGGTCCTGTTGGCGGCAGTTTGCTTGCTAACCTTATTCAAAACCCAAGCCTGATGGAGAGAGTAAACCAAGGTCGAGAGGTTGGTTATATTATTATTTTTGTTGGTTTGATTGGTATAGCGATCGCTTTTTGGAAGCTATTTACTTTATACACAATGGGTGTTGCTGTTGCCAAGCAAGCTAAATCAAAAACTCATGATAAATCCAATCCACTGGGAAGAGTTCTTGCGGTTGGTGAAGAACACATGAATAAAGATATTGAAACTTTAGAATTAAGACTTGCTGAAGCAATCATGGCTGAAAGGCCAGCAATTGAACGAGGCATTCCTGTTGTCAAAATTATTTCAGTTGTCGCGCCATTGGCCGGTTTATTGGGAACGGTTACAGGTATGATCGTTACCTTCCAGCAAATTACACTATTTGGCACTGGTGATCCTAAGATTATGGCTGGAGGTATTTCTCAAGCCCTTGTGACTACTGTTCTAGGGCTAGTAGTTGCTATTCCAACAACGCTTTTACACTCTTTTGCTAATTCATCAGCAAGAGGAATTATTAATGTTCTCGAAGAACAAAGCACAGGAATAGTAGCAGAGCATTCAGATTCAAAGTAATTAGTTAATGTTTTACGCAATCACTGAAGCCTTCAATACTCTCAGAGACTTTATGTCTGCTGGTGGAAGTGTGCTTTGGTTGATCGCAATTCTTGCTGCTTTTATGTGGGCAATAATTTTAGAAAGAATTTGGTATTTTAATGCAGGCCATCAAGTTTACATGGGCGAATTAAAAGCTGAATGGGATTCAGTTTCCGACCATGCCTCTTGGAAAGGCTCGGCAATAAAAGAAAAATTAATTTCTCAAGCAAGAACTGAAGTTAATCGATACCTGCCTCTAATTAATACATGCGTAGCTCTGGCACCTTTATTTGGCCTGCTAGGCACCGTAACTGGTATGATTGAGGTCTTTCAAGTGATGGCTTTTACTGGTGGTGGCGATGCTAGATCGATGGCTGGAGGAGTTTCAAAAGCAACTTTACCAACCATGGCTGGAATGACTACAGCTCTTTCAGGCGTATTTGCTACTATATATTTAAATTCGGCAAGAAATAGAGAAGAGATTTTAATTAAAGAAATAATAAGAAATTAGTTAATAGGAGAAAATTGTGAGAAGAAACGCTATATCAAGTGCAGTTCAAGAAGAAGAAGCCGAGATTAATATGACTCCCATGCTTGATGTTGTTTTCATCATGCTTATTTTCTTTATTGTGACTGCGAATTTTATCAAGGAACCAGGCCTTGAAATCAACAGACCAGAGTCAGATACATCTGAAACACAAGAAAATGCAGCAATATTAATTGCCATTGGAGCTTCTGGAGAAATTTGGATGGATGGAAGAAGAATTGATGCAAGACAAGTAAAAGCAAATGTCGTAAAACTTCTTGCAGATAATCCCCAAGGTTCTGTTGTAATTCAGGCTGATGAAAAAGCAATGGCTGATACAATTATTAAAGTTATGGACGGCTCAAGAGAAGCTGGTGTTTTCAATATTTCACTTGCTTCTGAACCGAAATAGAGAGTTATTTTGAATACTGCTAATAATAGTATAAATACTTTATACCAAACATTGGCCAAGGTATTTGGACCATTAGCAGCAATCTATTACAAAGCATTCAATTACAATAAATACCTTGCCGGAACAGGCTTTGCAGCTTTTATAACCCTTGGCTTATTCTTTTTGATGGTTGCGTTGATTAATCTTGGAGATGATAGCTTGCCCACTGATAATTCTAGAAAATTAGGCGACGTTATCATGCCCGATAGAGACATTGATACTCTGTTCGATAATGTTGATAAGCCAGATGAACCTGACGAACAACCAGAAGATATTGCTCAACCAGAATTAGATCTTGCTCCACTGGCTGGAGTGGATGTAAGCGTTCCTAAACCGAAGGCTAACTTTGCTGGCTCAGGATCTTTTTTTAGGGACGGAGAATATATCCCTTTATTTAAAGTGACTCCTATTTACCCCAGAAGAGCTCAAGAAAGAGGCATCATGGGATACGCAGTTGTTGCTTTTACTATTACTGAAACTGGAACTGTAGAGAATGTTGAGCCTTTAGAGGGTATGTGTGGTGATCCAACTGATCCAGAAACTGTGTTTAGACCATGTTCTATCTTTAATTCAGCAGCTTCTAGAGCTGCTCTCAAGCTTAAGTATAAGCCAAAGATTGTTGACGGAAATGCTGTTAAAGTTGATGATGTTCCTCACAAGTTTACTTTTATCCTGGAGGAGACTTAATGTTTAAAACAATTTCACGAAATATATTTGTTTTATGTGCTCTCAGTTTCACTCTAAGCACAATCAACCTTTCTGCACAAACCAAAGCCGATGAGCCATCTATGGGAAGCAGCTCTCAAAAAACAGGTAAAACTCGTACCTATAAAAAAGCTCGAGTTCTTCAAAGCTCTACTGCTAAAAAAGTTGTAAAGATCGTAGAGGCTCTTGAAAGACAAAAAATTGTCAAAGTCCCAGACCCAGAAAACAAAGGTCAATTCATTGAAAAAGAGGAAGATGATCCTGATTGGGTAACTGCTAAATCAATATTGACTGAATTATTAAATAATAGAGCTGAGATGAAAAGTTATGATCGTTCTGTTATGTGGAATTATTGGGGATATCTCTATTTCAGTGAAGAAGACTACGATCAAGCCATGTATGCATATGAGCAACTTCTTAAAGAGCCCGAGGCAACGGTTCCTCTGAGAACAGCATCATTATTAACACTGGCTCAATTAAATTTAGTAAAAGAGAGATGGGATAAGGGCATTAGCTTAATTCTTCAATGGATGAGTGAGGTTGAGACTGTTACGGCTCAATCATATTATCTGCTTGCTTCGGCTTACTTTCAAAAAACAGATTATGTAAGAGCAAGAAGCAACATGGAAGAAGCCATCAGGCTTGCAGAAGAAGAGGGTTATAGACCCAAAGAAAATTGGTATGTTCTTTTAGCAGCTTGCTTTAGTGAATTAAAAGATAAGAAGATTATAAGTGCTCAGTTTGCTCTAGAGCAGCAAGTGGGTATCTATGAAATTCTAGTTAACTACTATCCTAAAAAATTGTATTTTCTGCAGTTAGGCGGCACATATCAGCAAATGGATAGAGAGGAAGACTATATGCTGACTTTAAAAGCAGCTTATGAAAAAGATTTACTGGACAAAGAGGGAGAGTATCTCGCTTTAGCACAAATGCTATTGCTGAAAAAAAATCCGTATTGGGCTGCACAAGTTTTAGTTGCTGGTCAGCAAAAGAAAGTAACTATCACTGACGAAGACACCGGTGAGGAAGAGGTTGTTGCCGTTGTAAAAGATAAAGAGAAGACATTAAAGCTTTTGGCTGATGCTTGGAGAATGGCTCAGGAAATTGATAAGGCCATCCCTGTGCTAGAAAAAGCTGCCAAGATGTCAAAAGATGGGGACACATATGTCCTATTGGGTAATCTATATCTCTTTGAAGATCGTATGGAAGATTCTATCAGGGCAATTGAAGCTGGCCTTAAAAAGCCTAAAGTCAAAAGTCGATCTCAAGCTTTGCTGGTTTTAGGTCAAGCACATTTTGAATTGCAGAATTTTGAGGAAGCGAAAAAACATTTCAGGGCTGCGGCAAGAGATGAAAACAAACGAATCAAAAAAACAGCAAACTCTTGGATTAAATATGCTGAGAATGAAGAGGTGCGGGTTAAAAACTTAGCCTTGCGTAGAGATTTTATACAACAATCTCAAGCTAAATCTAAAAACTCCTAAGTTTTTACTAAAGTTTCAATCTTGAAATCATATTCATTTTCGCTGTCGCGTTTATAAGATTCCCTTGATATTTCTTTCCAATTACTTAAATCAATTTGCGGATAGAATACGTCTCCATCAATTTCACACTCAACTCTAGTTAACACCAGTTTATTTACTATGTTTTTGCTCTCCTTAAAGACATAACCGCCACCAATTAATACTATTTCTTCTTCTGTCGAATTATCTTTGTTCCACTGACTTGCTACTTCAATTGCTTGATTTAGATTTGAAACTACCTCTAAACCCTCTTGGGGCTCTAACCAAGACGATATAACTATATTTTTTCTATTAGGCAGAGGTCTTCCTATTGATTCAAATGTTTTTCTTCCCATGACTATTGCTTTGTTTTGGGTATATGCACTGAAATGTTGAAGATCTTTTTTTAGTTTCCAAGGTAGTTCATTGTTCACGCCTATTACAAAATTATTAGACAGGGCAACTAAATGGGAAATAATCATAAATCTATATTGCCATTGGAGCTTTTAAAGCTGGATGTGATTCATATCCCTCTAACACAAAATCATCAACAGAATAATTATTGAGCGCATCTATCGAATCAAGATTGGGCATAATCAATTTTGGAAGTTTTTTAGGTTCTCTGGTGAGCTGCTCTTTAACCTGATCAATGCTGTTGTGATATATATGAGCATCGCCGAAGGTGTGCACGAATTCACCTGGTACTAAGTTTAGGATATTTGCTAAAATTGATTGAAGCAATGCATAACTTGCAATATTAAACGGCACACCTAAAAACATGTCTGCACTCCGTTGATACATCTGACAGGACAGTCGACCATTTGTTGAAACATAGAACTGCGACATTACATGGCAGGGAGGGAGCGCCATAGAATCAATTTTTTCAACATTCCATGCGCTCAATATGTGTCTTCGGCCATTAGGATTAGATTGAAGATCATTGATCAGTTTTTTAATTTGATCAACACCTGCCCAATTTCTCCATTGGACGCCATATACTGGGCCCAGTTTTTTAGTAGTCGAAGTATTTTCATAGCCAAGCTCAACACCTTGATTATCTGCGTTGTCTGTCCAAATGGTTGAAAACCTACTTAAATCGGTTAGCTCAGATCTATCTTTTTGGAATCGAATTTCTGCCAGCCTGCGCTCATCATCAGATCCTTCTAAAAACCACAACAGCTCAGACACCACTCCTTTCCATGCAAGGGACTTGGTTGTAACGGCAGGGAAGCCTTCTTCAAGATTAAAGCGGATTTGATGGCCAAAAGATGAAATAACACCAGTGCCAGTTCTGTCTCCACGATCCTCGCCATGTCGCAAAATATAGTCTAAAAGCTCAAGATATTGCTTCATTTCTTCTTAATGATTTTGTTAGTAGTATGAGCCCAATTATAACCATGGGGATGCTAAGAAGTTGGCCCATGCTTAATTGTAATGCAACAAAACCCATGTGAGAATCAGGCTGCCTAAAGTATTCAATAAAAAATCTTATTAATCCATATGCTATTAAAAAACTCCCACTGATAACCCCGTGTTTATTAGTTTTTGTACCAATAAATATCAGTAGAATAAAGAGAAATAAGCCCTCAAAGAATGCTTCATAGAGTTGAGAGGGATGTCTTGTAAACCCATAGGGATCTGTTGGGAAAATAAAACCCCAGGTCCCATCAGTGGGCCTGCCATACAATTCTCCATTTAAAAAGTTTCCAATTCTTACTAAGCCAAGCCCGATTGGCATAGCCATACATATAGCGTCAGCAAGTCTAAGAAAAGAAATTCGATGTTGGTAGGAGTAGATAAAAAGACTTACTATCACGCCCATTAAACCGCCATGAAAACTTAAACCGCCCTCCCATATAAAAAATAAACTTAACGGATTTGATGCTAGTTGACCAAAACCATAAAAAAACATGTAACCACATCTGCCGCCAAGCATGGCGCCAAATATTAACCCATATAAAAACACAATATCATTTACTTGATCGGTGCTTAATTTTAATTCTCCAATGATTTGATGCTTTTTTAGATATTGAAAAATGAAAATAGCTGATAAGACCCATGTGACAGCGTAATATTGGATTCTAATCCAGCCAATTTCAATTAAGCTAGGGTTATTGAAAAAATCTGACAACTCGATGATCAATTTGCTACTACCAAAATTCCTACCAAAATTAGAAATATACCAAAGGATACTTTCAGCGCTTTTTCAGAAATAGAGTGACTAATATTAGCTCCTAGTTTGGCTGTAAAAATACTAGCTAATGAAATTGATATAACAGCTGGCCAAAAAACATACCCAACAGCTCCTGAGGGGAGGTTTACTTCAACAGTTTGTCCATAATACATGTATCCAATTGCTCCTGCAGCAGCAATGGGAACCCCACAAGCTGCAGCGGTTCCAATTCCTTGTCGAATATTATAGCCTCCAGCAATCATTAACGGAGTTGTAAATGAACCGCCTCCAATACCAATAATTGATGATAAAAATCCTATCCATGATCCATGCCCTGGAACCATAAATTTCGAAAGAGATATGAACCCTTTATCTTTTTTTGCAAGAGCTTGTGTCAAGCCTGAGATCATTTCTATACCAATAACTATAAGGAAAATTGTTATAATCCACTTTAAATTTTCATTTGAAAGAGTTGCTGCATATCCAGCTCCAATCACAGCACCCACAATCATGCCTACAGATAACGGCATAACCAATGACCATTCCACACTTCTTTTGTTGTGATGCGAAAGGGCAGAGGAGATAGCGGAAAAGAATATGCTTGCCAGCGATGTTCCTATCGCCATAAGCACAATAATAGAGCTCTCAAAACCCATGCCGTAAAAAATAAAAATAAGAGATGGGACCAATATGCTGCCTCCACCAATTCCAAACATACCAGCAAGCAATCCTGTGCATGCACCAAGCGAAAGATAAATAAAAATTTCAATCATTATGTAATTGTATATATGCTGGAAGGAATTCATTTAGGACACTTCTATAGACATTTTGTTTAAAGGGAACAACACTGGCTAAAGCATGCCAGTAGGTTGACCATTTATATTCTACAAATTCTTGTGGCACCTCATTCAAGAGATTGATTTTTAGTTCTGTGTTAGCTTTCAGCATGTACCATTTTTGAGTTTGACCTTTAAAATTTTTTAAACTTTTGGGCCATGGTTGGTACTTCACTGGTAAGTCATAGTGGTACCAATACTTACTTTCTTTAATAACTTTGACTTGATTTTTTTTAATGCCCACTTCTTCATATAGTTCTCTATAAGCTGCTTTGATATTAGATTCACCGGCATCAATTCCACCTTGTGGGAATTGCCAAGTTTTTTTACTTTTTCTTCTGCAGATTAATAGCTGGTTTTTTTTATCTAAGACAATTAAGCCAACATTTTTTCTGTAAGATTTATCATTCATGTTAGATTAACTCCTTATGAGCAAGCCTGATTTAGCAATTTTTGACTTAGATAATACCATTCTAAATGGCGATTCAGATTATTCGATGATTAATTACTTGGTAGATATAAATCTTCTGGATGAAACTGCCAAGCTTAAAAACGATGAATTCATTAAAGACTATCATCAAGGCCAGCTAGATTTTAATGAATATACAACTTTTGCCTTAAAGCCCTACAAGGGTTTGACTGAAGATGAAATAAATACAATTATCTCGCCTTTTGTTGAGAAGATTATTGAACCAATGATCAATATTTTTGCACTTAAGTTAATTCATGATCATCATGACAAAGGCGACATCATTTTACTTGCAAGTGCGACAAATGAATTAATTGTTAAGCCAATAGCGCGAAGACTGGAAATTGATCATGTGATAGGCACACGGGTTGAGTTTAAAGACAGCAAATGCTCAGGTGAGTTTATTTCTCCATCTGCCTTAGGCGAGGGTAAGTTAAAATTAGTAGAAACCTGGATGAAAGCCCATCAATACAATAATTTTTCACAAGTGACCTTTTATTCAGACTCGATTAATGATCTACCATTGTTGGAGGCAGTTGAATTTCCAAAAGCGGTAAATCCAGATACAAAACTTGAGGCAATATCTAATGAGAGGGGCTGGGAAGTAATCTATCTGCCGCTAATTTAATTTTCTTCTTGATAATCTGACATGGAAGGGCAAGAGCACATCAGGTTCTTGTCACCATAGACATTGTCAACTCTTCCAATAGGCGGCCAATATTTATTCCTGCCTTTTAGCTCTGCTGGATAAGCAGCTATAGAGCGAGAATATTTATATTGCCAATTATCGCTGGTCACTTTTTCAGCGCAATGCGGGGCGTTTCTCAGGGGGCTATCCTCAACAGAGTATGTTCCCTCTTCGATTTGGTTAATTTCATTACGAATGCTAATCATTGCTTCAATAAATCGATCTAACTCCACTAATGATTCGCTCTCAGTGGGTTCAATCATTAGTGTTCCAGGAACTGGGAATGACATAGTGGGAGCATGAAACCCAAAATCTATTAATCGCTTAGCGATATCATCAACCTCAACCCCACATAATTCTTTTAAGGGCCTGATATCAAGAATGCATTCATGTGCAATTAAGCCATTTTTTCCTGTATATAAGATTTTATAGTGTGAACTCAATTTTTGGGCAATATAATTGGCACTGAGAATTGCAACTTGTGTAGCTTTTCTAAGCCCGGATGCTCCCATCATTTGAATATACATCCAACTGATTGGAAGAATAGAAGCGCTGCCAAAATTTGTAGCTGCAACTGGCCCAACATTTTTTGATGTTTGTTTATAGGTGAGAGGATCAGATGGTAAATGTGGGGCTAAATCTTCAACAACGCCAATCGGGCCAACGCCGGGTCCACCGCCTCCATGAGGAATGCAGAAAGTCTTGTGGAGATTGAGGTGAGACACATCACCCCCAAATTCCCCAGGTTTACATAAACCAACCATCGCATTTAGGTTGGCTCCATCGATATAAACCTTCCCGCCATGATCATGGATAATCTTGCATACTTCGCTCACTGTTGTCTCAAAGACTCCATGCGTTGAAGGGTAGGTAATCATGATGGCAGCCAATTCATTAGAATGATGAGTAGCTTTTTCTTTTAAATCCTCAAGATCAATGTTTCCTTTTTTATCACAACTGATTGGCACCACCTTCATGCCAGCCATTTGTGCAGATGCAGGGTTTGTTCCGTGAGCTGATTCAGGAATCAAGCAAATCTTTCTTTGTTGATCTCCATTGCTTCTATGAAATGCATCTATTGCCAATAAGCCAGCATATTCTCCTTGAGAGCCTGCATTTGGTTGCAAAGATACAGCTGCATAACCAGTGATCTCAGAAAGTTTTGCTTCCAGGTCTTTTATTAAAATTTTATATCCAGCTACCTGATCTTGGGGAGCATAGGGATGAATATTTGAGAATTCTTCCCAGCCAACCGGAATCATTTCGGATGTAGCATTTAATTTCATGGTGCATGAGCCCAAAGGAATCATGGCTCTATCCAAGGCAATGTCTTTATCGCACAGCTTTCTTATATACCTCAGCATCTCTGTTTCAGTTCGATACAAGTGAAACACTGGGTGAGTAAGATATTCAGATGATCTTAGGATATTATTAGGCAGGTCAAAGCTTGAAACAGCCTTCTCTTTTTTTGTGATGCCTTTAAAAAGTTTTGCTATGCTCTGAACCTCTAGGTCTGAGGTGGTTTCATCCAATGAAATACTAATATGATTTTCATCCAGCATTCTAATATTCATCAGTTGTTTTTGAGCTGCTGAAAAAACTTCTTTGGTTTGGGATTTAGTATGAACAGTTACAGTGTCAAAAAAATTAGAAGACCTCAGCGCATATCCAAGTTCATTAATTTCTTTTGCCAAAGCAATTGCTTTTAAGTGAACAGATTGAGCAATTTGTTTTAAGCCTTCTGGACCATGGTATGCAGCATAAAATCCAGCCATGATGGCTAAGAGTGCCTGAGCAGTACAAATATTACTCGTGGCCTTTTCGCGTCTTATGTGTTGTTCTCTGGTTTGCAAGGCTAATCTATAGGCCGTTCTTCCATCTGCATCAATTGATGCTCCGATCAATCTTCCTGGCAAGGATCTTTTATATTGCTCTTTTGTAGCCATAAATGCTGCATGTGGTCCGCCAAATCCCAGGGGAACCCCAAATCTTTGTGAGCTTCCGATTGCAATATCAGCTCCTAACTCACCTGGGCTCTTTAGCATGGTTAGCGCTAATAAGTCTGTTGCCATGATTACCAGCCCATTGTTATCATGAATGCTTTTAATCTCTTGAGAGAAATCAGTAATCGCGCCATCATTACCAGGATATTGGAGCAAAGCTCCAAAATATGTGTCTTCTGTTAGATCGATCAATTTTTGCGGGTTACCAACCATAACCTCAATTCCAATCGGTTTTGCCCTGGCTGTAACCACCGAGATTGTTTGAGGAAAACAGTTTTGATCTATAAAAAATTTTTGCGACTTAGATTTACCAACCCTATGTGCAAGGGTCATTGATTCTGCGGCTGCAGTAGCCTCATCAAGCAACGATGCATTGGCTATTTCAAATCCCGTGAGGTCTCCAACCATGGTTTGAAAATTAATCAGCGCCTCTAATCTGCCTTGTGAGATTTCTGCTTGATAGGGGGTATAGGAGGTGTACCACCCTGGGTTTTCAAAAACATTCCTTAAAATAACTTTGGGTGTGATGGTTCCATAGTAACCCTGCCCAATGAACGATCGATAAACGGAGTTTGCCTTAGATATTTCTTTGATTGCTTTTAGAGCATCTTCCTCAGACATGGCATCATTCAATTCAAGCTTTTGGTCAATAAAGATATTTTCGGGCAGTACAGATTTTGAGAACTCTTCTAAGTCCTTGTACCCCAGTTGATCAAGAAGACTTTCAATATCTGCCTGACTTAAGCCAATGTGTCTTAGTGCAAAGCTATTAAAATTTTCCATAATTGTTGTCTATATTAAAGACTGACTAACTCCGCTCAGGAGATTTTTTTGGTTTAGAACTAGTCTTCGCAGGCGTCACTATAATCTTCGGGAGAGAGCAAATTATCAAACTCTCCCATATCAGAGGGATTTAATTTATAGAACCACCCATCTTCATAGGGAGAAGAATTTATTATTTCTGGTTGATCTTCAAGTAACGGATTGACCTCTATCACCTCGCCAGAAAGCGGCGAGTACACATCTGAGGCAGCTTTCACAGATTCAACGATAGCAGCATCGCTTTCAGCATCTACTGATTGCCCAACTTCGGGCAATTCAACGAAGACAATATCTCCCAAAAGATCTTGCGCATGGTCACTAATACCGATGGTAATGGTGCCATCTGATTCAACTCTAGCCCATTCATGAGAGGGAAGAAATTTTAGATCTGCAGGTATGTCATTCATACTGAGATTTTACCTCGTTCAATGAATCTAGGCGATACAAAATCTATATTAAACATCTTATTTCTTATCATGACCTTTCCATCTTTCTTATAACCTTGATCAACTCTTGCAAGGCCAATGCTAGATTGGAGTGTCGGTGAATACGAGCCACTTAAAACAACTCCTTTGCCCTCATCATGAGTTACCTCATAGCCAGATCTGAGAACTCCTTTGTCTCGAAGGATAATCCCAACTATTTTTTGTGATTTGCTTTGATCGATTGATAAGAGGGCCTCTTTACCAATGAATTGACGATTCTCATCAGTCATATCAATAGTCCAACCTAAATTTGATTCATATGGATGATTCTCAATTGTCATATCATTACCATATAAATTAAGGCCAGCTTCTAGTCTTAGGGTATCTCGAGCCCCTAAACCAATAGGCGTACATCCCAGCCTTAAGGCTTGATCCCAAAGCTGATTGATATCCACGGAGGGAACAATTATCTCAAGCCCATCTTCGCCAGTGTATCCAGTTCTTGCATATAATTTATCGCCATCAAACATGCATCCAAATGATCGAAGATTATTCACTTGAGGATTAATCCCTTCGATTGATAGAATTTTATTTAGCGCATCAGGACCTTGGATGGCTAAGATTCCCATATCAGATCTTTCAACAACTTCTACACCGAATTCAACAGCATGCTTTTCATACCATTGTCGGTTTTGTTCACGTGTTGAACAATTTGAAACCAGCCTAAATTTATCCTGGGCATGATAAATAATCAGATCATCTAAAATCCCACCTTCTTCATTCAGCAGGGCACCATAAATTGCTCTGTCATCATTGCAGATTTTTTTGATGTCATTTGCAAAGATTTTTTCAAAGAAAGCAACTTGATCACCGCCCTTAAAATCAAACACTGACATGTGCGACACATCAAAAATTCCAGCCGTATTTCTTACCGCATGATGCTCTTCAATAAGGGAGGTATAACTAATTGGCATTTCCCAATGAGAAAAGTTGACCATTTTTGCGCCTAATTTAATATGCGCATTATTGAGGGCAGTTTTGTTCATTATTTAGTAAATAGAGGCTCTTCAGTAATCAGATTATACCAACATTTTAACAAGCAACATTTAATTAACTCCCTAACTTCTTTGTGCTAACCTACATGAGAATAATTCTCATTAAAAAAGAAAAAAAGGAAGAAAAATGGCTGAATTTATCATTGTTTTTAGAGAAGTCTTGGAAGCATCTTTGGTTGTGGGGATCATATATTTGCTTATTGAAAAGACTAATCAAACTGCTCATTTTACCAAGCTTTGGTATGGTGTTTTTGCTTCTATATTGGCAAGTATTGCGGTTGGTTTTATGGTCATACAAGCCAAAAATGCTCTCGGGAATAACTCCACTCAAGCTTTATTTGAAGCAATCTTCCTATACTTAACAGCATTCTTGATTTGGTATGTAATTTTCTGGCTTTCTAAAAATGTGAGTGACAAAAAAGTATTAGAGGGCCAAGCTCTAAATGCCATGGAGATATCTTCATGGGGTATATTTTTTGTCGTCTTTTTTGCAATTTTACGTGAAGGTTTTGAGACTGCTATTTTTTTAATTTCTAGCTTTTCAATTACTGGTACTTTTTCATACATTGGATTTATTGTAGGCGCAGCTCTTGCCATTTTAATTGGTTACTTGATTGTTACCCAAGGAAGAAAAATTGATTTACGAAGTGTCTTTAAATACACAACTCTATTACTTGTTTTTCTTTCGGCAGGCATGATTGCATATGGAACCCATGAAGCAGAAGAATATCTAGTGAAATCAGAGCAGATAGACAAATCTGAGATTTACCGTGTGTGGGATATCTTAGAGCCAACCAAATCTGCAGAGACTGGTAAAACGATTTATCATCCATTTCATGACAAAGGTTCAATAGGATTATTCTTAAAAGGCTTTTTTGGATATAACAGCAACCCCAATATTCCAGAGGTAATCTTATGGTTTTTGGCTATGTTATTTGGGCTTAATATGTGGAGACGCTTCTACTATTAATTAGGATTCAAGTTGATCCATATTTTTAATTGCTTTTTCCATCTGTCTTTCCCGAGTAGCATGCTCGTTAACAGCTTTGAGCATTGCATCAGCCCGTTTCTGGAGATCTTCTGTAGAGCCGCCAAAGTTTAAAAATTCCTTTTTAAGCTTCCCAAATTCTTGCATGATTTCACTGGCTCTTTCATTTAAAGCTAGCGTTCTAAAGCCCATGTGGACGCTGATCAAATAAGCGGCAAGAGAGTTAGGCCCCATGATCAGCACTCTGTGATCTCTAAAAATTTCTTCTCTAAGGTTGGCTATTGAGTCTATTAGTTGCATAAGAGATTCGCTGGGAATATACATGACACCAAGTTCGATGGTTATGCCTGACTGCATGTATTTAATATTAATGTCTTTTGCATCGCTGAGGACATGCCGTTTAATATCATCTTTTGATTTTTTTACTAATTGCTGATCTTGTGCATCCACTGCCAAAAGATAATTATCAAACAGACCTGAAGGGAATTTTGCGTCTATGGGTAATAACAAACCTTCGGGAAGTTTGATTGCAAATTCAACCCTTTTACCTGAGCCAGGTATTACTTCTGCATTGGCTATAAATTGATTGGAGTGAAATATATCTTTAATGATTGCTTCAAGAGACCACTCCCCAAATTTACCAGCCAAGGTCCCCCCTGATAGGTACCTGTTAAGTTTATTGAGCGGATCTTGGAATGATTGAATATCTTTTGTTAAATCAAATAATGTGGCTTCTTGTCGCTCTACTGCTTTATCTATGTCTCTTAGTGATTCTTTAGAATCAGAGCTTTGTGAGCCATCCTTAATATTAAGATAGATAAGGAACCCCAATAACAGGATTATCACTATCAAAAGAATCCATATATATTCCACTTACAAATTTATCCTATAAAATATATTTACTTATACACCCAATGATACTATGGATGAATCTCTGGAATCTAAATTTGCAGCTTTAAAATCTAAAAATCTAAAGATTGATCTAACTCGCGGCAAACCAGGCTCTGATCAATTAGATCTCTCAAATGATCTTTTGAGCATGACAGTCCCGGCCAGGAGCGAAAGTGGAGTAGATGTTCGAAATTATGGCGATCCTCTAGGAATACCAGAAGCAAGAAATCTGGGAGGCGAGCTACTATCGGCACCCATGGATAATACTTTGGTTGGAGAGCAATCCAGTTTGCTTCTCATCTATCAACTCATTCTTGCAAACCATCTTTTCGGTTTAGAGAAGCCATGGAGAGAACAAAAAAATTTGAAATTCATTTGTCCCGTTCCAGGCTTTGATAGGCATTTCAGATTGCTGGATGATTTTGGCATAGAAATGTTGCCAGTTCCGTTGACTGGATCTGGAATTGATATTGATACATTTAAAGCATTGCTTGCAGAGCATGAGAACATAAAAGGCATCATATGTGTTCCACGGCACTCTAATCCAACTGGCGATATTTATTCGGATGAAAATATGTCAAAGATAATGGAAGCCGGTAAGGCTTACTCAAGTGAATTTCTATTTATTTTAGATCATGCATATTTATTGCATGACTTTGCACCAACCTTGAATCAAACGCCGTCATGGGAGCTAGCTAAGAAGTGTGATGTCCTAGATCAAACAGCAATATTTTGTTCTTTTTCAAAGGTCACATTTGGGGGAGGTGGATTATCTTTCGCTGCTGCTGGTACAAAGCTTTTTAATCTTTTGGTGAGACAAAGAGCTTCCATGATTGTTTGCTCAGATAAGGTGAATCAGATGCGCCATGTTGGATTTCTTCAAAACAAGACCGATGTTTTAAATCATATGAACAAGCATGCAAATTTAGTCAAACCAAAATTTGAAGTAGCTTTTAAAGCATTGGACTCTTTAAACTCTGAAATAGGCAGTTACAAAAAACCAACGGGGGGATATTTTATCTCATACAACACCAACAAACCCATTGCCAAAAGGGTTATAGCACTTTGCGAAGAGGCCGGAGTTTTGATAACTCCTGCTGGGTCTACCTATCCGCATTTTAATGATCCAGCGGACTCAAATATTAGATTAGCCCCAACTTTCTTAGGTTTGGAAGACTTAAAAGAGGCGATGGAGGTTTTTACAACCTCCCTGCAAATAGCTTTTGAGGAATAGATTAGTTAACCGCTCTTGAGAGAGGCACAAATCTCCCATCCTCAAAATGAGAAAATAAATTCTTAATCTCAGGATGTTTTGGCAATTCTTCTGAGGGGTCATCAACTAAATTCTGCTCGGATACATAGGCAACATAAAAGATATGGCCATTTTCAGCAAAGAGATGGTAATAGGGTTGGTTTTTTCTTGGACGAATTGAGGCTGGTATCGATTGATACCATTCTTCTGTGTTGTTAAATTCTGGGTCCACATCAAATATGACCCCACGAAAATCTAGGAAACGATGCTTTACCACTGCACCAATGGCAAATTTTGTTTCAACCAGCTCTTGTTTTATATTATCCATATACTTAACTTAATCATATCAAATTTTTGGAGCAAGCCATGCTAGTAACCAGCACACCATCGATAGAAGGGAAACAAATTGATTCTTACCTTGGGATAGTTATGGGCAGCACTGTTCGAGCTCGCCACCTAGGCACCGATATCTTAGCAACATTAAAAAATATAGTTGGAGGTGAATTAAAAAGTTATTCAATTCTCTTAAGACAAGCAAGAAAAGAGGCCATGGAAAGAATGATTAAAGATGCTGAAGACAAGGGCGCAGATGCCGTGGTGAATTTTAGGTATGAAACTTCAACCATAGCAGCAGCGGCCTCAGAGGTTATAGCGTACGGAACGGCAGTCACATTTGAAGATTGACTCTATCAAAGTATTTGGCGAGCGGCATAGTGGGACCAATGCTATAGGCTACTTTGCTGGAAAAAATTTCAATTTAAAGTTTCAGCATTATGATTTTTTGGGTTGGAAGCACAGACTTGCACCAAAAAAAGATGAGTGGTCAAAATTTGATGTTCAGAATTGTTTATTTATTTTCTGTATGCGCAATCCTTATTCATGGATTCAAGCCATGCACAGAGAACCCTATTATGACCATTACCCCAAAATAAAGGATTTATCTTTAGAGGAATTTGTTCAATTTTCTATTGAAGATTATGAGAACAGTATTGCAATGTGGAATCAGAAGAATGATTCTTATTTCAGAATGTCATGTGAAGTTCCTAATTCAATTATTATAAATGTTGAAGACTTTCATGCTGACCAAAATACATTCCATAAAAATCTAGCTGATTTGTTGAATAGGCAAGATTTACCTCTAATGAAAATGAATGATTATGTAAATGGAAGAGGACGGCATGCAAAAAAAGATATTACAGCATCATTGGAGGTTCCCTATTTAGATAAGAAAGTGATTCAAAGGATTAACTCTTTTTTATCTTTAGAAACCATGAAAAAATGTAATTACAGACTCCTTACTTAAACTGAGATATAAATGAATAAAACTGAAAAAACAGCGTTTAGAGAAAGCGTGATTGTAGTAATGATGGGAATGGTTATTAATTTTCCTCTTCAAACATTTTTACTTTGGCTCACTATTGATAATTGGAGCTGGACTAATACGCTATTAATTTCTATTTTCACCCAAACTATCCTCACCCTAGTAGCTTTGATCAGAGTTTATTCAATACGCATGAGGTTTACGCGGGGCAAGTTTTAAGAGTTTTTTAGCGCAAGCTGTTCTTTGATGATGGCGTGAGACTCTTTGGTAATTTTATATCTGGCATAGAAGAAAACAGCAATGAGCCCCCAAATCATTGCAAACGGACCATCAACTAATCCTAAATTAAAGATTGTTTCTTCCGGTATCTCCCCGGGGACAGCATTCTCAGGAAAAGCTATAAAATCTAATGCAACCCCAGCTATGACATGCCCAATACCATTTGATGTTTTGCTAAAGAAAGCTCGAGCCGCATAAAAAACACCTTCTTGTCTAATGCCTGTATTGAGTTCATGCTCATCTGCTATATCTGCCAGTGCTGACATAACACTAATGTGCAAGATAGAGCCACATGCTGATGCAACAGATCCCAAGCATATAATCATCATCACCAATTCCCATGAGCCTCGTTCAGGAGCAAAGCCTAACAGAGCAATATTAGCCGAGGCCGACCAAAAAATAGTCAGACCAAGAACCGTGGCCACAATAACAATAGGTTTATCAAATCTTTGATGGAGTTTTGCTGTCAGTATGAATCCAAAAGCATACCCAATAATATTGTTTATGATCAGCCAACCAATTTGTATAGGAGACAATTCCCAAAAAAATGTTCCCATGTAAATACCCAATGTTTCATGTGTTCCTATGAGCATGGAAAGAAAAAACATGCCAACAAGCAGACGAGCATAGTTTCTATTAGTAATAGCGCCATAAATATCTTTGAATAAATCTGTAATTTTTATGCGAGATGCATTTTTAGAGGGCTGCTTTAAGTAGGGGATTCTATCTTTAGTAAAATAAGCTGAAGAGAGAATGCAAAGTGAAATTAGCACCATGCTAAAAATTGCTATGGGTGTATAGGACTCTTGATAGAGTTGTCCAATTTTTTCTCCTGCAAAGTAGGGGAAGATTAAAAACCATACAAATATATGCATGATAATCACACCCATATATCCAAAAAGATTGTTGTAGCTCATGACTCGACTGCGTTCAAAATAATCGTCAGATAGCTCGGCTCCTAATGCCAAATGAGGCACTGCAAATAAAGTAATGCTCAGTCGCAGTAAGATCGTTGAAAAAATCAGCCAGCCAAAGAGACCATACTCCGATAACCCATCTGGTGGAAAAAACATTAGATAGATTGCTATGACTGTAGGGAAAGGTGCAGCGAACATGAAGGGATGCCTGCGTCCAAGCTTAGATATAAATCGATCTGATATAGATCCCATGATAGGATCAGAAAGAGCATCAAAAATAATAGCTATTAAAACTGCCAAGCCTGTCAGCGAGCCAGATAGACCAAGGACTTGATTATAAAAAAAGAAGGTCAGACCTGCAAAAACCCAATTGGTTGCACCTTCGCCTGTGGCACCTACACCAAAAGCTAATTTTGTTTTGATTGTTAGTTTATCTGGGCTCAAGTTAATCCTTTTAATTCATTCTAGCCTTGAAAGCTCCATTAGGTAAAATAACTTCATGAAATTGAAAATGTATCAAGTTGATGCTTTTGCTGATAAATTATTTTCAGGTAATCCTGCTGCAGTTGTCATCCTAGAATCGCCACTCAAAGATGAGGTCATGCAATCAATAGCCGAAGAAAACAATTTATCCGAAACAGCATTTGTCAGCATCCATGAAAATCCGCTTTCGATAAGATGGTTTACGCCATCAATTGAAGTAGATCTTTGTGGCCATGCCACTTTGGCAAGCGCTCGAATACTTTTTGATTACTATTCTGACTTAGCTGGAGAGGAAATTAATCTTCATTCTAAAAGCGGAGTTTTAAAAATCACTCAGGTTGAGGGCGGGCTTTGTCTTAATTTTCCTAGCGATCAACCGGCTGCGATTGAATTAGACCCCTTATTTTTTGAAATATTGGGCATTCAGCCATTATTGTTGCTTAGGGGTAAAGATGATTATTTGGCAGTTTTTAAAAATCAAAAACAAATCGAAAACATGCAGCCTAATTTCTCCCTTCTTAAAAAAGTAGATGGCAGAGGTCTTGTAATATCTGCCCCTGGAGATGAGGTAGATTTTGTTTCGAGGTGTTTTTACCCAGAAGCTGGCATAGAAGAGGATCCTGTAACAGGATCAGCACATACGATGTTGACCCCTTATTGGGCTAACCAATTGAATAAAGATGAGCTTGAAGCACATCAACTCTCCAAACGAGGAGGCAGATTAAATTGCAGATTAGCAAATGATAGGGTGTATATTTCTGGTAGCAGCGTAATTTTTTTTGAAGGGGCTATCTCAATCGTTTAAACTCTAACTTTAATAATTTCGGAGAGAATTTATGACGACTTATATTATTGCCGCTTTATTGCTAGCTTTACTTCAAACCTGGCTTATCCCAGCATCTTTCAACATGAAAAATTTTCCTTGGTTGGGCTCGAACAGAGATGAACCTATGCCTCATGAGTTAACAGTTATGGCTGGGAGAGCCATGAGAGCGAATACAAATTTACAAGAAACTTTGCCAATATTTTTAGCATTGGCTCTTTTGTCCATGCACTTAACTGTTGATGTGACTGGTCTGGCATTTTGGTGGCTTGCATTAAGAGTAGGACATGTCATTACATACATAGCTGGCTTTGCAAGAGTCAGAACATTGCTTTGGCTTGGTTCAATTGTTTGCTTGGTGATGATGGCAATGGCATTAATTTAGAACAGTTTTAATTTCAAAAAAAGGGGGCTTTAGCCCCCTTTTTTAATTAAAAAAAAATTATCCTAGGTTATCTTATTCTCTAACTATTAGGATTGATTAGGAATTTTTCTCCGGTGGCTTGTTTTGCATATACCATCAAGGATTCAAGAGTTAGAGCCTTTTCAAGAGAGACTTCTTGAGTATATTTACTTGCAAAAGTAGTTTTGATTTCGTTTGCAACTCGAGCCTGAAGCTCGCCAACTTTTTCAAAGCCAACTTTGCCTAGAAACGGCGTTAATAAAAATCCGCCAATCCCCCAATACATTCCAAAGCTTCTATTATTTGGCAGCGTAATCCCTGACTGATTGAGTGCTCCATATATATAGACTTGTTTATGATCTGTAGATCCATAGGGGCTATATTCTGTCGCATTTTTTCTTGCTGCAACTTCCATACAAGTAAGAATTTTTCCAGCCAATTCTCCACCGCCAGTCGCGTCAAAGGCAAGAGTGGCTTTTGTTTCAGTGATAGCTGACGTTAATTGCTCCATGAAGTCATCATCAGATGAGTTACACACAAACTCTGCGCCAATAGATTTCAACAGATCAACATGTTCTTGCTTGCGAACAATATTTACGAGCTGAACCCCATCATCTACACATATTTTTACAAGCATTTGACCCAAATTAGAGGCTGCAGCTGTGTGGACAAGCGCTGAGTGTCCTTCCATTTTCATGGTTTCAATCATAGCAAGAGCAGTGAGAGGATTTACAAAGCTTGATGCACAATCTCGAGGCTCAGTTCCTTCATTCATGATCATGCAGCTAGCTGCAGGCAGACATCTATATTGAGAATACATTCCGCCCCCAACAACGCTTACGACCTTGCCTAGTAATTCTTGTGCATTTGCTCCAGCTTCAATAACCACTCCAGACCCTTCATTACCCACTGGCATCGGTTTATTGAGTCTTGGTTTCATGGCGCCCATAATTGCTTCTGGAACATCCATTATGATTTTTGAGTCTTCAGCTTTGAGTGTATTGATATCGCCCGGCCCAATCAATAAACCCAAATCAGAGGGGTTAATGGGAGTCGCTTCTATTTGAATCAGCACCTCATCATCACCCGGAACAGGGCGCTCAGACTCAGTAATGGCTATTTCTAGTTTTCCAGCATCAGTTACAGTAGAAGTAATTTGTTTATTTGTACTCATTTTATCTCCTCAAGTGATTTAAATAGTAATATCTATAAGGCACTATACAACTTAGAGCACGCTTTAAGTCAAGGAAAATCATTAAATGAGCGATTATAGAAATCATATTGGAATTATAGGGGGAGGGATAGCAGGTTTAACACTTGGGTGCGCTCTTTTGAAACAGGACATTCCAGCAATTATCTTTGAAAAGATGCCAGAAGAAACTTCGCATGGTGCTGCAATTAGCCTTTCTTCGAATGCACTGCGCTTGTTAGATAGACTAGAGATTTACAATGATTTAAAGAATCAATCATTTGTTCATTCTGCCGCTTCAATTCAAGGGCCACAAAAGGAAATATCCTCATTCCCAACACCAGAGGTCTTAACAACACGTCGACAAACATTAATGTCATTGCTGTATACCCGATACATAAATCTAGGTGGAGAGATTTTTAACCACCATGATTTTGCCAGCTTTGATGTGGCTAAATGCGAAGTTACATTTAATAATGAAAATAAATACACCCTTAAGCATTTAGCAGCATGCGATGGCATAAGGTCATCAATTCGAGATACTTTTTTTGCAGCTAATCAAGATCCTAAATATAGTGGCTATAGTGCCTGGAGGGGTATAGGTAAATCCAACCTTCAGAAAATCCATTTTGCACTTGGCCCTGACAGTCATATTGTTAGTTATCCAATCAATAAAGAAGGAGATGTTAGTTTTGTTGCAGTTAAGAAAGAAGATTATCAATTTAAAGAATCATGGAAAGAAGAGGGATCTATTTCAGATCTATTGGATGATTTTTCTGCTTATGATTCAAAAATATTTCCAGCGCTTGAAGACTCTGTAACACTTTATAAATGGGGGATCTATATCCGACCTCCTTTAAAATCAATGATTGCAAAAAATATCACTCTGCTTGGTGATGCTGCTCATCCCATGGTTCCATTCTTGGGGCAAGGTGCCTGCATGGCAATTGAAGATTCGTATTCATTTGCTATGGCTTGTAAAGAGCATATGGCTAACTTAGCAAATGCTCAAGAAGCTTATGATTATGTTCGCAGCAAGCGCACTAAAAAAATTCAGCAACTCTCAATGATGCAGGGCAAAGTCTATCATCTAAAAAACCCAGTATTAGTTGCCGCGAGGAATGCGGTAATGAGGCATACAAATATTCCAGGAAATGATTTAAAGAGAATTCATGATTATGACGCTCATGATGAAATGAAGATTTATCTAGCTTTTGGTGATCTTAGGAATACTAATTCCGGAATGGGTTTTTAGGTTAGTTATTTTTATCTTTTCAACCATTCTTTGTTAATGGATAAATTTTATATAGCTAGCTAATCTATATTTGGAAGATTGTCGTAGTCTAGTCCAGCATAAGGTAGCTGTTCCGCGATTGCATTGGGGTGCACAACAGAAATTACAATATCACTTCCATAATCGCCGCTAAAAAATTGTCCCAATCCAGTTGTTGGAGTGATATAAATTGTGGCGAATCTTCCCTCTTTTCCATAAACTAGTGAAATTTCTTCTGCAACTTTCGAGCTTAATAATACCCAACCAGTTTCAGGAGTAGAATTGCCATAAAATATTAAATTTTCTGCAGGACTATAACCAGACTCTAATACAATCCGTCCAGATATACCATTGCCTGTTCCCAAGACTACTGTTGGATCTTTTATAATTTCAGAATTTTTTGGTATTGGGAAATCTGAAAGAAGATAAGCAATAATTTTTCTTTGATTAACTTGATACTCATTTACAAAAAGTGTGCAACTTGAAAGAAAAGAAAATATTAAAGTAATAGAAAGTATTTTTTTCATAGTTAAATCTTAAAAATTTAATTGGTAACCTAGTTTAAATGAATTTTCTAGAATTTGGCTAGATGTGCCCTCAATAAAAATAGCGCTTTTATTATTTATGTTGTATAAAATTCCCAGACCAAATTTTTTATCAGAGTCATCAGCTAATTTTGCATCATAGGGCGGGCAGCTCAAAGCTCTGCAAACAGGATTGCCACTATCAATAATTATCGCTTCTTTTGACGCATCTATAAATATTTTTCCTTCCCAGTGATTGCTATTACCAAATCTAATTCCTGCAACAAAGCTAGCATGACTATCATCGCCTTCAAAGTTAAATCTTTCTCCATCAAAGTCAGAGGTTTTTATTCCCACTTCTGCAAAAACATCAAATAGATTCTTAACTTTGAGGCTTATATTCCCCGAAGATATATTGCCAATAAGGTCTCCTATCCCTATATGCGCGCCTATTCTTGCCGTATCAACAATCTTGTCGTAGGATTCTTTTTTGTAATCTATCCCATCTGCTTTTCTTTCTAGGGTGGCATAGAATGCCCCAGGTAAATCAATAGAAAAATTAATTGCAAATCCAGACTTATCAGATTCAATCAAATGAATTCCAAATGAGGTATATTTATAATCATTTGATGCTCTCATTGTCGCATTATCCTCAGCAGAGGAATAAATAGAGCAAAATATAAAAAAAATTGAAATAAAATATTTCATAAATTTATATTATCAGAACATATCATAGAAATAAT
>Ga0208425_1000153_pt1 | contig 24831 bp, 53 predicted proteins | sample DEB08_DNA_4_FD_185496 | JGI IMG/M metagenome (GOLD analysis project Ga0208425, IMG submission 185496) | Aqueous microbial communities from the Delaware River and Bay under freshwater to marine salinity gradient to study organic matter... | ecosystem: Environmental > Aquatic > Marine > Coastal ...
CCCCCCTATGGCCCATTAAAGGCTATATTGGATGGTATCTGTATAAAACCCCCCTATTTGCACTATCGACTGTTGTCGATATTATGCAGGGGTGACTTTAAAACCCTGTCAATCGCTATTGGCGATTGTCTTTATGTCGTTAATTGTCAGCAAAGCTGACTTTTTTTGTTGGTGATTAGATTCCATCAGTCTGGCGACGATGAAATATAATCATTGTTGATTATAATATCAGTAGTCAGTTAACTTTCGGCGAAATCGTTTGATTAATTGATTGCTGATATTGATATAACCTATTGATATTACTGTGATAGTTGATTGCTGATATATCAATAGACATACTAATAAGTGCTAATTCTAACCATATAGATAAGCACATCAAACAAGGAGGTGTATATGAAATCATATCAAGTAAAAATAGATATGGATAATAAATCATTATTAGATACTTTAACACATATAGTTGTAACAAAACTAGGTGTTAATCTAGGTCAAGTATATTACAATAGTGACATACATATAGCTAATTCAACCTGCGAAAAATTGCAGGAATTTGGCTTTAAAACTAAAATAATTAACAACCAATAAAAGGAGATAAATATGTTAAGTACAATCGTGTTAACACTATTAGGTGTATGGTTAACTTTAATGATAATTGGATGGATTATAGGAGGTGTATTCTCTTATAAAATGTGGAAATCCATACTATCAGATGACAAATCTAGTAAGTAATATAGTGTACCTAGCCTTAGTGTTAGGTATATTAAATATAATGTAAAGGAGATGATATGAACTATAATATACAATCAAAAGTAGAAGAATGTATAGATAATGAGATAAATTATTATCTTACTGAGTATGAGTTTTTCTGCCCAGCAGATCCAATACTTAAACTTAGGAATAAAATATACTCAAAGTTCGTTGTTGCGAGCAAAAACAAACTTTGTCAGAAAGGAGACAATAATGACTAAAGAAACTAAATATGTACCATATACGCAATCTAAATCATTAGAAGAACGTATAGCTTATGTTAAGGCTAATCCCGATAAATATAAGCCACATACTGAATGGTTAGAACAACCAGTAAAACAAAAAGATATATTTAATATGAAAAAAGAAATTGAAATTCTTAAAAAATATATCGATTCAATTAAACAATAATAACTAATAGCATTGCCTAGTCGCTTTGTAGGCTAGGCATTGCAAAATAAAGGAAATGATATGAATATATATGATTTAGCAGGAGTAAATGAGAGAGAGGCTATGGACTTAGAGTATAAAATAAGTGACTCTTTGGATCTATCGGAATTTACAGATAGAGAGCATAGACTCATATATCAATTAGCAGGTGCAGATTTACTAAACTCTAGCACAACTAGAGGATTAGTAATGTTATATGCTAAAAATATAATACAGGAGGACTAATGGGAATGCCAATACCCTTACAATATCAATATAAAATAAAAGTAAGTAAAGTTTATTATCGGACTATAGAAGGTAATAAAGAGGATACCTTACGTTTAGTTAATTATGATATTAATGATAATGATTACACTTCTTGGGATTTTCACCATAGTAGTGTAGAAATACTTAAAATAAAAAGAAAGGATCAATTAGATGACTAAGACACCCAAAGGTTTTACAGCAAAACAATATGCAAACCATTTATTATGGTTATCACAATTCACAGATTGCAAGGAGGTAAAGAGTGTACCGAGTCGTAATAAAAGGAAAGTTCAAAGAAAGACCAATAAATCTGACAAGAGCAGTTCAGCTCATGTATAGGCAGCCATTTACTGGATCTATTAAGAGTGAGCATATATCTTGGTGGAAACAATATTGGTTAAAATCAATTAACTTAGAAATAATAAAACCAAAGACAGGATGGATTACACTTGTCAAAGTATATAGAGAAGGAAAGCCATCTATAAGAGTAATAACTGTGCCAAACAGCTCCGACCAGCGAGAGCTGCTTGTCATGAAAAAACTATATGGAGTAAATAATGCGTAAAAACAATAAACAATTAAAAATACTAAAACAGATAGCTAAACAGCTATTATTACATAGAGTGTGGAATGGTAAAAACCAAGAGTCTATAGCTAATATTCTTGGAGTATCATTTCAACAATATCAAAAAGTTGAGAAATGTGAAAACAGAATATATGCACATCAGCTTATGGAAATATGCCAACACGAAAAATGGGATATTGATGTTATAGCAAATGCTGATCCAATGATCACGTTAGATGAGTGGTCTAAAGTTTCTAAACCAGTTCAAGCATCTGGTATAGATTCATCTTATAGTAACATAGTTAACAAATTTAATAAGATTGATAACAATGCTTACTGTAATTTTTATAGAATAAAAAAAGTTGAAACCATATTACCAATGAAAGGAGATTAATGAATGGAATTATTAGTTTGGCTCGCTTTTTGGCCTTTAGTATTGCTGGTGTAGCAGTAAGAAAAAGCTGGAATTGGCTTACAGCTGATGTCGATCCAATTCCTGGAACGAAAGAATTTGATGATGAATATCGTCAAGTAAAAGCAAAGTATATACGACTAACTAAAAAAAAGGAGGAATATAATGATGCGATTAAAAAAATTAGGTGATGTTGTTTTATCTACAGCAACATATCCTATTAGATTTTGCATAGGTGCTTATAAAGCTATTGATAAGCATATACCAGAATCTATTGAGTTACCAATTGAAATCAAAATAAAGGAGGATAAAGATGGAAACAGTAGAGACAAAACTTTCTTTGGAAGATAGAGTTTCAAAGAAAATGGGTTTAGCTAAATGGATACATGAATTGTATTATCAAAATGCTGAACTATTTCAATCAGATCCAAGATATAAAAGTTTGCCACAGTTTTTGCAAACATCTGGTATCTCGTCTACATTCATAGCTTTAAAAGAAGCATTGGATAAAAACAGAGATGCTAGAGAAACTGCTGAGCAATTAGTAGATATATCTAAATCTAAAACAAAGACTAAAAAGTCTGCGTAAACTAATAGGGCTAGGTGAAAGCCTGGCCCAAACTAATAGGAGATAATATGAAACCAATAAGAAAAGATGAGCAAGAGTATCTTAGAAATTATATTGCAGATAAATTTAGAGATAAACGATCTGCTTTAGAATCTGAGAGAGAGATTGATGTAGAGAAAGAATCTCAAAAAAACTATAAAAAGTTTGTTTCAATGTTAAAGATAGAGTCTTTAAAAAAACAAGCTGAAAAACTGCAAAAAGAATATGAATCTTTTAAAACTCAAAAAGAATTAATTGAGGAAGAAAAGCATAGAAAAGTAAGAGATGCAGTTAAGAAGCTAGAAGAACATATGACCAAATGGAAGAATATAAGAAGATGGGAAGATTTTCCTAGTTTTACTTCTTATAGTGGTACTGACATTAAATTAAATAATGTTGATAGTTATATAACTAAAGTTCTTCAAGAAGAAACTAGAAAAGCATATGATAATAGTTCTAAAGGTAGAGCTATTAAAGAGCTAGATGCACAACGTGAATCTTGTGAAAATGCTTTATATTCTGGATCATCACTTGGATCAGTTAGAGGGTACATACACAATGTATTGACTAAAGCTAAAATCCAAGATGAAATGCCTAGTCAATTAATGATTGAGTCTAAATAATAATTTGGCAAATGCCCGGCACTTTTGCTGGGCATTATGCCCTAAAAACAATAACCAATAGGAGTGAATATGGGATTTGATTTATATAGTACTGGAAAACATAAATCAGAAAAAGGTGAATACTTTAGAAATAATGTATGGTGGTGGAGACCACTTTGGGATTGGACTTACGAACAATGCCAAGACATTATTACACAAAAACAATATGAACAAGGTCAATACAATGATTGTTCTACAATAAATGCAGAAAGAGCAAACCAAATAGCTGATAGGTTATTGGATCGTTTAGATGATGCAAGAGCTTATCGTATAGCTATGGAGAATGATCATAAACCAAAAGAAAAATACAACAAGTTATTAACTGAAGCTGCTGAAATTTTTTACAATAAAATTGTAAATAAACAGAATGGTAAAATAACTTGTCCAGGCGACCTTAAAGAACTGGATAAAGATGCTTATGATAGATGGTCTGCATTGATGTTTGATATGCAATATCGTGAAACTTCTTATCCATTTCATGAAAACAACGTAAAAGAATTTGCTGAGTTCTGTAAAGAATCAGGTGGATTCACAATAGGATAATATATGCTGAAACAAGAAGAACAAGTAGAGTTATTAGATAAAGCTACAGATAAAGCACTTAAACAAGTAGAAAAAGAACGTAAAGGTAAAAAACGTAATTTTATTACTGAGTGGTTTAGATATGTAGAGCTTGTTTCTAAATTTATTAAAAAACAACTAAACTAGGAGGTAAAAATGGCAGATGATTTATATGATATAAGACATGCAATACAAGATTTTCTTGAAACTAAACTTCAAGGTGAAGTGCATGGTGCTGGATTAACTTTAAATGAACCAAGTAGAATGGCAGATATAGAAGTTAGTTTAGGTGATAATAAATATTTAATAACAATAGAGGAGCTATAATGTATAATGTAATAGTATGGAAAGATAACGATAATGAGGATATTCATGTGTTTAAAAACAAACCAACATTTAAAGATCTTTATCCATTGTTAGATTGTGATCTTATTGAGATACACAAAGGTTATAATCCTGAAGTAAGCAAAAGATCATTTGATATGTATTGCGATGAAGAAGCAAAACTTAAAGCTACTAATTATCCAAATAGACGTGCAACTCATGCTTGGTATACTTGGATGAAAAAAACTAATAGAATGTGTTTGCCAGGCGATGGTATCTCTGGAGCAGTTGCTATTATCAAAAAAGTTGATATAAAGCTGAAGGAGGCAGCATGATAAATAAAACGTTAAAAGATGTACTTGGTGATTGCCATAATCTTGTGGCTGAGCTAAGAGAAAAACTTAAAAAAAAATGTAATGATGTTTTAAGTTTGCGTAAAGAAATAGATCGTTTAAACGAAGAACTTCAATTATGTGAATTAAGATATTCAACAATTAAAAATAAAATAGATGAATATGTAAAAGATCCATTAAATAGGAGAATAGATGACGATACAAGATGAAATTATACAACATGTAATAAGTACTAATAAAGCTAAAAAGTTTAATAAAGAAAAAATTCAGAATGAATTAGATGATTGTTTAGAATGTCTTACAATTTTAGACAATGCTATTGAATCTACTTATTTTGATGATAAACATTCTTTGATTATGCAATCTTGGTGTAAAGAATATAAAACAAGATTAAATAATTTAAGAGAACAATTAAAGGATAATAATGGATAATTCAGTACAATTAAAAATGATGTTAGCTTCTAAGCAATTAGAAATTGATAAACTAAAACAAAAGATAAAGGAGATGGAAAATGATTCAAGCAGACAGCGAGATACTGAGACTAGAAAAACGTCAAAGAGGTCTACAAAGAGTAGCAACAGCGATTAATGATCTTACCATTTATGGTATATATCCAACTAATTTCCCAAGATTAGTTAAAGCTGCTGAACATTTTAAAGATCATTTGAAAGCAGAAATATCTGCAACTAAACAACGTATCATTGAAATTGGTGGTAATTCTATTGAAGAAATATATACAGATCCATTAAAGAGTGAAGCTCAGAAAGAACAAGATCAAGTTAATGATATGTATACTACAAAAGGTATTTAAAGTTTTACTGGTTAGGAACTAAGCCTTATTGAGGATCCAGGAAACCCTATTAAATTATTCCTGGTAAGTGAGTAACACTTTATAAACAAAGCCAGTTAAAAAATTCTGTAGAGTGAGTATGTGGATCCTATTAAAAACAAGTTATCTCACATATGGATACACCCATCTGGGAGACTAGATGGGTGGCTAAATTTCTGTAATTTTAATTACCCAAGATTTAGGTATCATAGTACGATCACCAAAAGTTAATGTACCATCATCTTCTTTATCATATGATGCAAACATTTTAATTGATGTACGATCTTTAGAGAAGATCCATCCTTCATTAACTGGATTAGCCAGTTTCATATTTTTAAATTCTTTTTCAGATGCCCAAGCACTATCAGATACACAATCTACCCATTCAACTCTATATTTAATATAAGGTATATCGTTAGAGTCTTTATCTTTTATAGATTTCTTTTTTTTAGTGTAACGTTTTTTTGTCATGAGCTGCCCAAATATAATCTTTATATTCTTCTATATCTTGATTTATGTTTTCTTCATCAAAAACTAATTGAAGATAAGTGCTATAAATTATAGCAAGAGCCATAGCATCTGCAGCTTTAATAGATAAATGTGGATTTTGTTCTTTTAAAAAATCACCAATAATTTCTGGTTTAACACCAGTAAGAAATTTATCTGAATATGGTTGTTTTACCTTCGGAAATTTATATATTTTTGTCATAAGAACATACCTCTAGCGAGGATAACTATATCTATTAATTGGGTTGCAGTAAAAATTCAATGTTGTTTTGTATCTTAGGTACAAGTTTATTATAAACATCTATCCATAGTTTAGAGTCATCATAAAAAAAATTCTTATTTTTCCACATATTTTGATGATGATCATAGAATATCTGACATATTGGTAAAGGATCTATATCAATTTTAGCCCAAAAATCACGTTCTGACATACCACAATTATGCAATTGATGATGATGCTTTACACATAGAGGTATGGTAAATTGATCACCTACTTTTTGGGATATACCACGAAATTGAGCATAAGTAATATGGTGTGCATTACATCCATATTGTTGACATATTAGACAAGGATTAGAAGCTACCCATTTAAGATATTTCTTATCTTTTATTTTTAGTTCCTTGTCCTTTAATAGTGTTTCGCACTTTCGTGTACCCATAATAAATACTTAATCTTGATAATCCTTCATGGACTCTATTAGATGCTTTACGTTCTGTCAAACCTAAATGATGAGCTATTTCAATTATTCCAAAATTATGCCAACAAAATAATTTCATAGTTTCTGCAATCATAGGACCAATTTCTTGGTCACATTCTTGCACAGAAAGTGCAGCTCCAAGAGCTGATGTAATATGATCACTATTCATACCATCAACTCGTTCTTTAAGATAATTACCTGAAGAACCACCCATGAGCTCACATGCTAATCTGTATCTAGATCCAGCTTCGTATTCTTCAATAGATATAAGATTTCTATGAAACATATACATTAGACGAGACTCTCTAATGTTTAACCAGATTTTTTTCTTATCTCTAATAGTAGAAATAAGTTCTGGTTTTTCAATTTTTCTCATAATTAGTTTTATAATCTTTTAAGTATTTATCAACAAAAGATTTAAAATTATTATTTTTAAAGTAAAATTTATTGAGTCGATATACTCTGTTTTTAGAACATTGATGATGTCGAGCAATAAGGCTTTTACACCCATACACTTTTGTAGGGTGCAATAGCCAACATAAGATTATAGATAAATTATATATCTTATATTCGTTACTGCATTTTATAGTTCTTTTACCTTTTAATATATCTAAAGATATGTTACAAGTAGAACTTAAATATTTTTGTATATTAATAACCATAAGGAGATGTCTATGAAAATCGAGTATCGTCATTCTGCTTCAAAAACTAATACGTTTATTGATAGTCCTGCGTTTTGGATTATCAATGAGTTATATGATTTTGAATCTAGCCCAAATGCTAGAATGATAATGGGCTTAGCAGCAGAAGATGCAGCTAATCACGCACTACAAAACCAAATCACCGATGAAGATTCTATCACAAATTTTGCTAAAACAAAATATTTAGAACATAATCGTGATGAGATGGATGACTTATTACCAACAGAACATATTGATGATGAATATGAATGGTCAGCTATTATTGCTAATAAGTTTGTTAAAGAACTACCACAGTTTGGTGAAGTAGTATCTTGGCAAAATGAACTTCAAATTCCAGGCAAAAAGTATGGATTAAAGTATGATGTAATAGCTAAAACTGACTTTGAGTTTAAAGATGTTATTGTAGATACTAAAGCTACAGCATATATCAGAAGACTTAAATCAGGTAATGTTGATGCTAAATGGTATCCAAAAGAAGCTGATGTAAGACAACAATGCTTGTATAGAGATATGTTTGGCAAAGAAACCATGTTATTATATTGTTCTCCAAAAGATCAATATTGTGTAGATATGGTAGGTCGTGATAATTTAACAGAAATTATACATGCTATGAAACATATAGAACACATTATAAACATAGCCAAAACTAAAGAAGATATTGTCAGAATGTTTCCTTTAACATTAGACAACTTTAGATGGAAAGGTTCTGAAGGATCTGTGGATTTTGCAAAAAAACTTTGGACAGAATGTTTACAATAATGTATAAAAACTAATGCAAAAATTAGGAAATATAGTAAAACAAATAAATAGGAGACATATGGAAACAGAAACATTTGAATGCTCATTTAGAAAAGCATTTGAGAAAGATAATGGTGGGGTAACAGTTTACGTCACCAAAGATGATGGAACAGATATGACAGTTTATGGTGAAGCCATTGGAACTAGTCGTTGGCAAAAGGGAGCTAGATTAAAAATTGAGGCTTTGCCTATAAGAACTAGTAAAACTGGTAAGCAATATCAAACAGCTAATTCAATAGAATTAATTGATGGTGAAACAACTACTGATAATACAGTAAGTCAATCTCGTACTAAATCAGTACCAGACAATTCTTCTCAATGGAAAGAAAAGTATAGACTTACTATGAGTAATTTATTATCAGCTTGGTTAAGTTCTGGTAAAGAAGTAACACCAGAAATACATAAAAACCTAGATCTGATTGTTAGAGATATTTTAGATTCTAAAATGGATACTAAAGATGATCTAGAAGATGCACCATTTTAAACAGAACACGTCATCTCCCTTTCTGTTAGTTAACGTGTGGGTAGGGTCGAAAGGCCCTATCCTTTTTTTTATTATGTATTATTTATTATTTAAATTAGAATTAGAGTTGATGGGTTTAGATACTTTTGGTAAAGATAAACAAATAAGATTATTATTTAAAAAAAAATTGGAGAAAAAAAATGATTACAGAGAAACGATTAGAAGACGCATTGAAGTATCTTGCAGAAACAGATGTTCAAAATGCTGAAGCTAATGCTAAAGTTAAGTATTTGGATAGGCTTCTTAAAAGAAAGAAAGCTCTCCACATCACTGGTAATAGCAACGATAAAAGCATATCTGCCAAAGAACAAGCATACTATGCAAGCGAAACTTATGAGAATGCTATTCAGGAACTATTTGATGCTGAGGTTGAAGCAAGCACAATTGAAAATAAAAGAGATAAAGAAGGAATTATAATAGATTTATTCAGAACTTTAGAAGCTAGTAGACGTAAAAATACTATATGATTTATAAATTTAGAATGAAATATTATTACCCAGTAACTACTGAAGTATTTATTAGTGCTGAGTCAGATGAACAAGCATTAAAAGCTATTAATGAGCTTAACTTGTCTACTCTGGATTGGAAAGAAGATCCAATAAGACAAGATCAAATGACTTATGAGGTAGTTAAAGATGGAACGAAGTCCTGAACAAAAGTTGTTTTTAACAGTTATTGTTCAAGCTACACATGATGCTGCTTATACTGGTCATAATAAATATTTAATTATGCATAAAAGAGACGCAATAAATTGGCTTACTAGTAACTCCAAAGACTTTCAAATAGTTTGCAATCTTGCAAAAATAGATCCATATTATGCTACACATAAATTTGTTAAAGCTATGAAGTTAAATGTATATTCTTTAAAAGATTCACAATTTAAAGTAATAAACAAAAAAAAACCAGACCAGTTAAAGAACCGATCTGGTAAATTTAAATTAGTATTTTAATGACAGATAAAACGATATTTAAAGATATGACTTACAATACATTAAATAAACAAGTAGATGGAGATCATTATAAATCTATGAAAATTGAACCTGCATATTTTATTAATGAAAATAATTTACCATATGCTGAAGGCAATGCTATTAAGTACATATGTCGTCATAAAAAGAAGGGTAAAAAGAAGGATATAGAAAAGGCTATACATTACTTGGAGATGATTTTAGAAAGAGATTACAGTTAATTTTTTGATTGTATAATTTTTTTAATTGTTTCACTACCATCTATATTAACTTCTATTTCAGCTTGTACTTCACCACACATGAATTGTTTATTAAGCATATCCATATTTCGTGTTGCTTCTCGTTTCATTTTAAGACAAATAGATAAGCTTTCTTGTATTCTATGTTCTACAAGCTCACCATTTATAAATAAACATAACGCAAATACTAATTTAGTGATCGCCATTTAGCTTACCTAAATTAGCTCTTACAGAATCTTTTAGTTTTTCAACGTCAATTCTAAGTCTTTCAACATCAGTTTGAAGTCTATCAATATTTACTTTATTGTTCATCATGTCATCAACTCTTTCTGTTAATTTTTCTAATTGTTCTGCCATGTGTTCAAGCAACATAAATTGTTCTTGGTCAATAGGCTTCTGAGCTGATGCTTCTAATAGATCTTGTTCTTGTAATTTATCAGCAGTTTCTAATAATGTTATTCTTTCAATAATGCCAAAATAAGCCCAAACACCTATTGCTACTGCTGCTACAATTGCAAGTAAATTTCTTATCGGTAAAGATACAGAAGTATTTTCTGATATTTTCATTTAGCAATTTTACCTTTATTAATACCTTTTTTGATAACATAGTCTCTAGTTCCATTAGCATTAGTTTCAACTTCTTTTTTAAGAAGTCGAAATATATTCATTTCTTTAGATTTACGTTCAGTTGCTTTTGTGTATTGCTCTAATATTTTTGTGTCTCTCATAGCTTTGTATAGGTAATGATGCTCCAGATTGATAAAAACATTTAATGCACCATCTTTTATCATCTATTTGTGCATATCTTTTGTTAAGATTTTTTTTACAAATATAACATTTAGAGTGTTTCATTTACGTTTCATAATATCAGCACCTTTAAGACCATATATAGCTGATACTACACCAATAAATATAGCTTGGTACCAGTAAGGTAAATTCTTAAAGTATTCAAAAAACAAATCTAATTTATTACGAATTTCAGGATCGTCAGAAAAGATAGAGTAGACCAATACAAGAACAGGAATAGAAACGAGTACAAGGACAAATTCGTCTTTCCAACCATTATCATTGCTCTCAATAATTTTCGCTTTATATTCAAGTTCACCTTTCGCCATACGTTCAGCATGTACTCGCTGAGCATCTGACATTAATCGTTTAGTTTGTTGTTTGTTTTGATATATATGAGAGGCAGTTTTAACTCCCATGCTCAATAAATTCAACCACATATTATTTTTTCTTTTGTTGTTTATATCGTTTGATAAAAAGACGATTGACACGTCTGTGCCAAGCCCAAACTTTAACTTTAATTGCAATACCCTCTATAATGCTGAGGATCCTGTCGGATAACCTTCCCATGCCTTATACATTCCTTCCACAATTAGTTCATCATCATAAGGCTGCATACCATTTTCCATTTGAATAATAGCTTTTACCAAAGGTAAATAATGTTCAATGCTATTATCTAGTTTGTCTAGTGGTTTAATATCCATACGATCACAAACAAAGTTAATATATGCTTCAGTATCATTTTCAGATGGTGGAGCCCATCTGTTAATAATATCATCAACGTTAGTTTTTTTATGTATAAATCTATAAGCTAGTAGTATTCTCATTAATGCACGAATACCCATTACAGCTTCACTAAATACACAGAATACAGGATCTGTTTGCTCATCAGCTAAACCATCCCAATCTGTACCAAGTTTTATATTTCCTGGATTTTTATTTCTAATTCCTCTAGGTAATTTTTCTATTCCATCTGCCATGTTTGTCTAATACCATTGGGATTAACTTAGGCAATCCATCAATGATAACTCCTGTTCCTATAACTGGTCTAGACTTTTGTAATTTATTATATTCAAAAGCTAAACTTTTCATATTAATTAAACACCCAACTTGCATACCCCAAAGTAATTCATTTGGATTACTCCAATAATCTATTTTGAAAGATGTATGATAATGTCCTTGAACAGTACACATACCATATTGTTGAGCAACTTTTAAAACATCTTTATATTTACCATGACAGAAGTAAATTTTTTGACCATTAGATGCAGTTACAATCAAATCTTCGTGCCATGACCAACCTTTACCCACACCAAGCATATTGTTATATGATTTAAATATCTCATGAGGCAAACCATATCTTGTTGCTTTTCTAAATACTAAACTTCCATGATTAGAATCTAGTAATAACATTTTAGGAAAGAGCTTTTCTAATTTAACAAAAAACTCTTTAGCAACTTTTAACTCATGACTAGGCGAGTATAATCCTGGATGATGATCATGAAATGATATTGAATGCCAATCCAATTCATCACCCATATTGACCACAAGATCAGGTTTATATATTTTCTTTAACGCAGCTAAAAAGTCAAGAGTGTCTATATGATGATAAGGTGCGTGTTGATCACTTATACAAAGTATTGATTTCCTTAACATAACTCATGGTTATACAATTATTTGGTGAATAAGTCTATTAAAAAGGTACAACTTTATGCAGGAGTCTTAGGTTTTGGTTTAGGTACTATAATTTCTATAGGTCTACATTCAAACTTAACAACAATTTTATTTTGTTCTACAAAATCTTTATCATATTGTTCTAATTCATCTAATGCTCTAAATGTTTTTTGAGCAATAGCATAACCTGCATTTACACAATCGTAATGATTGCTAAATGAATATCCTGGTATAGTACTTGATGGACAGTTGTTATGTAAAACACTGCACATCCATAATACTAATACAAATTTTGTCATAGAACTTTATTTAAAAGTATAAACAATTCACCTAATACTGCAAGTCCAACAGCTCCAAGAATATATAGTATTCTATCTATATCTTGTTTAATATGAGCTAAATGGTTGTTCTCTAGAGTATCAAGTTTTTGTTTGATAAGATCAATCTCACCATGTACTTTTAATAGTTCTTCTTTATTTTCAGTATGTCTACTCATTAGAATAATGTCTTATAAGGATCTCTTATAAGCCCTTTTGTTTTATATTGTGTGTATCTAGGCCCTTGATAACGTGGGTGTCCTAGTTGACCCAACACAAAGTCTACAGCTGTATTAGATGCTTCATCTAATGACAGACCATCACTTTGCAATTTTTCAGCAATATCTCTAGATGCTGATTGTAACCATATAGGTAGAAATCTCATACCTACATGACCTCCAATTTTTAAACCTTTTTCAATAGCTTCATCATCTTTAGATGTAATGTTTGGACTCCATTTGGTAGTCAAGTATTGTTTATTAGTTAATACTTCTATTGTAGTTCTAGGTAAAGATCCTATTTTTTTAAGAGCTGTAGATTGTGGATCTGTGATCCAATGAAAAGGCTCCATTAATTGTTTAGAGAATGTAAGTACTTGTCCATCACCTAAATCAATTCTTGTAGGATCTGTGTTTTCTAATAATGAATGACCACTAAATGCGTAGTTTAAAGCACTACCAGCAGTAGCATAAATAAGAGCAGCTCTTGCAAAGTAGTATTGATACATTCTTCTTAATGCAGGATCTGATTCAAATGCTGGTAAAGACTTAGCTATAATTCTAACATTAGATATAGTCCAATCAGGTGCAAACATTAACAGTTGCATATAGCCTCTAGAGCCTGGAGCAAATGTTGTTTGCGTTAATCTTTTAAGAGTACTGTTTTGTATTCTATTAGCTAATATATCCCAGTTTTGTCCACCAAAAGCATCATTAGTAAATTGAGATGCTTTAGTAGCTTTGGCATATATTTGAGCTACAGTATCACCAGCTTTAATTTGTAAAGCATTAGGTCTACCCATAAGAGTAGGTTTATCTAATACAGTAAGAAATGTATTTAATTTAGCAGCAGTAAATACTCTATCCCAAGTAATTCTATCAAACCATTTAAATACTTCTTCTACTTTACCATTAGTTGAAACACCAAAATGTCTTTTTAAAAAAGGATCTAATCCTCTCATGTTGTAGTAAAATCTATCAAAGCCTACATCTTCAGGTGTAGATATATTTAAACCACTACCTTGTGCAAATCTAACAACATCATCATAACCTGTTTGTCTTAGTTGTTGAATTGCATGTTGAAAATCTTTTATATAAGCACCTGGATCTCTAACCATATTTAAGATTTCAGGTTTAGCTCTAGGATCTACAATTTTTTTTATAAAGTTCCATTTAGATCCAGCAAATAATAAACTCTCTACTAATGCTCCAGCATGAAAAAATGAAAAACCAACAGCTAATCTTTTCATCATTAGGTTGGTATTAAATATTGCACCCATAAGTGCACTTTCTTCAGTAGCATCAAAGACCATTCTTAATGATCTTTCCATACCTCTATGTATAAAAGGCATTTTACCTTCAGCTTCAAAATAAGGATGATTAAATTTTACATAATCTCTTGGATCAAATGATGGAGCTAAGTTAGGATTTCTAATTAATAAAGGAATATTACCTACTTTTTGTTTTTCTAAATGTGTAATTAGAGCTCTAGTAGATAGAGCTTTAGATGCAGCAAAACCATATATTCTAATAAGTTCTGCTGGATCATCCATACCTTGTCTTATAGTATACTTTTTAATCATTCCTTGATTAATATCTTGGAATACACCACGTCTACTAAATTGAAATTTACCAGAAGGCCCAGTAACTACTTTGTCGTAATCTCTTGTAAATTTAAATGGTTGATCTTTAGGATTGTATTCATTCCACATTAATGGAAGATAATTAGATCTTTGATTAAAGAATAAACCTTTACCTTCTTTACCAAAGATATTAGCATATTCATCAAATATTTTTTTAATAGTTTTTGCAGCTTCTAGTTCAGCTTTGCTTAATTCACTACTAGCAATAGGTTTTAATTTAGGATCAAATTTAAATGTTTTTCTATCAACTGTAGCACCAGTAAGATAATAAAATATTTTACGTCTAGAATCTAAACCATCAGGTATAGCATCTTTAACTTTATTACTTAATGATTGTGCAGCTGAATTAATTTTAACTGTAATAAATCTAGATGTATCTAAAGCTGATTCACCAGCTAATGCTGCATCATCATAGGCTTTAGGAGCTTTACGCAATTGACTAGCAAAAAATTTCCCTGCACCATATATAGACGCACCGATTGCAAATCCTTTAGCAGTAGCTAATAACTTATCATCATCTGCTGTTAAGAATTGTGCAGTACCAAAAACTCCACCAATAGCACTAGCTTTTAAGACAGAATTTTTAATCATGTCTCTTGCAGTTTCTACTGGTGTTCGCATTACAGATGTAATATCTGCTGCCATAGCTTGAAACTTTTTAGGATCAGCTATGATGTCTGATTCAGCTGCTATAATTTTTAATAAGTCATCTACAGATTTATAGCTACCACCTTCGGTAATTTTAATAGCTTCATCAGGATTAATTTTATATTTATCAAATATTTTTTTAACACCTTCATCTATTTTGATTCTAGGTACTCTAGTAAGTCTTTGAGCTGCTGCTGACATTCCTGCAAATCCAACAGATAACAAAGCACCTGCTGTTGCACCAAATGTAGTTTCTATTGTAGTTCTTTTAGGATCTAAAGAAGCATCTTCACCAAGTTGCCATGCTGCTGAAAATACAAATGGAGTACCAAGTGTAGCAACAGTACCAACTCTTAGGTCTGACATTACTTCAGCTTCTTTTTTTTTACGAGCTATTTTAGTTAATTGTAATGATTTAGAGTATTTGAGACGCATAGCATTTACTACACCTCTACCTAACTTACCCCAACCTAATGGCATAAATAATAAATAAGGATCAGCTAACATCATGTTAACTAATTCAGCTCCAAATAACTTTGGATTAGCTTTCATCATATTGCCTACTTCTTTTAGGTCAATATCATTAGGCCCTTCTTCATCTAATAGATAACCAAATCTAGATAGCTTACGTTCTGCTTCTTGATATACTTTAGTATTAGCAAGATTAGGATTATTACGAACAAAAGCTAATGCTTCTTCTGCTTGTTTCTTTTTAGTGTTACCAGTAATCCATTGGTAAAAAGATGCAGGTAATGATTCTTCTCTTATAAGATCTATAGGGTTACGCAAAGACTCAAAGAATCCAGGTACTTTCGCCTGGACAGGATCATTAAGTCCATCAGGCACATTTTGTATTGGATCTCTTAGTCTTGGATCATTAAGAGGTATTCCATTAGCCATTATTTAAATTTTTTTCGTCTTATTTCAGATTTAATAGGAAATTCAAAACCTTTTATTTTTTTAGTTTTAGTAATTACTTTTTCAAAACCAAAAGGTTCATCACCAGTTTCTATTTCTATGGTAGGTTTTTTAATTTTTAAACTTTTACCTGTCATAGCTTTTAGTTTTTTATAAGGTAATCCAACACTCATACCTTCATATGGATCTATATTTCCTCTAGGTTCAGAAGGAACTCCTTTTCTTTTTGCAAATCTCATGCTTGAAAGAGCTTCTGTACCTGGTGATAAAATATCACCTTTTCTGTTTATTATAGGAGATGTAATATCATCATCACCCATAAAAGTAGTTTTTCTTTTTTGTGAATATTTAATTTTAGATACTTTATATTTATCACTAGGTATGCCTAGTTTTTGAGCTACTTTTTCACTTTGTTTCATACCAGCTACTTTAGATAAACTAAATGCTTTAGATATTAATCTTTCTTGTTTTTGTTTAACTAATTTTCCAAATGATGTTCTTTTAAAAACATCTTTAGTAGGTGGTTTTTGAGGATTAAAATAATATGTTTTACTTGTTGCAGTTTTAGATGGAGTAAATACTGGAACAGTTTTTTTTTCAAATAATCTAGCTTTACTTCCAAATTGTTTTTGTTTAGATTTAACTCTAGATGCAACAGCAGATTGAATCTTTTTAACTTTAGATTGGAATACTTTTATTTCTTTTTTTCTACCAGCTACATTAGCTAATTCGCCTTTCATTGAAATAATAGGAGGAGATCTATATAAACCTTTTTCCATATCTTTTCCAAAAGATCTTCTTAAAACCATAGCTTCTCTACTAATGTCAGATTTAGAATAAGAACCTAAACTAGGAAATGATTTTTCAATTCTTTTTCTTGATAAAAGAGCTTTAGTAATTTTAGTAACTTTCATAATTATCCTTCAAAATATTCAGGGAATCTAGCTTTAAGTATTTTCTCAGCTCTTTGTCTAGATACCTTTTGTAATTGTGGGTTAGCAGCTAATAACATAGCATATATTTGTGAGTCATCATTTGTAAGTACATTACCATCAGATTTAGGTATTACTATTTCTGGCCCTTTTTCTCCTACAACATAGGCTTTACCAGCTTGTACTGGGCCACCTTTAGCTCTAGTAGGAACAGTAACATCTGATTCTAATGTAGCAGATGTAATAAAAGGTATTCCGCCTTTTTTCTTAAACTTACCTTCTTTAACTAATTTTTCTATAATTTGTAATTTACGTCTAGTATCAAAAACTAAAGGCTTACCTGATTTATTAGCTTTTTGAAGTCTTTGCATTTCTTTTTGTAATTCAACTGCAATATCTTCTGCTGCTATATCAAACATAGCTGATACATTTTTGCCTTGTACTTTACCCATAATTCTTTCAATTACATTGGGTTTTTCAATATTCATTGTTTCTAATAATGATTTAACTTCAGCAATATCAGTAGATGTAGCTTGTATAGGAGCTTGTTTTTTAGACTCTAATATATTTTTATATTGTTGAGATATAGCACCAGCTTTAAGAATATTATCTAAAGATCCTTGACCAATTGTTTTACCTTCAGCTCCAGCTTGCATAAATGCTAGTCCTAATGTAAATGCAGGATTAGCCATAAGTCCTTCAAAGCCACCTTTGTCTTTCCATTGAGCAGCTGCTTTATCAAAATCTACATTAGCCATATTAGCTAATTTTTGAAAGAAACCAATATCACCTTGTTGTGTACCTTGACCACCAGTAACTATAGGATCTGTTGGTTGTTTTATAACAGGTGGTGTAGCTAATTTTTGTGTATTTTGTGGAGACATCATAGCTTGTTGTTTAACATCTGGTTTAATACCAGTTTGTCTACTAACTAAATTACCTGTGTATCCTAAGTTTCTAGGATCTAATGGAGATGATGATTTATTTTCTTCCTTTCTAAGAGGAACTCCATATTGTGATTGTTTAGCTATATCTTCAACAGTAGAACCATAGCCAGTTTCTTTTCTCCAATCATTCCATATATCTAATAATCCCATTATAATATTCCTTTATCTAAACTATTTGTTTTTAGCCAATCATAAAATGGACTTTCATTAACAGCTAAATATCTTACAGCAGTTGGGTTGCCTAAGATTGATTGTTGTTTTGCTTTAGCATCAGCATAACCTTTACTAAAGAAAAATTCATTTCCACCACTACCTAAATTTTTATACCAGTTAGCAGCAACAGAATCTGGTTTTTGTGTACCAGAAACTATATAAGGTGCATCTCCTGCTAAATCTCTCATTATATTACTATCTCTTTCAGCATCAGTAGTTAATAAAGATTCTTGAGTACTAATACCATAACCTAATGCAGCATTTCCTTTAACACCTCTTAAACCAGCTTCATTATAACCTTGAAAATTTTTGTTTTTAAAATACTCACCAATGTTTTTACCACTAGAATATAAAAATCTTAATACAGGTGATACTTTAATAGCTTCTGGTGCATTAGCCCAATGCTCAGAAAATGTCATATCTGTTCTTTCAAGTTCACCAGTATTAGGATTTACTGTGTATCTTCCTTGAACATCTTGACCAGTTTCTGGATCTTTTTCAATAATTCCTGTGTTATACATTTGTTTTTTGGTCATGTATGTACCATTAACATTGGCTAACTTTTCGCCTTCGTCTGTATAACCTTTTTCTATTTCAGAATCAGAATAGTTTGTATCAGGTGCAGCAATACCTACAGTAGATGTATCAGCACCTAATCTAGCTTCTGCTAATTTAGGATCTACCTGACCTTCTCCATATCCGATTGTTGTAGTAACTATATTTCCTTGAGAGTCAGCATAATCAATTTCATTATTGCCTCTAATTTCATCATTACCTCTACTAAAAGAAGTATTTGAAACTCTAGTATCTGCTGCTGTGCTTATGCCTTTTTCTGTAGAGTATGCAGCTTCTGCTCCAGAAACTTGCATATCATTTCCTCCATCTGAAGATGATCCACCACCACCTGACATTATAAACTCCTATAAAATTATTAAAGCAATAATAACAATAACAGCTAATCCTAAAGCTACTTTGTGTTCTTTAATGTAATGTTGTAAATGTTCTTTATGTTTCATTATAATAATCCTCCTAATAAACCAAATCCAGCTCCTACAGCAGCTCCCATTGGGCCACCAATAGATCCTATTTGTGATCCTAGTGCAGCACCTGTTAAAGCACCACCTGCAGCCATAGTAATTGGATTAGCTTTTGGTTGAGTGATTGATGATTGTTGTGTTGGTAATCCATAAGCAATAGGTGCAGCAATATTATAATATTGTTGCAATGCTTGATATGGAGCCATTTGTTGTTGTCTTTGTATATCTTCTAATGCTCCACCAACAGCAGTTAAACTAGGTACTTGTTGAGCTGTAGATAATTGTCTAGCTCTTTCTCTTTCAAGCTGACCAAATGCATAAGGTAATGCTTTTTCAGCTACTTGTCCAACTACTTGACTTTGCATCATTGGAGATCCAGGAGTTCTTCCTGCTCCACTAAATTGACCTGCAACACCAGAATAAATATCAGTAGCAGCTTGACTAATTAAAGGAGATAAAAAAGGATTAGTATACTGACCCTGTATTGTATTTAGTATTTGTTGATTAGCAGCTTGAGCCATTTGCTCTTGTGCTGATAATCCTTGTAATGTTTGTTGACTTGGTGCTACATACCCAGCTCCAGTTGGCCCTTGACCATATATAGTTCCTGCTTCAGATAATATCTGATTTAATGCAGGTTCTGCTGGTGCGTAAGGTTGTGCTGTACTTACTGAAGTAGATGTTCCTCCACTTCCTCCACCTCCAAATGACATATTATTTATTCTCCTTATGTTTTTCTAATAATACATGACTTTCTTGATAACCAAATGGTTTTAATATTTTTTTCCATCCAGGTCTTGCAACAAGCTCTAATAAATCACATTGGTTTTGCCAGGCAAAATCTTCAATGTTTTTTATTAAGTGCTGCCATTTTTCACGATGCTTACCTGTCATGATTTTAATATTTAAGCAACGTTGTAATGGTCTTTGTATAATTTCTGTAATAACAATACCATATAGTCTATCAGGAATATCTTGTTCTTTATCCCAAAGAAACCATAACTGCATTTTACCTTCAGAAATCCATTTTTTAAAATGACTAGCATTTGCATAATTGTTAGATCTTGCCATAGCATCTGCTATCATACCTTCACATTGTTTCCATACAATACTAGTATTTTCTTTAGGTATAAGTACCAATTCAATCATGCACTTTTTTCGTCAAATATTTCTAAATAACTAACAACTCCTGCTACAGCATTTGCAGTTGCAGCTTCTAATCTTAATATATCACCAGATTCTAATACTAATGTTCCTTCAATAAAATTGATAGAATCTTTAGCATTTAATGTATGGTGAGCTATTTCATATTCTGTTGTAGCACTACTATCATAAACATATCCAATAGTATCAACATTAGAAGTAGTAGTATTAGTAGTTTGAATAGTTTTAACTATAGCTGTTCTATTAGCAGGTACTGTATAGACATCTGTTTTAGAAGTTGTTGTTAAATCAAAACCTGCATTTTTATATATGTTAGCCATTAAGGTTTATCTGGATAATCTATATTATTAACTTGTTCAACAGTAGTTAATCCATTTGTTATATTTCTTAATTCTGTTCTAAATTGCATCCAAGCATTTCTTTGTTCAGATGTTAATGTATTATCTGGTAATTGAGTCCAGTCTGAATCTTGTAAATCTTTATTTCTTTTGGCTCTTAAATCTTCCATAGCCATATCAAATTCTACTGCTGGGAATTGTGCTTGTATGTCAGCTTTAGAAATAGGTGTTGTTCCATTGTGCCAAGTTATTTCACAAGTATTAATATCTTCTCCTCTTACAGTAACAATTGCATTAGGATTTATTTTTAAAATTGCATCTATAATCATGCTCCAACCTCTAATAATGTTATACTACTATACCTATGTCTAGCTTCACTTCCATTTTCTCTTTTATATTGAAGTTTAAAAGTTAATTCTGAACTAGAAGATGGAGAATCTAATACTGATATTCCATCAGCAGCAAGAACTTGAACTCCAGAAGCTCCTTGATCGTAACCTCTAACTGCATAATTATCGTATAAAGAAGTGCTATCTCTTAAAATGTTTAAATAAACTCCTTGACCTTGTGATGATCCAGCAATCTCAATTGTAAAAGTAACTAAAACTAAAACTTTGCTTGTAGCTGAAGTAGGAGTGATTGTTTTGCTTGTTACGTCAATATAAGAAGTTGAAGTTGTTGTTTGATAAACACTATTAACCTGTGTTGCAGCTTGCAAAACCTTACCACCTACACCAGCTGGTAATGATGTTACACTAGATAAAGAATTATTATTTAAAGTTATGATTGCCATATTATACTCCTATCAAAGCCTTTACCTCAGCTTCAGTTAATCCTAAGTCTAAAAGTTTTTGTTTGCCAGATGCTTTTTTAGTTTCTGCATTTGTTTCAGCATCTTTTAATTCTTGTATCTTTGCATTTACTTCTGCTTCAGTTGGCATAGTAGCACCATCTTTTATTATTTTAATATGTTGGTATTGCATTCTTTCAGAGTTAGGAATTTTATTTCCATTATCATCTTCTTTTCTCCAACCATACCAATTAGGTGTATCAATATTAAATTTATGTAATGCTTCTTGAAAATAATCTCTATCCATCTTATGTATCTCCTAACCTAATAAATGTAAAAAATGTTCTATTATCATTTGTACTTCCTCTGGTAGTAGCTGAAGTAAAAACATTAAATTTAACTTTATGATTAGATGTGTCTGTTATATCTAATAAAGTTTCTGTTTGACCTTGTATATAAGTTGTATTACTTTCTGATTGTTTTATGTGCGTAATTGCTTCTGCTCTTGTAGTGTAAGTAGAATTGTCAGTAGTATTTAATATTTTAATATATGAGCTTCTTCTATCTCCATTTAAAAATTTAGTAGCATTAAATTTAACAAGCCAAATTCCAGTAGATGGAAAAGTAAATATTCCAGAACTTTCTGACATTGCTGTTCCTAAAGTTCCTTGTCCATTTCCATCAACTTGTTCTAAATTTGAATCTAAATCTCCACTACCAGTAAAAGTATAATCAGAAGCTAATCTCCATTGGTCTGCTACTGTAATTCCACCACCTTTAATTAATGAGTAATCAATTCTTTTAATTGTTCCAGCATCTGATACTAAAAATTCGTCTGTGTCTGCTGGTTCAGTAGCAAGTTCAGTAGCACCAGAAATAATATCATTATTTAATTTTGCATTTGTAACTGCGTTAGCACCAATCTTAGCAGAGGTAACTGTGCCATCACTAGGTGCTGTAATTAATCCAATTCCATAATGTAAAATAAAATCGCAAGTAGATGTTCCAGCAACTGCTGTTCCAAAATCTATTGTTGAACCAGATACAGTAAAGTTACCTGCTTGAACTACACCATCAATACTAAGTAATAATGTGTTCGCACTACTAGGTGTAAAATTTACACTATTCTTTTGTAATGTGTATGATGAACTACCATCAAAGGTAATGTTATCCAGTACCTCTACATTACTTATCTTATCTGTATCTCTACCTATATATGCCATTATTCAAATAGCTCCCATGTTTGATTTGTTTCATTCCAATTATATCTTTGACCATCATCAGGATGTTCAATAGGTGCATCCCAACGACAAGTTGTTTCGTTTAATATCCAACTGTTAAAAGGTTTTGGTGGAATAAAAGCATCTCTAGTTTGGTCATAAGTATAACCAACACCAGCAAAATTTTTTCTAAAAGGTGTACCATCTAATTTATGTACTCCTGCAAAAGTATTATAAGATGTTTGTTTCCAAACATCTCTTGTACCATATAGATTATTTAAAAAATCTACACCAGCTTGTTCAGTTGTCGCAATTTCATTTGATACTACTTCAACTCTTTCAACTATATTTCCTGTTCCTAATTTTGCAAAATGTGACATAATTTATCCTGTGTAAGTTCCTGAACCTGTAAATGTTAAAACTGTTTTTCCTGAAACTCCAGTAGCAACTGTTGGAGAGCCTGTAGTAATTCCTGAATAATCTGCATCTGCCATACTTAAAATAACTACTCCTGATCCACCATTACCACCATTACCTGCGGATGAGCCATCAGTACCACCTCCGCCTCCGCCACCGCCTGTGTTTGCAGTTCCAGAAGTTGCATTAGTTCCAGTCGGAGTACCAGCACCTCCGCCGCCAGAACCTCCAGTACTTGCACTTGCTCTATTATCATAACCTGCACCTCCACCACCACCTGCTCTTGTGACAGAAGAACCTGTAATTGCACTTGCTAAACCATTACCACCATTTCCGGGTGTTTCTCCAGAGGCATTTGTTCCAACTGCTCCAGCACCTCCACCTCCGCCAGAACCATTACCACCACCTCCATTTCCGCCATTATAACCTTGATTAGCTGTTCCTAAACCACCAGTACTACTTCCAGCACTTCCTCCACCACCAGAACCACCAGAACCACCTTGAGCAGGAGAACCCGGATATTTAACACCTTTTCCACCACCAACAGAAGTTATTGTTGTAATATCTGAACCAGAAATTGAAGAATCTACACCAGTAGCACCATCTGTTTCATTTGATGTAGCACCAGCACCACCTGCACCAATAGTAATTGTATAAACTGTTCCACCATTAAAAGTTAAAGAGGTTTCAGAAGAACCTCCACCACCAGAGGTTTCTGAACCGAATGAATTTCTATATCCACCAGCACCACCACCAGAACCTGTTGATGAACCAGGTGTATCTTTAGCACCACCTCCTCCTCCAGCAATAACTAAAAAATCTGCTGAATAAGTTTGTGGAGTTTCTAAAGTTACATCATCATCAACAGTTGGTATCCAACCTTGTGTTGCACCTGAATAAACTATTCTTACTGATTGACCAGATGTATTATATTCTGGATTAGGCGAAGTGTAGCCTTGAAAATTTAAACTGTTAGGATTTAGAGTAACTGCATTAGTTCCCCAAGTTCTTGAGTAATCTGAAAATTCTATTGTATCTCCAGCATTAGCTGAAGCAGGTAATGTAACTGTTACTGCACCACTTGTAGTATTAATCCAATATCCCTTACCAGTTTCTGCTGTAAAGGATGCAGTTTTAATACCAGTATCCCATTTTAAATCTACTGTTTGCGTTTCGGCAGGATAGTTTCCTATGTAAGCCATTAATTAAATCTCCTTAACTTGAAATTGCGTCTACTGTTGATACCCAAACATCTAAAGATGAAGCTGTGTCTGATATTACTTTTAAAGCATCACCAGATTGAACAACAAATTTAGCACCACCATCAAGAACTTGAAGTGATGAACCTGCTGGAATAGGTGCATCTTTAATTAAATAA